>ERZ1740065.2170-NODE-2170-length-12147-cov-11.401836_pt1 | contig 12147 bp, 11 predicted proteins | sample MGYA00581738_ERZ1740065 | MGnify/ENA primary metagenome ERZ1740065 (study PRJEB43018, sample SAMN04849749) | marine metagenome | isolation source: floating plastic debris | place: Pacific Ocean | collected 2008-09-01 | study: EMG produced TPA metagenomics... | reverse complement strand
ATCCTTCATTCATCTCTCTTATGCTCTCTCTCTCTTTTTTTCTATTTCTATTTTTTTTTTTTTTTTTTTATATATCTCTCTCTCTCTCTCTCTCTCTCTCTCTCCGATGGATATGATGGACATATACTGGCAGGGGCGGATAGAGAGAGCAATAGAAGTGGATAGAGGGGATGACAGGGGTGGATAGAGGGAGCGATAGGGTTGGGTAGAGGGAGTGACAGGGGTGGATAGCGAGGGACAGATCCTTACCTTGTTCAGGTCGACGCCTGTCATGCCCTCCACCATCTTAGGCAGCCTCTCCATGATCTCGAACACCTCGCCAGTCAGCTTGGCGGCGCCTACGTCGCCCTTGCCCGACGTTACGAGAGTCACCTTCTTACACTGAGCGAGAGGGGCAGCCACCTCGGCAGCAATCTATAACCGACAGCGACTTCGTACAAACGTATCCATGAAAGATAGCTATGCGATGTGATATATATGTCAATTATCACGTAGCAAGTTAGTGCAACGCATCAGCACTGATTGACAAACCAACTACAGGTGCGACAACTCCCACCGACTGATTCCTATCTCGTCTGCTTGTCTTACAAATAAGAACATCAAGATGGTTCGGGTTCCTCACAAATAAAGATCGAGATCTCTCCCCGACCAAGAGATTACTGATAGTACGGACAACTGCGAAATCATCGCTCTGGTAAAATCCAAAACATACATATTCGGCTGGCTATTGCTTCATGTTTACTTTCCCATCAGGGCGGCTCCAGTAAACCAACAACGAATATGCCTGGTTTCGAGAGGTGATAACCCGTTCTGCTGACAGACGTACCTGTGGCATGGACTCGAGCAGCATGTCGACGATGGCGGCATCCTGGTACTCCTTCCAGGCGTCTGCCTTCTTCGCCATCTGCTCCGCCTCGGCTCTTGCCTTGGCTTCAATGGCGTAGGCTTCAGCCTCACCCTTGACCCTCACCGACTCGGATTCAGCCTGCGCCTCCAATACCACCTGACAAGTGCAAGATCACAGGCTATGAATGTTGGCGACGAGTGAGACATCGATGGGTGGGGGAGGGGGCCTGGGTAGCCATTGCTCTGAACAGCCGCTGTAACCATAGCAACCAGCCTGCGATTGAGTTACCAGCCTACCTTGTTCTTGTTAGCCTCAGCAATCTTGGTCAGCCTGTAAACCTCAGCCTCAGCAGGCTTCTTGATGGTAGCCTCGAGTTCACGGTCCCTCCTCACTATCTCCTGCTCCTGGACTTGAATCTGTAGGCTACGCTCTACGATCTTGACCTCCATCTGTTCTTCTTTGATCCTCTGCTTGGTCTTGGCAGCCTAGAGAAACACGCAATCTCTCTGATCAGATGAAGTGGAACATAGTCACAACGGCGTGCTGTAGAGTTATCTCCACATGGTAGATACATGAATTATCATCGTTAGTAACCAGAAGAGGTGATATGACTCCAGTTGTATTCATATATACAGTTACCAACCGACAGTTTTTGTAGGTCGGCTTGTATTTCAACACACCTATTGTATCATTACCTGCCTAATACATCCTCTACCTGCCCTCCCTCAAACTAGAAACTGTCTGTCAGACAAACTTGCCGTCGAATCACCAAACGGTTACACCACTGGTCGGTGAGACAGGAACTCTACAGTAATTGTCTATGTACCAGCATGCTGGTACATAGACAATAACGCTAGTACCCAACTATGTGACTACATCACTGAGCTGAAGCCGTTACTCACAATGAAAGGAGGAAATGTATGGAGAGTAGAGAGTAGACAGGGTTTGACAGTAAATAACTGACTGCATGGAGTATGAATGCTGACAATGAGATCGGCGAGTGATAAATGGGCCGCATGACTGAAACACCTTGCACTCACTCTAACAGGCGCTTACTTCCCGGTGAGCGATTGTCGCGCGACCTAATTCATGGTTAGGTACAAACAGGAGAGACTATCAGACGTACAATTACAGTGACTACCATACCCACAGTCAGGAACACTGTCACACACGCAGGAAACAGTCTTATTTTGAGCATAAACACACAGAAAGTATTGTAAGCATCGTAAAGGAAACAGTGCATGCAGCGTATCAACACGAGCGATGAGAGTAGATGGATAGCCTGAGAATGCGCCCCCCCCCCTCCCGCGCGCTGACACTTTCTTACCTGCAGACTGTAGGCGAGATCGGCCTCAGCTTTCTTTGTCTGTACTTCCATATCGTAGGCAGCCTGCTTGAGCTCGTAGTCCCGCTTGGACTGGGCGATCTCGATGTCGTTGGCGTATCGCGCCTGCATGCGCTGCTCCTCAGCCAGAGCCTCTCGGATACCGGCGTCACGCTTGGCCTCCGCCTCGCCGATACGGGCGTCTCTCTGAACCTGGAGTGTGTATAGAATAAAGATGGTTATTGCCGCCAAACAGCCAGGAAAGGATTCTGAGGGGAAGAGTGGAGCTAAGTGGAATAGGGAGATGAGAGGGAGAGAAGATTATTAGGAAAGACAACGGGGAAGTGAGATTGGAGATAGGCAAGATGGAGGATAGGTGAGATTGGGCACAGATGAGATGGAGGAGGGGCGGGATCGGAGACGCACGAGATGGAAGAGAGGAATGAGACTGGAGGCTGGCAAGATGGCGGAAGGATAACAGAAGGAATAAAATCAGATATCCAGATATGATCTGTTTGAGACGTGGAGGGAAGAGACAATATACCTCAGCAGTTCTAGCCTGGCCCAGAGCCTTCAGGTATCCTTCATCGTCGCGGATGTCCTTGAGAGTGTAGCTGACGACCTTGAGCCCCATGTTGACGAGGTCAAGCGTGGCGACCTCGAACACGGCTGCGCTGAACTGCTTACGGTCTTTATAGATGTCCTGACAATCAAACCGCAATACCATAAGTACCACAACACTGGGGTCAGATGACCAGAAACACTTTTCCATTTGGAGTTGTCTTCTATCGCTACATATAGTAGTAGCTTGTTTATTATGAATGCGTTTATCTTATCAGATTAACGAATATTAGCAAACAATAGTGTTAAATAAGCGCTAGTACAATCGATAACTAAAACTTGTACTGAACTGGATTCTGTGGACTCACCTCGACCAGCATGTTACCCATCATTGCTCTCTGGTGGCCCTCTAGTGTTTCCTTAGCTATTGACCTGACCTCCTGGTCGCTCTTACCCAAAAACTGCTCACAGGCCTTGGCCAGTGAGTCAGGCCGTTCACTGTCGACTTTAATCTGCACATAGATATATAAAACACTGTTGTAAGTTATATGGGTAGAGTGAGAATGTCTTTGATTTAACACAACAAACTAAAGGATTTTGTGAGAAGAATATGTGCAAGATTCTCTGCAGTCCTTGCTCATGCGACGTCACAAGCGGGTAATCTTCAGTAAGGCATAAAGTGCAGATCTTAACTTGAGCAATAGGCCTTCATGGCGAGCAATGACTGACCTGAGCTATACCGGTGACTGATATGGAGACGCCGAGCTTTGTGTAGACGTGTGGTGTATCAATCGCCAACGTAACTGTATTCAGCGACAACCTCTGAATCTTCTGGATACCCGGCCATACGAAAACTCTACCACCAGGCACAAGCAGCGGCTCAGTATGACAACATCCTAAAATAGAGAAACGAATAACAGGTTTGCTGGCGAATAATTCGGTATAAGTTGGATTAAGGTTCATACGCGGAATATACTGCATTTCTTACCAAATACATAATGCATATATGGATACTGAAGGGAAAATTCACGGGCAATACCAATGCTCTAAATGTCAGCTAGAATATCGATGCAAACGCGTGAGGCATTCTGCCTGCAGATCAGCAGACGATCGTTTGAAAACAGACATGACATGCTTCAGGTACCTGACACAACGATCACTTCATTAGGTCCACAAGTTTCGAACCCCATGATCTATCTGGATGGCTTGGTTGCCAGTAACGATAACCCGAAAGTGTATATTTGCTTGCTGGAACGCTACAAGCGTTTGAGACAACCGAGAAAGTGAGTCACTGTCAAGCTTTGCCCTAGAAAAATTACTATGAAAGTAGTCCACGATGATCATTGGTCAAACGTAATGAGGTCAGCTCGTCTACAGGCGTCGATTACAAACCAAGCGATATTTCTCAAAGTCATAGCAGTGACTCTATTGAAAATTATTTTTCATTCCTTTCCTATATTAATATCATATTTAAAAGCCCTTTAAGTATTCAAAATCTTTAAGATTAAGCAAATATATAGGTTACGTATTTAAACCGGATGTTATCGATTGTCAAGCAACGATGCACGCTGGGCATGGAGTTTCCCTTCAACATCCAGTCAGTTGTATGCTTTAACGAAGTTTTCATTGTCGATAAGGACTTGAAACCGCACAAGACCGACGGCTTTGGGTAGGCAGCAAATCACTAATTACTCAGAGTAACTTCATATCGAATGTGTCTTCCAAACGCTGCATCATGTGGTACTTGAACTATGCTCACCCGATTGTGGAGTTAATAGATGAATGAATGGAAGTATGATCAATCGTGGCCCTAAAAAGGTGTGTGAAAGCTTATCAGATGCAGTTCCTTTATCAGACAAAACAGGAAGTCGCTGTGTGATGTAATTGACAAGCTCGGTGCAGCATCAGCTATTGCTCAGCATCTACCCGGGCCCATAACAACCAGCAACAAACTGACTTTCACTGATCAAAGGATCTACCTCTACGCTGAAGGAAGAAGCGACAGGTTGGCCCTAGTCTCATCCTAAATGGTTATACATATACTTCACGTGAGCTCTAAATGTCTATTTGTATTTCATACAATGTGTGTTTTAGTAACAACAGCTGCGTTATCGGATTCATAAAAGTCGGAACCAAGAAATTGTTCTTATATGACCACAGTGGCGCCCAAAAAGAAGTCAGCCCATTATGCGTCCTTGACTTTTATGTGCATGAGTCCAGACAACGCAGAGGCTATGGAAAGTTATTATTTGAGTTCATGCTGAAGGTGAGAGTGGGAAAGTTCGTTCGAATGAAACTATACATTCCTAATTCTATAAAATCGTATGGTGTGCTGCCACCACACTCTGGATGCGTTGTGCATTTATACAAAGCAGGAGTAGCAAATATGCCCATTATATCATATGCAGCCTGAGTTCTAGAGTAATATCTGTGTATCAGTAGGGTGTATGCTTCCTCAAAAAGGTAAATATCTCGCCAGGTAGATGATGTCATCCACTGTGTGGCTCTGCAGCTGCAGGCATTGGCTACATAATTTACGAACCCGAATCAACAATAGAATACTCAAATCTGCGTGGTGTTCATTTTGCTCTCACTCAGTGCCTGCTAGTGATACTTCCTCAGTATGGACTGGTGGTAGTGACTTTGCAGATGGCCAGAGCCATCGCTGCAAGCACTAGCTGGCACTGTGCCACCGTGACTGACACCATGCTGCCATCGTAGGACATGTGTTCTGATTAAACAAACTTGATTTTATAATGTTATATGTTAGTTTATATTGTTGGATTTCTATTCTCATCAGTACGGGAAATGCCAGTATTTACAATAGATGATGTAATTACATGCAATCAGTGACAATTATTCCTTTTATTGTTGTTATCTAACAGCTTGAAAGATTGTAGCTGAATGAAATCTACTTTGCAGCAGGAGCAGATAAACCCTGTACATCTGGCGGTAGACCGACCGTCAGAGAAGTTCACTGGTTTCCTAGCAAAACATTACAAACTGCGGGCGAAGATACCTCAAGTAAATAACTATGTTGTTTTCGAAGGATTTTTCTCACGACGAACAGGTGAGTTCGACAAAATATTTGACCTTAACATTGAAGGTTTTGGCAGAGATATTCATTGTCGTTCTGTAATTCTAGACGATGTTGTGAAGAGGAGCAGGCGCACTCAGCCACCCGCTGCTGGAGGCAATGACAGAAGGATTTCTGCTAAGAGATATATTGATACTGACAGCTTTGAAACCTCCATCACTAACAGTTGCAGCACCAGTTCGCGTGTGAGAAGCGGAGAAGTTGGCAGTAATCAATTAACTCGACATACAAATAATCCTGTCGCAACCACTGTACCTAATGGATCTCAACATAGTCTGCAAAGTGTAGCCTCGACTGGCAGCTCCAACTCAGACGAGGTATTGTCTGATTGTATGTTAGTCTGCTGTGCTACGTACGTAGGTATGTGCGAGGTATGTCAGGTTTTGAATCAAGGATTTGCCAGTAAACAGGAGCCGTTGTCCCGTATGAGATGGGTTTGCTCATTTGTGATATCAAGTGGTGTTGATAAATTTCACAAAGATTTTACTCAGCAGATAAAGCATCACCACTTGGTTGACACCATGTTTTCATAAAACGATATTTCTGCGCAAGTTTCCACAAATTTACAGTTGTTCTCTCTTTCTAGCTATTGGCGCTGTCCAATATACCCCTTGCCAGACCCTTGTCTAGAGAGAAGCTGGTTGGACATTACAGGGACAGCCCTGTGGCAGGCAACAGTACAGATCAGAGCACTGAGATCAAAATTAACTCAAACTCGTCTACGAATCAGTGAGTTATTTATGTGTCCGCTTCCGATTCGTGTCTAGCGCAAGAAGCGTTGGGAATGAGTTAGCTTCATCTCTCTGAATTGTGTTGATTTGATTCATACAGCATCATTGAATGTTCGTTTCATTTGAAGCTTTGGTGTCTGCAGTACCCCACGCTGATTACTGTAGGATGTGACACTTAGACTATTTTGACTGCCTGGCTGAATAATTTAGGAAAATGTACCAAATTGTTGCAAATGCTTTTCTGTCTTTCATTTGCTGTGCATTAGGTGCAAAAGTTACTATTAATTCCGCAATATTTTTCTAATGGATGAGAACAAAAAACTGTAATAATTCGAAATAAATAATAATATTAATATCGTGTAAATATGTACAGTAACAGCTGACTTACTTAAGTACTGCAGCGCAGTGTCGTCCATCATCACCTCCAGTAGTTTTATGTCGCTGACTCACTGTTGATATTTTAGCTACGCGCAGAATGTAGCGTCAGACTCGAGGAGTCACTCCGCCCAGAATCGAGCCTACAGTAGACACACCAGTACAGCCCTACCCTACCAGTACAGCACCACTAGCAAATCAGGTACGTATCGGGAGTTGTCTACTCTCTGTCTATGAGTTCCATAAGATATGGTCTGTTATCTTTAGCCTCATCCATATTTCCATTAGTCATGGTGTTAGATCACCTCAAGTTGATGTACAGATCATATACACGTTAGGTCAAGGTTTGAAGTTTGAATTTTGAGTGTTCAAATATTGTGCAGAACCTCTACTGTAGAACCGGATTTGATAGCGACAGAAACATTAGCGCTTGCTTCAAAAACATCAAGAAATGAAAATGATAGTGACCCAATAAATGAGAAGACAACTCTTATATAAGTTGTAATGCGCATAATTTCTGTAGCGAATTCCAATGATAGCGATAATTTCTCGTCGCTATTTTCGCAGCCACTAGACTGCCGCTATCAAATCCAATTCCACAGAATGCTAATTGTTCTTGTTCAATGCCAGACTACCACGAGCCAGTACGGACGAGATCCGGACAGTCTCATGGTGATGTACTCAACAAACATCAGTCGGCACAGAACAGGCAAGGACAACTCAAGGTCATGTCTGCGTCTCCCACCAAACCGACAGTAGTTGACAGGTAGAGGAAAAGCTCAATTCTCCATTGAGTAATGTTATGGAGTTTAGCTATTGCGGTTTAGTTATTTAATACGATCATATATCAGGGCTACACTTCTCTTTGTACTACTGTATACTGCAAACTGGAATTAAGTCTGCAAGTGAGCCTTTGACAAAGTTTTTTGAAGGTTCACAATCGCTAGAAAGACAATCACAAAAAGTATGAATGGTTGTAGAGTGATTAGAGTTGTCCTCAACTTTTGCGAAAAGTTCTCGACCAAAAATATTTCTTTCAATCAAGTTTTCTGGCATTATTGTAAATATTTTCCAGTGCAAAAACATTCCAGTGTACAGTACATGTGACCTACATTAACTATAAGACTAGCCATTGGTTGACCTACATTAACTATTAGACTAGCCATTGGTTGACCTACATTAACTATTAGACTAGCCATTGGTTGACCTACATTAACTATTAGACTAGCCATTGGTTGGTACATATTTGCATGATATGTGCGGTTTTAAATAATCCGTAGGGGAAACTGGGTCATTGTCATTATGACAAAATTGAAGATAATTCTGACATATTACAGATTTCTGTCTCTTTATAACTTTTTATTATAATAATAAAATACTAGTAATTATTATTATCATTGATTATAATAATAATAAAAACGACAACTACATGTTCATGACATGATAAACATATAGTTGTCGTTTTTATTATTATTTATTTGCTTACTATTTTTATTATTCATGATGTTACACCAATCTCTAATAATTTAGGGCGCCTGATCCCATGGAATGGAACAGTACATTTCACAGCGCAGGTAAAGTTAGACAGCAGAACTCTTCATGGAATATATTTGGCGTGCCCCCAGGCTATAGTCATATAGCTAACAGGTATCCACTCTGATGGTAGAGACTGTTACGTGTGAAAATACATCTGTTAATCTCCTCGTTTTATGCTCCGAACTACTTTTACTCTCAGAACCTGTCCTTTTTATCAGGTTATGCAACTGTTTATGATCCGTAAGATCGTCTCGCTTTTCTAAACTTCAATAAACTGCTCCGTCCATCTTTACCTTGGATATCCACCTCATCCTTACTTACGATTATAACACTGGCATGAGCAGCAGGTGCCCCAGATGTGCTCTAGCAAGGACGTCGTGTCCCTTTCATACTCTCTGGGCCAAATACATTTCTGTATTTTCTTTCGCACGTAAAATAAGGAACCTTCATTTCGAATGGAAACTATCAAAACTAGCAGACTGTTTACGCAGCAGATAAAATGCAGCATTGCTGTATAGGGATGGGATTTTTGGCACAGGTGTCTATCTGCCACACATTTCTTTCATAAGAATCGTTGTCATGCTCTGTCATGTCACTATGAATGAGCCCAAGCTTAGTTCTTGTTCCAGAATACAACCTCAATGCCTTGAACCCATATTCATGACTAATTCTTGCATCTTTTGATGGTGGCTGACAGGAATTTGATCATTGCAGCGAATTATTTATTGTGAACGATGACAAGCATTAACAGTCTCATAGCATTTACACGCATTGCCTGACCCAGCTCTCCTTGCACCATGACCTCTCCACCTTCCTGAACGACAAGCCTCCTCCCAGTCTGACGGCTGCAAAGTAACTCGCTCTCACAGCCTGAAGAAACCAACAGACTGTTATTATATCACCATAGCAACACACCATAGCCATCGTTGATATTTAAGAATTAGTAGCTCCTTCACAATAGGAGTTCTCACTACTATCACAACATACTCATGACTAGTCAGCCTCTTGTTTGAGGTAACAGCAGTATTTTCTGCCATAATTTGAGCACTGAAGAAAATCACTGATGACAATCTGGAAGGGAAGTTGGCTGTTTATTCTCTAGCCTGGTGTTTGTTTTACCTCACAGAAAGGCTTCTGAGTAGCGTCCATTGCGTCGCAGTGATACTTGAGGTTATTGTAAAACCGTTTGTCACAGTCCTCTCGTGATAAGTTGAAGTCTCCGCCCTACAAGGAAAACTATCAATGATCGCAGGATATGTTCTAGATCTAGATGATTAAATGTACAGCAGAATATTGCTCTTTGTTAGTATACTTACTATCAAAAATCTAGTGAGAGTAAAGCAGAGAGCGAGAGGGAAGGAGAGAGGGGGGGCAGGGCGGAAGGGGGAGTAAAACCAATGAAACCATGATGAACAGTTGATTGGAGGAATTAGATTCACTGTGGAATGGAAACAAGTCTGCAGGAGGACTAGAAGAACCGTTATTGAATGTCAGTGACTCACACAGAAGTAACATTGGTCATGCCTGTGGCAGCTCTCGATGAACGTATCCTTGAAGAAGAAGGGAAGCTTAAACGGAATCGAGCAGCCGTCACTAGTACCTAATGGAGAAAACCAAATTGCTGATACAACACAATCCGATCAAATGCTGCACAATAGCATACATTACCGGCACCAAGCCAGGTACCAGTATTGCAGCATCTTTGCTGATAAGCTATACATTCACATCATCTGCATCTAGAATAGGATTAGAATAGAACTGAGGAAGACCCAGAGAGTAACCTACCTCTGTCACAGTCGAATGAAAGGACGAAGCTGAATGATGTCAGTGCGACGAGCGTCAGCAGTAGGTTAGAGGCCATGCTTCTCAACGTTGTTGCAACAGAGCACTGTAGGCTGTCTGCTAGTAACAAACAGACGCGCAGGCAGACCATATGCCATTTCACATCCTTAGAAAGTCTACTTTATGGAATATAAGACGACTAGATAGACGACTCTACTATGACGCCAATGTGGAGGTTAGAATGTAGGAATACGTGACAACCGGGACTTAGACTAGAGCACAGAGACTGTCACTGTCTGCTGCTAGTATTAGTCTGTATGTACTCCTACCAAATCTACACCAGCGCTCATGACCAAATATTCTTATCACATCTGCTGCGCACGGTGTAGTTTTAATGGTGACCTGGGAGGATGGTGTGCTGTCTGCCAGATCTTTCTATATCACTTCAACTGTTGTAGATTCATGAAATAAGGGGTGCAGAAAATTTATTTAAAACACAAATTGTGTAGAATGAAAATAAATATTTAGGAATAATTGACAGATGGTTATGAATCACACGGTTGTCTGATGTGCAATGGGAAATTACAGTTCCTTAAGGGCAAGCCTGCCATATGCAGGCACCAGGTTGCTCTCAGTTTCTAGGCAGGTCGAAGCACACCTGTGGCATGAGGGCCCAGCAGGAGGGCTGGAGTGGGATTCGAACCCACAACCTCTCAGCACTTCTGTGTCTCGAGGTGCAGACTCTACCACTGAGCTATCTCCTACTCCTTATCACTGCTGCAGAATGGTACAGTGGACTCCTTGAATGAAAATTGCTCTACAGTTGTTTCACTGTCCTTTCTTTAGGGTAGTTAAAGCATCATGACGTAATTTACTGAATCACATAACTAGAATTGACCTTACAGTGGTGAAAGATTAAAAAACTCTGCACCGCAAATAGCGACGACCAACCAGTAGGTAGACCTCACAAACCCTGTCACAGACATGTCAAGTGAACTCTATTCGCCAAAACGTGTGGGAAACTAGCAGAAATCAAGATCACAAAATCTACTAGTTTGGTGAATTGGTATGCAAAATTACTTACAAGCAGCCCACACCAAGGTTATGTAAAAGATTCAAAGTTGTTAACTTTCTATTAGATTTAAAAGGCATCTGAACTGATAGTCGGATAGAAAGGATAGAACGGCAGATCTCAAACCATTGTGTCATTGCTAAGGTTGGAAAGATGTTGTAAAAGCATGCTGCCACTGGGATTGGAACCGCGGATCTCCTGCTTGAAAGACAGGCATGCTAACCACTACCCACAACTTCATCACAGATGTGAGAGAAGACAACTCCCAACAACATAGCGCGGATTGCGTCAGTGAGGAAGGCCCAATGACAGAACAACTACTAAAATCCTAAAGACGTTTTGAAGGATTTGAGGCTCACGAACGCCCTGTCTCCGCCAGCGCAAATAAACCATACTCCCTCCCTGCCTCAAATGTACTAAACTCACCGGGCAGATATATCTGTAACAGCTGTTGTATTCTATCATTATAGCCAGGATTATTAGTTTGGTCAAAGGATATGGAGAAGACAGTCTAGCAGAGTCGGCGTAGCCAATGATTATAAGCTTGCAGGATGTCACATCACACAATAACACAATAACGGATAACCTCAGTGTCAAATATACATTTCATCACACCGCAGATTTCTGACTTTGCGCCGCCTTGTCAAATTCCTGCTTGAGGCTGGCCAGGCGATCCTGGCACTTGTCCTGCTTTGTCTCGAGATCTTTGACCAGGCCGTCATAACGTTTCCTACAACACGACAGCGTCAACTGATATACAGTACAGCAGAGAGAGAGAGAGAGAGAGAGAGAGAGAGAGGGAGAGGGAGAGGGAGAGGGAGG
>ERZ1740065.2169-NODE-2169-length-12150-cov-12.380819_pt1 | contig 12150 bp, 10 predicted proteins | sample MGYA00581738_ERZ1740065 | MGnify/ENA primary metagenome ERZ1740065 (study PRJEB43018, sample SAMN04849749) | marine metagenome | isolation source: floating plastic debris | place: Pacific Ocean | collected 2008-09-01 | study: EMG produced TPA metagenomics... | reverse complement strand
TTTCTCGTTCTTTCCTTTTTTGTCCTTCGTCCTTTGCTTTGCGTGTTTTTTGGGTGTGTGTGTGTGTGTGAGGGAGAGGGAGAGGGATTTATACTTACAGACGCTTATACTTATAGATGAGGAGTTGTACGCCCCTTTCTGGCATCCTGTACACCTGCCTCCCGTAAGGCCGTACTGGGCAGAGAATCAGCCATCGCCAGCAGCTCTCTCCTTCAACTTTGCCATTGATCAATACAAACAAAAGTTTCTGCTTGGACTCCCCGGCTTAGAAAGTGCTCATCAAGACGACGAACACAGGGGATTCCAGGCTGGAAATCTACTCGTATCTGATGGTAAGCATGAATAGATCCGACACTGTACATCAGTAACCATGTTCCTCCATGCTTATTAAGTTCTTTACATTCTAGGCAACCCATATCATGATGAAAGAAGGCCTGTTCTCTATTCATATAACATGGGAGGACAACTCACATGAAACAAGAATATGAAAAAATTTTGATACGATATAGCCAGATGATCGAATTAGAGTCAAGGTCATCCTAGTACAGACCACACCAGCTCCATCAGTCAATTCACACTTATAGTCATCTCCCAATTGACTTCCATTTGGTTGCTCCTATTTTTATACCCACAAATTTTATTATAAATGAATATAAAAATGGAGAGAATCTGATAAGCAGCTGGCAATGGTGGCAGCAGAGTACGTCTGATTGATTCCCTTTATTCACATGTGTTTTTATGACTGATAACTCAATGGCGGTACATATACTGTATCAAGTCGTCTTCTTGAGAAAAAAAACAACTTGCACATCTGGTTGCTTAGGGACCTGTAGTGTCAAGACCATTATCTATGCGTCTGTGCGTGACCCATGCTCCATTCTCCCTGATTATGGATGACAATACATGCACTATATGTATGCAGTGCTTATTATCTATTACCAACTGCTTCTCATTGTGGCTCATTTGATCTACATGCTCACCAATACTCCAGAGTCTTGTTGGGGCAATTCACTGTGCCACCTGTCAGATTTGTCACATGAGAGAAGATACACAAGCTCACATACAGTATGTCTCCGATGACTGTGATGAACATATTGCACACCATTGACAATAAAGATCAGCTACTTAGGTAGAGAGAGAGAGAGAGATGTATCACTCAAGCAGCCATTGTGATGAACTAAAACAGATCGTAGTGGAAGTTTTAAACACAACCTCAAGGTTCATACATTGACTACAGCTATGATAAGACCGGACACTATTATTATAGCCACCCCAGTGTTCAATGTTTGGAGTTTTCCTACCTTACAATAAGTTCATTCAGCTCAACAGAAATAAATCTTTGTTTTCATTACATTGGTAAAACTTAGAACAATTAAAAGGATTTCTGATTAATTTAGATTTTATATCCTATGACTTCAACCTAAATTTGGTAGAAAGCTGGGAATATGAATTTTGTTAGAGATTACTATAAATGATAATGGCGGGGACCGTTGACCATGTGGTTGTAGACTCAGGAGCTTTCATAAAAAATGCACCTATCAAGGTACCAACTGGGTTCAATAGATGGTTTTGAATATTTTTAAATATGGTGTAGAACTATTGTGGTTTATGGTTCTGACACAGTACTAGGGTATAACGTGATAATACATCATCTTGGCGTAATGACTTCCTTGCGTCCCAAACTCAGCTGATCACGGTTCGCGATCAGGGATATGCGCGTTTGCTTATTTCTGATAGTATGACTTTCTCTGTAGGACATCGGGCGGATAATTTATACCATTCCAGATGTTGTGAGTGAAATAAGAGATAAAGCCACTCGGCAAAGGTTAAAGGTGCTACCCTACGATTTGAAGTTCGTAGAGCCTAGTCACAAGTCCCTACGCACTGGTAAGTATAATCAGGTCTCTTCAGCATTTCTCTCTTCTTCCATCACTTCAGGGTTTCTTCATCTAGTTTTCTCATAACTCGGGTCTATAGTTACGGAATTTACGAAGAAGACTGGCGATTACCCGAGCCTCTCAGCCACAGACATCAAGCTCATAGCGCTTACCTATCAACTTGAAGCAGAACAAGTTGGCACTGATCATATCAAGACAGTTCCGGAAAAAAAGGTGCGTCCCTCTTATCTACTTCTTTTCTCTGGTATTTAGCTCGGTCTACTTTTCGTGGAAACTCCCATGAGGTTCGTGAGCTAACAAGCCATATGCTCATACCATGCATTGAATGTTATCCAAGAGCTTTCTTCATAAAAAATCGCACTGATTGATTTTATCTCCTGTTCCTGTGGGAACTTACATTTCCGTTCCTCATTGGGAGGCACAAAGTTTCTAGTGCAGCTCACATCCCCAGAGCCCCTCGTCCCATTTTTGAACCTCTATCCGGCCGCATCATTCCAATACAGTTGTGAGTCTGTGAGTGTAAGGAGAGGAATTTCAACCTGCAGCTTGGTCTGCTGTTAGTATTAGTATTAGTAGTGTTAGTAGTGTATTATTATTAGTAGTGTTAGTAGCATTTTTAGTGTATTCATCCAGTACTCACTCAGATGTTCTGTGGTTGATATGTCTCTCTCTCTCTCTGTCTATGTGTAGGTGGAGATAAAGGTTGGCGGCGGAGTTCCAGGAACTGAGATTGCCGGCTTTTATGGCGGCGATTCAGGCAAAGAAAAATCGGCAAACCTTAAACCCGATGTCAAAATTGCGAACTCTGAAAAGTGCATCGCTGATGAGAAAGACCTGGATAGCAATGGTGTCAGTGAGGAAATAGGAGATGGAGTGTCTTCGCTAGATATTGGAGAGAAAGTAGCAGATCAACACGATAATAAACAGTCCCGGTAAGTGTATAACTGTAAATGATAGCGACAAATAGCCTTTGTACATTCAGATGGAATCTCATTACGAGTCAGCGAAGTCGAGTCTGTATCATAAATAGTGCTGCGTTTCTTCAAAATAATCTCGATTAATCTTGTGATCATTATTTTTAATCTTGAATTTATCTTATTTTAATCTCGCTAAAGTGGAGAGTGAAAGATTCTATTCATGACAAACAGGAGCACAGAAAATAATAACTAATAAGCGGATATTGACTATAAACTATTCCTACATGAGTAACCCGCTACTAAACACTAGTTTCAGAGCTGTATAAGTCACAGCAGTATCATTGCTACCAGCTGCAGCAGCTGACATTGACATCACTGTACCGTCTTTGGTGGGTCATTAGTGGTATTTAACTGCACTGGTGTTGAGTTTGCTTAGATAAATACGCTATCATACTTGTTCACAGATCTTTGTAGCGTATTATTCTTGATTTATCAGTGAAATTTACTCTCAAACTAACCACATGATTAATCTTGTGGCATAAAATTGATCCCAGTTAATCTTAGAATAACTCGATTAAAAATGCAGCACTAGTCATAAATGGAGAAAGAGTGAACACTTGTATCACTGTTTAAACACAGAAATTTTAGCATTCTAAAACTATAGCGGTTTTCCAAAATAGCAGTATTTTGAATAATAGCGTTTAGAATTTTTAGCGATTTGTCTTTGATGAAAACTAAAAATAGCAACCTAGAGTATATATAGCTTCAACATTAATAGCGTCATCAGCTTAGTCGCTATTACAGCTATTATTGTGAGGTCGCTAAAATTTCTATTCATGCAGTATTTGGTGGTTGAAATAGTAAGCAGTATTTGGATGTCGATGTCATGAATGATCATGTTGTCTATTATTCACGTATGAATGCGTCAATGCTCAGCTGCTGGGTACAAGTACTGTGAACAATGAAATCTTTGCAGCGTGACTTCAAATGCGTTTTTCAAAAAGAGCATTGCTCTAACCTAAGGAAATATGGCAAACATTTTCCGTCCTCAAACATTTTTGATTGTGAAATGATGCCAAAAAGCAAACATTTCACGGCATACAGTATTATGGAAAGGGAATATTCATAGTTGTATAGTTATCTGTTTGTCTCCAGCCAGCTGCCGAATGACGGCGATCTTGTCAGCGAGGCAGCCATCACCTATGACTCATCGGAGGAGGAGAGTGAGGACGACAGCGATGACGACGATGGGTGGATAACTCCTAAAAACATTGACGCAATCAACCAGTCGTTGAATGGTGTGGAGGGCACGGACTTGTCTGGCTGCAAAGTGGGCTGCCTCACCACGGACTTTGCCATGCAGGTACTGATGACTCCCATCTCTCAGATTATCCTGAGCATAAAGCCAAGGCGTGATGTCATGCGCTGTCTTACGGACATGTATCAGGCCAACGACACCTGCGAGTTGTCATGTCTCTCCACTTACGCCTGCCATTCGCTCTGATTGGCTGTCGCTGTGTTACAGAACGTACTGATACAGATGAACTTGCACGTCATATCGGTGGACGGCATGCTGATCAAGCGAGCTCGCAGTCACGTCCTTCGCTGCTACGCCTGCTTCAAGTACGTAGTTCATGGATCACCTTTTCATTGATCGATTTAGAACTGCTGAATGCTGCTTTGCTCATAGTTCCATGTGAGTAACAATGCCAGCTCCTGATAATGCTCACAATGCTCGTTACAGAATAACGACCCATATGGAGAAACAGTTTTGTTTCCACTGCGGTAACAACACACTTCGCAAGTTAGCTGTGGCGATCAATGAACACGGAACACTACAGTATTTCCTGTCCAGACGGGCACCACGCATATACAAACAGGTACTGTGGGCAGCCCCTGTCCTTCACAACTGTCAACCCATGGCGTGTGTGTCTCGTACTGTTTCGAAGACTATATATAACTTATGTGGCAGATGTATTGTCTAAGTAAACAGCAGACAGATGGATGCTTGTATTAAGTAGACCTGCTGTGCTGCCAAACTGTTCACAATCATGGAACCAACTCAGCCTCTCTCCCTAAACATTCCTAGTACAAGAAATCTCTCCCATCTTATGATGCAGTTCTCGTCTCTTCATAGATTTCTCTCTTTTTAGCCTGCTATTCCACTTCCTAAAGGCGGTAAATACTCAAATTACCCCAAACTCACTGAGGATCAGAGGCTGCCTCAGAGAAGGCAGGCAAAGCAGAAGCATCAGCATTACGGCGTGTTTGACCCAGACTTTGTGGCCAATGCATCTCCATTCGCACTGAGAGACACCACCAGCCGATCTGCACAACTGGGCGTCGGCAGAAACTTTAACAAAAGAGATAATGGTGCTGGAGGCCGCAGACGTCGGAAATAGTGTTTCACTTTATGAGAATCCATCTGTGTAGAATGTACTTACACATATTGTAAAATATACCATCTATTTATGAATGCACCAGTGCTGCTGTTAGATATTATGATAACAATGGGAGGACCGATATGCTTTATCATTTATTAGTTGTTGAACATCGAACTTGATAGACCATGATAGAATGATAGATTTTGCACAATAACCACAGAGCCAATATCGTATACAAGACAACAGCTTGTACTGGGTTGCAATACCTTGAGATAACTTAAAACGTTAAGTTCTTCGACTGGTCGTCAATCTATTTTCTTCTCCGGGTTGGTTACGTCACCATTCTTATGTGGATTTGCACCACTCGCCACAGAGCTCTGTAACAGGAAGTTAATATCCGCCATATGTTGTGAACTACAGTACTCAATACCCACAAAGAACGTTTTGACATAACACAAGTTCAACGGTCCCTCTTCAATTTTAAAATATACCGCACGCATCACCTTCAGTCGCTTCAATAGGTTATGCTCTACTCTATACATTATTCATTGAATGACGAAGAGACACGAAAATGCACAAGGGCTTCTGCCCGTTGTTCATGAGCTAGTCACATGATATCAGACAGATATATACTTGAAATACCATGGGTCTATCCCATATACAACTTAGAGATCAACATTTAACAAATAATTCACATTCGAAAGCCTTACCTTGGTTGAAAATGGACACTGTAGCCCAGTGGAGGAGTTGGCCTCCTTGGTATCCTCAGAAGCATGTTTTATATCATCAGATGTTTCATCTTTGTTCCTTGCGCGGCTGGTTACAGCAGTTTTGCCATACCAATATTTTTCAAGAATTGGTTGTACGATAGGCTGAAGCCATCTATGCCATACGTATAGAAGGGCTGGAATAACGATACACGATATACAGACCATTTTGGTGAGGAGTGGTTTCTTTTCCGAAAAAGTCGAGATACGAGTGGAGTCAGAGACCTTGGCTGAATGACGAATCAGCTGGTACCACACGAAATAAAGATTAGAAAAGTATAATGGAGCGTAGTCGATAGCACTCTGGAAGGAGTAGCTATATATAAGTAGGAACGATAAATTTGTAGTTCGTCTCACTTAGCTCCAACTTCGATATTGATAGTGATTGGTCCAAGCTTGCTGAGATGATTTGATTACTGACGAATTAGAGATCAGTATCAGAGTAGCTTAAAATTCCTTCAACTTCATCGGAGTCCCCTGAGAGAGCCTCGTTATTCCACTTCAAAACTTCGTATAACCCATAGCTAACTATTTCACGTTGTCGGATGCCGCTAACCTAATTACTACTCATCATCAATAAACCTTTCTCAGGCCACCACAACAATGCTACAACTGGAATATCTCTGGCTGTGACATCTTCTGTGGTGCAAACTAGTGAGTGATAACGGTACATTTACTTTCACATGAACTAAATGCATCTTCTTAGTGGGTTTTATTTACATACATCATGGCGTTCATGAAATTGGCTCGGACTTCACTTTCACACTTCTAGTCTTGACTTGTTTTAGAGCTTGCTACTTGCTACATATATGTTATCGTACAACTATCAGATTAATGACTCTGCGCTCGGCATCATCTTAGAATATCAACTTGGGATACGAATGGTGTTCACAGTGCCTCCACCTTAATCATGTGACAAGTCTATCTAATGGTGACAGGCAGCGGTCGAACCTGAACCTGATTGTCCTACGATTGCCCTGTCCCCGTTCTTTGTACTGCTGTTATCCCGGCCAAGAATCCATCGCTCAAATTGATGCTTGCCATATCAGCCTTTCTGGTTTTATGCTTGCACGCTAAATGATAGCCTTGTTGTATCGAGGTCAGCAGGTCAGCCATGGTCACTGATTATTGTAGATATCTGCACCACAAGGATCTCTGGAACTAAGTAAGGAAGAAGAACCTGGCTAGCATTGGCCTCCAAAGGTTTGTATCATGTATGTGAGTGAAGGCTACAAACATCTTATGATGATTCTGGGTTGTATCTTGATGTACATCTAACTTTTTTTTCACTCAGTCCACTCCTCTGTCCTGTCATTGAGTACTGAACACTCTTATCTGGGAACGCACAGTTGTCTATCCTTACTCGGCTACAACTGATTGAGTGGTTCTATCAGAGTGTAACTAGTAACTGGCTCACTCGCTCTCCACTATCTCCACCCACTCACGACAGTGCCTCTCACTCTCCCCCACCTAACAGCGTTTGATTTCTAGTCCTAGAGTTGTCTGCTAACGAAAATGTCGCTGCTGAAGTGGCTAACACGAGCTGCGCCTGCTGATCAGGTTGGTCAAAGAAACAATACGATGTTTTGTGTAGATGTCATTGTGTGCATATGGTTGCTGTTTATTTTAGACTAGTACGTGTAGTATATGTTGTGTGTACTGTTTATGACGCTGTGTAGGTTTGGCGACAGACTGCGGAGACAATTTTCAATGTTGTTTTTTGCCTAGTTGCTGCGGTTGATCTGTGCAGTGCATGCATAATGCATATGTCTCAACTGTCATATGTGCGTCATGTGTGGGCGAGAAGTGGCTCCTGTCTTAGTGAGAGAGTCAGCATTGAGTGGTGATCTAGTTTGTGTGAATGCTTCTGTCGTCCTCCCTCCCTCTCCTCTCTCGCTCTCCTCCCTCCTCTCCATCCCTCTCTCACTCTCCTCCCTCCTCTCCATCTCGCTCTCCTCCCTCCTCTCCATCCCTCTCTCTCTCTCCCTCTCCTTCTCTCTTGCTCTCTTGCTCCCTCCCCCTCTCTCTCTCCCTCCTTCTCTCATCCCATCTCTTGATCTCTCTAGCACACACAGACACACAGACACACAGACAGGCACTGCCCTATTGATGCCTGTCCCCTGTACTTCATACCCTTTGCCCCTTCCCAAGCACATAAAATAAACAGCATGATAGTAATCAGTCAACCGGTGGATTTTGACCTGTTTTCTATGGTATCACTGACCGGTTACCAGGCTCTTATCCGTGCATAGTCTATCAGTGTGTGTGTACAGCGTAGCGTAAAACTATGGCCACTAACTAGACACACAGGTAAACACAAATACTGTATGTTGTAGTTAATTGCGCTCGGTTGCCAGGCCGTGTCGCTGCCAGCCGCCATCGTCTGCTACAAGTACCTGCCGAGCAAGTCGTACAGTCCGCACACTCGCCACGCTTTCGTTGCGCTGCTCGGCTTGCTCATTGCGGTTGTAATTTACAGATCGTGAGTACCAGTAGTCAATTGCTAACCTCCGTACTTTGCCACTTTCATCGAACGACCTTGACCTTTGTTGCATCTTTCCGCCAGCTGTCTCAGCTTCTGCCTCATGGAATCCTATGCTATTGCAGGTGGTTTTCATGTACTTTGTAGCTGATCTTCGTTGTAGTTTTCTATCATATCTGCGCTTCTGTTTCATGTTCCATTTTATGTTTGTTGAAACTCTGACGGTTTTACTGTCAGGCTTGTACCGCCACTCGCTATCGTGACGCATAAGTTCCGTACCAGCTGGCTCTCTATCTCTACCTCACCTCAGTATATTAGTTGGTTATTTGTGGCCCTTCAATCTACTACACAGCACATTCTGAACTTTCGGTAGCCAGTTCATTTTTAATATACGTATATTTTTAATATCGTTTGTGGCTTTTTTACTTGTTTCTGTTTCTTATCACTGAGTATATATTGTACCAGTTGATTTTTTGTCCTCCTATCCCCCTGTATACTGACCGATATTATGTCTTCTGCAGAGATGCCCTACACCTGCTTGCGCTCTGTGTCACAGGTTATCTGACTATATGCACAGTACCTGCCCCATACAGGGGATGGTAAGTAAATATCCCATAATTCCCTGTTACTAGCAACAGACTTTCATGCTTGAACCAGTCTCATTGCCTGCCGTATCTGTCTACGCATGTAGCTATGAGCCTAGGTAGTAGTAAATATGTTAGGCTCTTATCCCCTTCAACGTTTCCCTCCAGGCTGGTGTTTGCAACATGCGTGACACATGTTCTCGCCCTGCATATGTACCTGTATCTATACAAGTACATGAATTTCTCCATCGATATATCCAAGTATGTATGCAACCCACTTTTACTCCTCACAAATCAACTTTTCCGAATATTTCGGGAGTTGTCCTCCCTTGGATTTTGTTCTGAACCGATGCCTGTTGCAGTTCGCTGATGGTTATGTCTGTGAAGATCACCTACACAGCCTTCTCGTTAGACGACGGGCAAAAATCGGATAAGTTGCTGACGCCAAACCAGAAGAAGAATAAACTGCTGTAAGCTCACCTTAATATCCGTCAACTATGTCGAGTCAGTGTTTATGCCATCATCTAGAATGGTCAAACTGGAAGAACTTTCAGCAAAGTCTTGTCTTATACGATCTTTGCGACTGATTTGTGTGCATAAATATCATTGCCGAGTTGTCTCCACCTGTTTTTAGGGTCAGGATGAGCTTCTTTGAATTCTTCTGCTACTGCTTCTGTTTCCTGGGGATACAGTTTGGGCCTGCCTACCATTATCGGACGTATATAAGCTTCATCAACGGTGATCACTACAAGTCTGGGTGGAAATGGGTGAGTGAACGCAACCCGGGCTAACGCTATGAACTCACAGCACTGTAACATTGACTTTATGTTCTAGAAATCAGCTGCGAAAATGCTTGCCGAAAGTCTGACATATTTAGTGGTATATTACATGTTCTCCGATGTCTACAACGTCCAGTACAACCTAGGTAAGTATGGCGGATAAAGCTTATTATCATTATTATCATTATTATCATTCATCGCTTTTTATTATTTTTTGCGATTGACACGATTTTATTCTTCTAGCCGACTCTGCGAAGGAGATGAATTTTTTTGTGAGGCACGTCGTCCTGTGGTTCACAATGCTCATCACAAGGTGCCGATATTACTACGCCTGGCTCTCTTGTAAGTTCAACTTGGTCATCATAGGGTTCATAGCGAGAGATAGAGTGTCTACAAAATGTAGGTTTTGAGGCTAAAGTTGCGTTTACACCATGCAATCAATTAGTTTCTCCAAAATAATTAATCTCGAGTGATCTTCCGATTAATATTTTTGATCCTGATTTAATCTTATTTTAATCTTGCCACTACAAACTAATTCCTGAGCTATACAACTCACAACAGTATGATTGCTACCAGCTGCAGCAGCTGGCGTTGACATCACTGTAATGTTTTTGGCGGGTCATTAGTGGTATTCAAATGCACTGGGGTTGAGTTTGCTTAGATAATATGCTATCATACGAGTTCACAGATCTTTTTAGCATATTACTCTTAGTTTATCAGTGAGATTTACCCTCAAACTAACCACAAGATTAATCTTGCGGCATGAAATTAATCTTCTGAGCCATTAATCTTAGTTAATCTTAGAATAACTCGATTAAAATGCAGCACTACAATCAATTGTCCGCATGATGAATTTCACCAAGAAATCACATCTCTCAACACGATTAATTGATATCGACCAGAATCGAGCATCTGTAAGGGACATTTTAGTGATGATACGACACTCTGCCCAGCGACTAATTTAGCAATTCAAGTCCTATTTACAAAAATTTTCAAATTTTACAAAATGATTGAAGTTGCCCAAGATAGCTGATCTTGAATTATGAAAGCACTGATTGAACCAAATCAATCCGAAACCAAACTAATCAAACCACTAGTTTACTTATCCACGATAAGTCTATGAACTGTAAACGCACAGCGAGATGACAATATTTATGGAATGGATAGCACTCAATATATCGTACCGGTGAGATAGGCAATTAATTGGATAGGGTAACCTTGGAAACGATGGTAGCCTCAAGAAATGTTGGTTTCACAGATTTTTCCAGGTGGCAATGAGCTTTAGTGCATGTCAGTTTCCCCACCACTCCGTAATGTACTAATATTTCCATTTTTCATCAGCTGAAACTCTGTGCATGTTCAGTGGGCTGGGCTATGACCTTGAGAACCCAGACAATGACAGCTGTGAGGACAGCATGGCTACTGTACGAGTCAGAGGCATTGAGGTAGTTGCCATCTCCATAAGCGATAACTACAACGTTTCGGTCGCGTAGCTACAACGTTTCTTCTTTATATCCTTTAGTTCGCAACAAGTCTGAAGATATTTGCAGACAACTGGAACATTTTTACGGCGCGCTGGTTGCAGTTTTGTATATATGAAAGAGCGCCCCGTTTCAAAGTTCCACTCGTGTTCGTCTTCTCTGCGTTGTGGCATGGATTCTATCCTGGGTATTATGCCATGTTCTTCCCCTTAGGATTCGCCATCATCCTTGGTAGAAAGGTATGTTACTAGCTTCCTCCACTCACAGCCCAGTCAATGCATCAATGTCAATGTATCAATGTCAATGCTCAACTGTTAGCAATACTATAAAACTAAATCCTTTGCGAATTGATATTTTTTGCGATCGGGCTGTCAGTCGCTAATTCGCAAATATTATCAAGTGCGTTTGTTTCCGGTGTAATTGTATGAGACAATGATTGAAGTGCGATGACAATCACACGAAATGTAAGATTGCGAATAATTTACTACCTGCTTGATCGCAAAAATTATCCACACAAAATAATTTGGTTTTACAGTATCTGTTATACTTTCACCCACCTCTGACCTAGACCATGACTCCACTATAATATATTAACAGTCGTTTGTTCTTTGGTAGCTGAGACGCACGCTACGTCCCCACTTCCAAGGCACCCAATCTAGCAGAGCACTTTATGACGTGATCACATGGTCGGCCACCACGTTCCTGATTGCCTATAATAGTTCTGCGTTTGAGCTAAAGGCTATGGATGACATATATGAGCTACAGAGGTAAGGTGTCACTGAATACTGGGTAGAATTAGATGGGATGGGTACTCCTGTAGGCTGGATATTCTGGGTAGAATTAGATGAGATGGGTACT
>ERZ1740065.2168-NODE-2168-length-12161-cov-10.213365_pt1 | contig 12161 bp, 7 predicted proteins | sample MGYA00581738_ERZ1740065 | MGnify/ENA primary metagenome ERZ1740065 (study PRJEB43018, sample SAMN04849749) | marine metagenome | isolation source: floating plastic debris | place: Pacific Ocean | collected 2008-09-01 | study: EMG produced TPA metagenomics... | reverse complement strand
GTATTGCCCAAAGGTTTTGAGCAGCGAATTGCCCACTAGCGGATAATGCTCAGGCAAAGCACCGTATTTGACGTGACGCGCCCCCAGGCCCTGCAATGCTTCTGTGAGGGCACCTGGTTGCCGCAGATTTTCGACGACAAACACCAGTGACGTCAGCAGCATGTTGCCCTGAGTCTTCATGTTGACGTGGGCAAAGAGGGGCTTCGCGGCGGGGTAATCCGTAAACAGATTCTCGTAAAAACTGCCTACGAACTCATCGGCGCGGGGTTTTACCATTTCGAAACTGCTTTCTAACAGCTCGACCTTTAATCCCGCTTCCTGCGAAGAGGACGGTGAACTAGCATCCATGATGCGCTCCAAAAAACGACTCGATTTAAATAATTTAGAACGACCACCCAAAGAGCAATATCTAGGCGGTAAAAACCTCCAATAATCAATCCAAAATCTTAGCTTGCTGCAAAAGCAGCCCTGCCGAATAATGATGAAATATCCGCCAGCAAGGTCAAGTATCGCTACTCAACAAAAACTTAAAAGAAATGTGATCGATTCAGAAATGACCATAAGTACTGCTAGAAGAAACAACCTATATTCGGTTATTAAGTCAAGAGAAAACTCATACGGTCCGTTTGGATGCTCAGACAGTAGTGGAAGAAAAACATAGTTTTTTGTAGCCAGAATGACCAAACTCGAATTCGATATGTTTTCGCTGCATGGATTCAATGCGGAAATCGAATATCGCCGCAAAACTCTGTAGAAAGGTGCTTCCAGTGTTTATATTTGTCCGATGAGTGGCCTAGGTGCACCTGTCTTGAGGGATGAAATCTGTTTGTTTGGTGGGATATGTGGAGCCTATTGACAGGCTTTAAAGCAGTCGCGCTGATTATTCGGAGGCATGAAGTATCTGCATCGATCTGATTCAAGGTTTGCATCGCATGGCCTGTTTGGTAGTTGGCAATACAGACTTCAAAGATTGATTTGGTGACTCTGTGATGAAGTCTTTTTAGCCTTTGTCTGGCGTTTTTTAGAGAATATGCCACCTAAAATTGTCCGTTTTTTGGGATCGATTCGATTGGCGGTGCCGCTGTTGATCGCGATCGCGGTTGTGCTCATTGGAGCAACTTTTTATGAATCTGAAGTGGGGTCGTTGACCGTACAAACGCAGATTTATAAGAGTCCCTGGTTTGGGGCGATCATGTTTTTGTTGGCGGTCAATTTAGGTATCTCTACCTTGAGTCGCTGGCCGTGGAAAGGGCCTCGGAAAGTAGGCTTTGCGTTGACCCATTGGGGGTTGGTCGTGATCATTGCAGGCTCTGCTGCAGTGATTCACCTGAGTACTGAGGGGATGCTGTTAGTCCGTACGGATGCTGGGCCAGGCCAGCAGATTCGCGTGCAGGGTGACCTGTTAGAGGTCGTCGCCCCTGATCAGTCTCGTCAGCAAACGGACATTTTTATCAAACCGGACGGGACTGTTCATCCGAAGCAGTTCGCTGGTTTGCAGCTGTTGGGCTATAGCGATCGCACGATGAAAACAGTGCAGTTCACGGACGATGGCACAGTAGATAATGTCGCCGTTCACCTCCAGTTGCACAGCGATCGCATGGGTCAAACGCTAGAGCGCTGGCTCGCCGTCGCGCCCGCTGGCTACAGCCAGATGGATGTCGGCCCGGCTCATTTAGAGATTATGCAGGCGGTAGACGCGGCGGAGCAGCGACAGCTCTTGAGTCCACCCGCCCCGCCGCAAAGTCAACTGGGCCAGCTGCAGGTCGACGATCGCACCTTTGAGGTGGCCGATATCTTAGGGCGATCGCAATCCCTCCCTGCTGGTATCGCCTTGGAAGTCGTTCAGGTTTGGCCGGACTTCCGCCTCGACAAGCAGGGGCTGCCGAGCTCAGCCTCTCAGGAGTTTCGCAATCCCGCTTTGCAGGTCAATCTGGCTCGCGGTGAGCAGCAGGCGCAGTGGTTTGTCTTTGGCAAAGTTGGCTTCGAGCCGGTGCGATCGGGGGATGCGATTGATTTGGCGATCGCCTATGACGCGCCGTCTCTGCGCCCTACTGATTATTTTCGAGTGGTGGTGACCCCTGATCAGCAGTTGTTTTATGCGGCGGCATCCTCTACAGGGTTTGAGACCGGTGAGTTGTTACCTGGTCAAGCGGTGAGGCCGGGCTGGGCTGATTTTCAAATTTCGCTCACGGAGCAGTTGACCCATGCCCAAGTGCAGCGGCAAATTGTGCCGATGATGCCGGTGGCTCAGGGGACGCTGGCCAATGAGGGATCGCCCGCCCTGCATGTGGCCACCGCCGATGGGCAAGACTTTTGGTTGTCCTGGGGTGAACCGACGAGTTTGAACACGGCTGACGGCAACTACTTTGCAGCGTTTAGCCCCAAAATGCTGATGCTCCCGTTTTATGTCAAGCTCGACGACTTTATTGTGGAACGCAATGAAGGCAGTGAATCGGTGGCCATGTGGACAAGTCAGGTAACGCTGTTTGATCCCCAAACCGATACGGCCACCCAGCGCCGGGTTTGGATGAATCACCCTACCTGGTTTCGCGGTTGGAAGCTGGCTCAGGCTTCCTGGAACCCTGGCGATCTGGCCCAATCGACGCTGCAACTCAAGCGCGAACCTTGGTGGGTGACGGCCCTCACCTGGATGGGGTCGATGCTCATTGTGTTAGGCATTGGCGTTATGTTCTATGGCCCTGCGATCGTCAAACGCTGGCGACGCTGGACGAAGACAACGACATCTGAGTCCATGCCTGAGACTGCCCTGCCCGAGACTGAACCCGCAACGACGATTCCCATTTTGGCCATGTTTGGTAAGTCGGTTTGAGAGGACGAGAGTGGGGGGCTGAAAGGTCGCAATGGCGTGGACAGCTCCTACACTGCACTCAACCTCTGGCTGATCCCCACCTTTTGACGTTGTAGTCGAATTTAATCTGCTGTTTTTAGACGGTCACCTCACCTATGAAACTCATTACTTTTTTGATCGGGCTGGTGTTGGGGGGACTATTGCTGATAGTGCCTCTGAGTCAGGCGCAGACTGATGGCTTAGAGTCGTTGCGATCGCTGGCAGTGCAGCTAGACGGTCGTAAAAAGCCACTGGATACTGTGGCTCAAGAAACCGTGGCAAAAATTCACGGCTCCACGACCTATCAATCTGCCGACGGCGATCGCGCTGACGCCCTTAGTACCTATCTGACCCTATGGTTCAACATCCGCAACTGGAACGAAGAGCCCTTTGTGCTGGTCAGCTATCGTCCGTTGAAAGCGGCAGTGGGTCTCGATGTTGACCGCAAGCAGTTCACCTTTAGTGAGCTGATGAACAACTCCGCCCTGGGGGCGCTAGTTGGCCAAGCTCATGAGAAGGAGTTGAACGAAATCGACCTCAGCCGCAACGAGACCGAAGCACTGACTGTTGAATCACGTCTCAATTTGCTTTACCAAGCCGTTGGCGATAACGATCTGCCGATTGTGCCCCACCCCGATGACGTCAAAGGCAAATGGGCCGGACTCAATGATGCAGCAACGCTCTATGCGCCGGATATGGTGGCACCGTTGATGGCCAACTTTGCCATGATGCAGCAGACGCTATTGCAGGGTGGTCCCACTCATTTGCCGATGATCGCGTCGCTAGCGGATGAGCTGAAATCATCCCTGCAGCAGTTGAGTCCCACGATCTATCCGACTGCGGCAGTGCTCAATCGCGAAGTGCATTTCAACCACTTTCATCCCTTTGCGAAGGCTTGGGGGCTCTATGCGATCGCCTTTATCGCGATGCTGCTGAGCCAGTGGATTCAGCGGGAGCACCTATATGGGGGGGCGATGGGTCTGTTTACCACGGGCTTGGCTGTGCAAAGCTATGGCTTTTGGCTGCGGATGCAAATTGCCGATCGCCCCCCCGTGACCAATATGTATGAATCGGTCGTGTGGGTAGGATTTGGCATCGCTGCGATCGCCTTCCTATTAGAACTGCTCTCGCGCAATCGTTACTACGTTCTCGCTGCGGCTCCCCTGGCGGTCGTCTGCTTAGTCTTGGCCGACAGTTTGCCGGCCGTGCTTGACCCGAGCATTGCGCCGCTGGTACCGGTGCTGCGAGACAATTTTTGGCTTAGCATTCACGTGCCCACCATTACGTTGCGCTATGCCAGTTTTGCCCTCGCCTTGGGGATCGGTCATGTGGCGCTCTTCAATTATTTAGTGACGCCCCAAGCTAGCCAACGCCTGAAGCTACTGTCACAGCTCAACTATCGGGTGTTGCAGGTCGGCGTTCTGTTGCTGACGACGGGCATCATCCTGGGGGGCATTTGGGCGCACTTCTCTTGGGGACGCTTTTGGGGCTGGGATCCGAAGGAAACCTGGGCGCTGATTGCACTGCTCTGCTACCTTGCCCCGCTGCATGGCCGCCTGGTGGGCTGGATTGGTGACTTTGGCGTTCATATCGCCAGCATCGTTTCGTTCAATGCGGTGCTCATGGCCTGGTACGGAGTTAACTTCGTCTTGGGCACGGGCCTTCACAGTTATGGGTTTGGCAGCGGTGGTTCTGATTTGCTGATTGCCAGCGTAGTGGGGCTTGATCTGCTGCTGGTGCTAATCACGGTAGCCCGCCACTCCGGTTGGCTTAAGCGTCAGGCCTTGACTCCGGCTGATAACCTTTAGAAGCGGTGCTTACATCACCCGCCCAGTAGCGTCCTGGTTGCCGAAAAGCGGTACGACTTTTGTGAACTAGGACGCTCGTTTGAGCCCTCCTTCACGGCGGGATCGCACCCTACTCTGGAAGTGATTTCACTGTGAAATCTTGATTGTTGAAAGGAGATTGCTTGCGATGAATCGACGCGAATTTATGAATCTCATGGGGATCGGTGTTCTGGCGACCTCATTACCGGTAGCGCTCGCGGCCTGCCAGTCAGAGACGGCGGCTCCCGATGCTGCTCCCGAAGGTGACGCCGCGGCAATTGACTCCACCCCCCGAGAAGATGGGTTTGCCGCTATTGCGACTGTGGGTGAGCTAGATGAAGCCGGATTTGTCTCAGACAAAAATTTTCAAGGCACCCAGCTCGTGGTCGTTCGTGATCCCGCTGATGCTGCCGCCCTGATTGCGGTTAACTCGCTCTGTACCCATCAGGGCTGCAGTGTCGCCTGGGAAGAAGGCACCTTTGCTTGCCCCTGCCACGGTTCGTCGTTTAACCCTGACGGCACTGTGGCCTCAGGGCCAGCCTCAACGGCCCTGGAGACCTACGATGCCAAAATTGAGGATGATTTAGTTTTGGTCAAGGTCTGAGCTGAGCCCGATACCTGAGCACTGTTCTTAAACAACCGCCCGGAATAGAGAACTTCCTCTTGGGGCGATATGTTTCAAGCAAGCATCAGATAGAATGCGACACTTTTCGCGCAGTAATACACCACAGCAAATTGATAGTTTGCTCAAACCGGGGCTGAACGATTGGGGACTCGTATCAGTGATTAGAATTTATCTGATCGCTGATTGCTGGGCATGGGGATTCAGCAGTTTGGGGCTCACCAGTCACCGGAAGCCACGGCCACCTGGCCACCATCGCTTTCAATCACTACCAGCGGCAGAATTTCGCTCGTTTCCAGGCGGTCAAATTGAACAAATTGTAGACCTGTCGTCGTTGTATCAACAGTGACCTGGTAAGTGTCGTCGACCCAGGTGATATCAACCACTTGATGTCCAATTAGCCAGAGTTCTGCCAACTCACCTTGGTTGATGGCCTCAGGGCGATCGCCTTCGTAACAGCCTGACATTGCATCAATACCCGTCCATACACCACTGAGGTAAACGGGTTCGGTACGCGCACTTAACCCATAGGTCGTGAAAGAAATCACAGCCTGCTGCCAGAACTTGTCGAACAGACTTTTGAGGGGTTCGGTGGCGATCTCCTCGCCATAGCGAGGCTGCTCCTTTAATTCAGCAATTTGCTCTGCCAAACTCAATCGCTCCCAGCCGGGGATCTCACCACAGACGACAAAATCAACCGATTGCGGCGGCTGTTCGGCGATCGCGGTTTCAGTCCCCTCCGACTGTATCACCGGCATCACAGTTGGGGCCGGTGACTGAGACAGTGATAACTGAGACCCTGCGGGGCATCCTAATAAACCCAACGTGCCTAGGCTCAATGCGCCTAGACTTAATCTTTGCCAGGAAATTCTTTTCCACATCTGGCTTGAACCCTCGTCCGATGACGGTAACGATGCTGATTAGTTTGGTGATGCGACTGTCAGCTCCCCGGTTGGGATGACCGACAGTTGCGCGTGACGATTTCATTACCTCAACCCTGGCCTGAGAAGTCGATCCCAGCAGAATGATTCCTGCTGGCTCAGTCGCTTGTGCTGTGAGCACTCGGCGACTAAGTTTCAGGCCATGATCCCTGCGGAAACCGACTTTGATCAAGCAAACTGCTCAGCTACAAAACGGTCGATCCGGCGAGTCAAGTTTTGGCAGATGCCCTATTTTTCCCGAGGATCGCCTAAAGATGGCTGCGCCCACCTAAAACAGATATTCAGTGACTTCTTTGACTACGCGGCTTGTCGAGTAATACCAATACCAGCTGGCATTGATGTGACCTCTTGAGACGGGGGTCGTCGCTCTCAGCCGAAACTCGGTTACTTACTGGTTCTAGCCAGGGCGAGTGACGGTTGTATCAGTATTGAATAGAGCGAACTTGAGAAGCCAGAATCCTTTAGGTGGCAAGTATTTTGGCAACTTGATTCGTTTCTACATCTAGCATAGCGAAGCATCCGGAATGGACGCCCCACTTTACAAAAACTTGAGAAAGTTTTGTCCCCTACCATCGCCTAATCAATCGACTCAGGTTGGGAATATCAAAACTATCCAATGGCAGCGGGGTCAAACTGACATCAGTTGATTGCTGGTCTGGTAAGCGCAATAGGAGATCGCGTGATCTTCTGAGATTGAATCAGTCTTCAGAACTTGATCACAAAGACTTCTGTTGTGTCACGTTTTATACCAACTTTCAGTGATTTGGGTTGCTGAGGCAACCTGGGCCGCTCAGAGAAATTTTAAGGAGAGAGGATCCGATTTGTCGTCTTTTTTCCAAGTTGTCGATCTTAGCTTCGCCGATTTAGAGATATGAGGCCAGAACCGTCGGCAAGTGGCTAGCGAGTTGACTAGCTGCGCAACCCAAGACGCTCCGTTCGGCAGTCAACGCGATCCCCGTTTGGGCATGCCACCACACGGCGGCGATCGCGCTGGCGAGAAGGGCATCAGGGCCGGATAGCTGACGTTGCATCAGCTGTGCTGCCAGTCCGGCAGCGAGCCCCGTCAATACATCGCCGCTGCCACCTCTTGCTAAAGCGGGAGTACTGGCGGGATTAAACCAAACCGGTTCGTCATGATGCGCCACGATGCTGATGGCCCCTTTCAAAATGAGCGTGCATCCGGCTTGGGCTGCTTGACGAGCCGCTGCACTGGGGGTTGTCGCCTGCCTCCAAAGGTCGGGAAACAGACGGCGAAATTCGCCAGGATGAGGCGTGAGCAGAGTCGCCGCTGGCCGCTGGCCAATCATTCGCTGGGGATCATGCTGCGACAGGTGATTGAGGCCATCTGCATCGAAGAGCACAGGGCGATCACAGGCCCATACGGCCTCCATCACGGTGGCAGCTTCTAAGGTTAGACCGGGACCACAGGCCACCACGTCATACTGATCCCACTGGACGGTTTCGGGAAGGGCCGCGATCGCCCCCGTTGCGGTTTCCTGAGCCCCGAGTACTAGCGCTTCGGGTAACTGACTCAGGGCCGTGGCTCTCAGGCTCTCAGGTACGACCAGCGTCAACATCCCGACCCCGCTACTGATCGCTCCCCGACCGGCTAACAGAGCAGCTCCCCCATACTGTCGGGAGCCAGCAATGAGTAGGGTATGGCCAGCGATGTATTTGTGGGCAATGGGCGATCGCGGTAGGGGCAGGCGGGCGATGGCATCGGCAGCGGTCAGACGACGGTGTGAGGGTGACGAGGTTAAAACCGCCGCAATTGCCGCTTGAGGAATGTCAAAGGGGATCAGATGGGACTGACCAATCCAAGGTTGCGCGGCGTCTTGCAACAGTCCAAGTTTCCACAAGCCTAAACAGAGGGTATGGGTGGCCTGCACAGCGGTGCCGAGGGCCGCACCGCTGTCGGTGTCTAATCCTGAGGGCAGATCAATACTTACGATGGGCCGGTCAGCGGCATTGAGGGCGGCGATTCCGGTGGCCAACTCACCGCTCAGAGGTGTGGTGAGACCGATGCCAAAGCCCCCATCGACAATGAAGTCGCACTCCATCAGCTCATCGCTATGGCGGGCCCAAGGAAGCCCAAGGTAGTCCAAATAGGCTTTGTGTTGAGCGGTGAGTGGCTTGAGTTGCGGAAACGGGCACCAAGGCCGCACATCATAGCCTTGATGATGCAGCTCGCGCGCTACGACGAGGGCATCGCCCCCGTTGTGGCCTGGCCCTACAATGATCCCTGCCACTGGGGCGCGATCGCGAGGGTAATGGTTTACCAACCACTGGGTAATCTGACCGGCCACTTTTTCCATGAGTGCTGGCACGGGCAGACCTGCCTCAAACAAGCGGGTCTCAATTTGCTGCATCTGTTGGGCGGTGACCACGACTGCTTCAGGCCCGAGATCATCATGATGGTCGTGACTAGTTTCAGGCTCTCCCATGGTCGAGTGATCTCCGAAGTCGGTTTGATGCAATGGCTATTTGCGGCTTGTTGGCGAGAAAGTCGATATTCGCCTAGATCCTAAAACAAGTTAGGGGTGTGGTTGGAGATCACTGTCCCCAACCACACCCCTAATGATTTCGATGGTCGCCTGTTTGAGAGATCCGCTTGGTAGGCCCATGCTGGTTCAGTCAATGGATGGCTTCGTCAGCGTCTGCGGATGCAGCGAACTTACTCGAAATGAACGCGGGCACTGGCAAAGCCGGAATCACGCAGATAGCCGCTCCATTCTTGAGCGATCCCATGATCGTCGTAAGGCCCGACGGCAACGTGGGGGCCACGAGGCGCCGTGCGAGTGCTCACAATGCTACTCGGTGCACCGAGGGCCACCAATTGGCGGGCAATGCCTGGTAACTCACTCATGCTGGCAGGCACCACGACATAGTAACCAGAGGGCAGCGACTCATTCACAATGGTCGGTGACGTTAGGGGCGGCGCAGTGGTATTAGTCGGTGACGTGATCGGAAAGGGTGGCGGGACGGCAGCAGAAGAGGTAGGCGCCGTCTGAAACGGTGCGGCTTGACCAAACTCAATGGAGGATGGCGTTGCGGCCACAGAGGTTACTGGCACGGAGGTGGGTACTGCCGTTGGATAGGTCAGATCGTAACCAGTTGGCGAGGTTACTGCGATGGGAGCACCGGCAAAGTTGCTCGTTTTCACCTCAGCGCCAATGCCAAAGTTTGCCAGTTCGTCGGCCCGAACTTGTGCGTTTTGATAAGAGCTAAAGCGTCCGGCTTGAATTACGGAGCGGCCATCAACATAGTTGACAAAGGCACCCGGCTCGACCTGACGCACCTGTTGCAACAACTGATCACTGCTGCCGCTAATTAACACTAAATATTGTTCACCGGTGGTGGAAGACACGCCACTGTTAGCCGGTAGGGGGGGCAGCGGTGTGGGCAAGGCCTGGGCGAGTTCCGGGGCCGTTGATGCCAATGAGGTGAAACCCGGCTGGGCGATCGCCACAGTGAGCGTCGCCGCTGCGAGGCAACAACTTAGGAGCCGAAATTGAGGGGATACGGAGATAGCGGAACGTGCATTGCGGATAAAAAGGGGCGAAGTCATTGAATGTGATGTGAGCCGAAGGGGGAATTTCATAGACTTGTTCAGCTTGCAGCTGACGGCGAGAGGGCACTGTCACAGTGGGGCTGTGGGAGTTAATTCGCAAGCAAATCTTGAATAGCCGATATCCTGAGGAGGGCTAGCGGCTAGCGCCAGTCCATACAAAAAGCGCAAAGGCTTTACGGGAATAGCGCAGACAGACAAGTTGCCAATTATCTCGGGCTGACCTCGGCCTTCCTACGAACAGTCGAGGCGAATGCTAGCCTAGGATAGTTACATTCATAGAAAATTTCCAGACTTTTTTGAAGATGAGCAAAATTGTTGTGGGCCTCTCCGGCGGGGTCGATAGTTCTGTAGCCGCCGCAACATTGCATCATCAAGGCCATGACGTCATTGGTCTGACTCTTTGGTTGATGAAGGGTAAAGGGCAATGCTGCTCAGAGGGGATGGTCGATGCCGCTCAACTCTGTGAAGAACTCGGTGTTCCCCACCACATTGTGGATAGCCGCGAGACGTTTCAGAGCAACATTGTGGATTATCTGGTGGCCGGTTATGAGTCGGGGATCACACCCCTACCCTGCTCGCAGTGCAACCGCTCGGTAAAATTTGGCCCAATGCTCAACTATGCTCGCGCTGAGTTAGGGGCCAACGCGATTGCCACCGGTCACTACGCGCGAGTGCAGTTTAACCCTGATACCCAGCGTCATGAGCTGCTGCGGGCGGTTGATCGCAACAAAGATCAGTCTTACTTTCTCTATGACTTAACTCAAGAAATGTTGGGGGCGCTGCATTTTCCGCTGGGGGAGCAAACTAAAGCCGAAACTCGTCGTCTGGCCAGTGAGTTGGGACTGCACACGGCGACAAAACCGGAAAGCCAAGATCTCTGCCTCGTCGAGCAACATGGCTCAATGGGCAGCTTTCTCGATAAATATCTCGCCCCGAAACCGGGAGACATTGTCGATACCCAGGGCCGAATTTTAGGTCGCCATACGGGCATTCATCATTACACCATTGGCCAGCGTAAGGGCTTGGGCATTGCTGCCGCCCATCCCCTTTATGTTGTTGCCCTTGATGTTGGACGGAACCAAGTGATTGTCGGCGATCGCGCCAGTGTTAACTATCCAGACTGTACCGCCCACCGCGTAAACTGGGTATCGGTAGTTGCGCCCTCAGAACCACTGCGGGCAACGGTGCAGATTCGCTATCGCTCAGTGGCCGTCGCTGCGACGATTTGGCCCCTGGAGGAGGAGGCCTCAGTGAGTCCGGCAGGATCACGGGTCAAGGTCGTGTTCGATGAGCCACAGTTTGGGGTTACACCTGGTCAAGCCGCCGTTTGGTATGACGGTGATAAAGTCCTAGGCGGCGGCATCATTGAGCCTCTGCCGGTGCAGCAGCGATTGGCTGCTGCCTTAGCACAAACGAGTCAGGCGGAATAACGGTGTTTATAGCTCAGGATCTCTCGGTGTAAATGCCGATTGTCGTTCCGCAATTGGGCATATTGAGCGCGACTACTGTGCAGTTTGAGAGGTCAGTGTTTTGACAACGACACCCGAAATCCATAGCGCCCACGGGGGCACCTTAGTTCACCGTATTGCCACCCCTGAAGCTCGCGAGAACTTCTTAGAAACTGGCGAATCGATGCCCCGCGTGGTGCTCGATGAGCGCGCCGTTTCTGATTTAGTCATGATTGCGATTGGCGGGTTTAGTCCCCTCGACGGCTTTATGGGCCGTGCCGATTACGATACGGTGGTGACTGATATGCGCATGGCCAATGGCTTGCCGTGGGCGATTCCGGTCACCTTATCAGTGGACGCTGAGATCGCCGAGCCCCTGAAAGAAGGCACCCTGATTCGTCTCGATAACGCTCACGGTGACTTTGTCGGAGTCTTAGAACTGACTGAAAAATACCGTTACGACAAAGCCAAAGAAGCAATCAACGTATATCGCACCGAAGAAGAAAAGCACCCCGGCGTCAAAGTCGTGTATGAACAGGGGGCTGTCAACTTGGCTGGTCCAGTGTGGTTGTTAGAACGCGATCCGCATCCGCTGTTTCCTAGCTATCAGATTGATCCCGCCGTTTCTCGAGTGATGTTTGCCGAGCGTGGCTGGAAGACTGTGGTGGGTTTTCAGACCCGCAACCCGATTCACCGCGCCCACGAGTATATTCAAAAATGCGCCTTAGAAATTGTGGATGGTCTGTTCCTCCATCCTTTAGTAGGGGCGACTAAGCAAGACGATATCCCCGCCGATGTACGGATGCGGTGCTACGAAATTATGATGGAGCACTATTTTCCGCAAAATCGAGTGATTTTAGCGATTAACCCTTCAGCAATGCGGTACGCTGGCCCTAGAGAGGCCA
>ERZ1740065.2166-NODE-2166-length-12167-cov-5.689482_pt1 | contig 12167 bp, 9 predicted proteins | sample MGYA00581738_ERZ1740065 | MGnify/ENA primary metagenome ERZ1740065 (study PRJEB43018, sample SAMN04849749) | marine metagenome | isolation source: floating plastic debris | place: Pacific Ocean | collected 2008-09-01 | study: EMG produced TPA metagenomics... | reverse complement strand
CATCATGCCCAGGAACCCGGCGGTCAGGAAGAAGCCCACGGCGTTGTGACCGTACCACCACTGCACCATCGCGTCCTGCACGCCCGAGAACACCTGCACCGATTTGCTGCCCCAGATCGAGACCGGGATCGAGATGTTGTTGACGATGTGCAGCATCGCCACGGTCACGATGAAGGCAAGGAAGAACCAGTTGGCCACATAGATATGCGGCTCCTTACGCTTGATGATCGTGCCGAGATAGACGGCGAGATAGGCAACCCAGACGATGGTCAGCCAGATGTCCACGTACCACTCAGGTTCTGCATATTCCTTGGATTGGGTGCCGCCCAGCAGATAGCCGGTGGCTGCCAGAACGATGAAGAGCTGGTACCCCCAGAACACGAACCATCCCAGATTGCCACCCCAGAGCCGCGCTGCGGAGGTCCGTTGCACGACGTAAAACGAGGTTGCGATCAAGGCGTTGCCGCCAAACGCAAAAATCACCGCCGAGGTGTGCAGCGGACGGAGCCTGCCAAAGTTCGCATAGCCTTCGGCCCAGGCGAAATTCAGCTGCGGAAATGCCAGTTGAAAGGCGATCACCACGCCGACCAGGAACCCGCCCACGCCCCAGAACGCGGTGGCGATCACGCCGGCGCGCACGACGCTGTCGAAGTATTCGTTCGTCGGGGTTGGTTTGACGGGTTCATCGGTTGCGCGCAGGGTTGTCAGGAACAACCCTGCGGCGACGATCATAAAGATCACCATGTGGACCTGATAGGCAAGATCACGGGCATAGCTTGCCGCGATCATCGTAAACAGCGTGGCGAGCGCCAGGACCACCAGCTTCACGTAGTTCAGTGTTCCGGTATTCATTGCTCCGGGTTCCCTTCCGGTTAGCCCCACGCAAGCGTGGGAACGTTCTTTGTGATGTGGGTGTCGCGCGATGAGCGGTAATGCGCCTTGATCTGCATCAACCGTCGGGCGGTTTTTGCCTGATACGGATCAAGGAGACAGCATACATACACCACTAGGTTGAAGGACACGACCCACTGCAAAAGGAACTCGGCGATGTCGTTCAAAACTATTTTCACAGCGATGACGTCCTTTGACACTCACAAGGCCACTCTTGCACAGTCGTGCGCCATGGCGGAAGCGCATGATGCCCATCTCGATGTCATGTGTCTGGGGATGGATCGATCTCGCAGCAATTACTACGAAGTAGGCGCAAATGCCTACATCGTGCAAACGGCGCTGGAACAGGCGCATAAGAAAGCCGAGAAGGTGTGCGCCGAGACCAACGCCTGGCTGGAGAATGGCAAGCTGCGCTGGAACACATCGACCGCGGTTGCGACCCTTGCGGATGCGGGGCGTCCATTGTCCCAAGCCGCGCGTTTTGCCGATATCTGCGTCGTACCCCTGCCCTACCGCGAGACAAGCAGCAACGAAGAGAGCCTGATCCTCGAAGCCATGCTGTTCGACGCCGCCTGCCCAACCCTGGTGATCCCCGACGTGGAACCGGTGCCGGTGCCGTCCCGGATCGTCATCGGGTGGAACGAAAGCGCCGAAGCGTTGCGTGCGATCCGCTCCGCCCTCCCGCTGCTGGTCGCGGCGAAGGAGGTGCACATCGCGATCATCGATCCGCCCGAGCACGCGGCAGACCGGTCTGACCCCGGTGGCGCACTTGCCGTGATGCTCTCCCGCCATGGTATCAACTGCGATATTCAGGTGATGTCCCGCAACGGTGCAAAGGTAAGCGAGCGGCTACAGCGCCACGTGACCGAAATGGACGCCCAAATGCTCGTGATGGGTGGCTATGGTCATTCGCGCTTTCGCCATTCTGGGCGGTGCCACACGGGAAATGCTGGAGCACGCAAAAGTGCCGGTTTTCATGGCGCATTAGACCGAAGACACAGCGGCTCAGATCAGATATCCACCGTCACTGTCGTCTCCCGCTTCGGTCATCAGGCGATCCATGTCCGGGACGCTGATCTGCCGTTTGCCACTTAACGAGATGATGCCATCCCGTTTCAGGGCCGACATCTGACGGCTGACGGTTTCCAGCGTCAGGCCGAGATAATCCGCCATCGCCTCCCGTGTCAGCGGCAGATCAAAGACCAACTGCTTGCCCGGCGGAGCCGTGCCTAGAAGCGCATCGCGCCGCGCGATGATGGACAGCAGGCTGGCAATCTTCTCGCGCGCAGTCTTGCGGCCCAGAACAAGCATCCATTCGCGCGCCGCATCCAGCTCATCAAGGGTCATTTCCAGCAAACGATGTGCGACATGAGGCGTCGTGTCGATCATCTTTTCGAATGGCTTGCGCCGGAAACAGCACATCGTCAGATCCGTGGTTGCCGTCACCGTATATGCCGCCACGCCGCGACCCGGGCGGCCCACAAAATCGGAGGGCAGCAGGAGGCCCACCATCTGCGTGCGCCCGTCTTCCATCGTCTGCGTTAAGGTTGCCACGCCAGAGACGACCGAGGCCACGAAGTCCATGTGGTCACCCGCCCACATCACCGGTTGCCCGGCGGTGAAGCTCCGATAGTATTTGATGTCCTCCAACAGCTCGAGTTCCTGGCTGTCGCATTTCGCGCAAACCGCGCGATGACGGATCGGACAATCCGAACAATTCTTGAAGGCAGGGGCAACCACCTGCTGCATTTTGAAGCTCCAATTTTGATCTGTGTCAAGGAACGGCGACACGGCGCACTTTATTGGATCAGTATGCACATGACATCCAAATTAGCCAAGCTGGGGCTTTTTGACGCGATGGTCCCGCGGTATACGAGCTACCCCACGGCGCCGCAATTCAAGGCGACAGTGGGTGACGCGCAAATGCAGCACTGGCTGCAGGCGATCCCGGCAGGCAGTCAGGTTTCTCTCTATCTGCACATTCCGTTCTGCCGTCGGCTCTGCTGGTTTTGTGCCTGCCGGACGCAGGGCACACAGACCCTGTCGCCGGTGGCAAGCTATCTGGACACCCTGTTGCGCGAAATCCGGATGCTCGGGCGCTGGTTACCCGACAACGTCACCCTCAGCCGAATGCACTGGGGGGGCGGGACCCCAACTCTGCTGTCACCGGAAATGATCGGCGAACTGGCGATGGCGGTGAAAGAAATCACCCCGCTCGCGCGCAATGCCGAGTTCTCGGTCGAGATCGATCCAAACGAAATCGACACAGCACGCGTGGACGCGCTCGCCCAAGCGGGCATGACCCGAGCCTCCATCGGGGTGCAGGATTTCGATCCCGAGGTTCAGAACACGATAGGCCGCATCCAGGGTTTCGAAATAACACGCGACGCGGCTGAATTGCTGCGCGATGCGGGGATCACCTCGCTCAATGCCGATATCCTTTTTGGTCTGCCACATCAGGATGAAGCCCGCATCGCCGATTCCGTTCAGAAACTGCTGACGCTGAACCCGGACCGCGTGGCACTTTACGGCTATGCACATGTGCCGTGGATGGCGCGGCGGCAGTCGATGATTCCCAGCGATGCCCTGCCCGCACCGGAGAAGAGACTGAAACTCTTTGACACCGCGCGGCGGCTCTTTGATTGGGATGGTTACGACCAAATCGGGATCGACCATTTTGCGGCGCCACACGATACGCTCGCGATCGCGGCGCGCTCCGGCAGGCTGCGGCGAAACTTCCAGGGATACACGGATGATCCGGCAGAGGTTCTGATCGGCCTCGGTGCTTCCGCGATTTCACGCTTTCCACAAGGTTATGCACAGAACGCGCCAGCGACATCTGCCTATGCCAAGGCCGTTCAGAGCGACCGTTTTTCCACGGCGAGAGGACATGCATTCGCGGGGGACGATCTGTTGCGCGCGCGGATCATCGAAGCGCTCATGTGTGATTTCGAAGTCGATCTGAGCGATATCACCTCGCGCTTCCCCGGGTCGTCGGGACGCGTGGTGCCTTTGCTGCAAGAGGCTGCGGAGCGTTTTGGGGATATGGTGAAGCTCAGCGAGACCGGCCTGCGCATTCGTCCCGAGGGTCAGCCGTTGACCCGGATCATCGCGCGGCACTTCGATGCCTATGACATGTCAGGCGCGGGGCACGCGTCCGCCATCTGACCGCAACGGCGGCCCAAGGCCCGCCGTACCTGCCGATGGGACGCGAATATGTCCACAAGTCACGTGGCCGCTTGCAGCAGCGTCTGCGTGTAGCTGTGCTGCGGGCGGTCGAACACGGCGTCAACCTCGCCAGCCTCAATCACATCGCCCCGCTTCATCACCATGACCCTGTGCGACATCGCCCGCACGACTTTCAGATCATGGCTGATGAAAATATAGGCCAGGCCATATTTTTCCTGAAGATCGCGGAGCAGATCGACGATCTGCACCTGAACCGTCATATCGAGCGCCGAGGTCGGCTCGTCCAGGACCAGCAGGCGTGGACGTAGCACCATCGCGCGCGCAATTGCGATCCTCTGCCGCTGACCGCCCGAGAATTCATGCGGATACCGGTCCATTGTGGCCGGGTCGAGCCCGACCTCCACCATGACCTCGCGCACCAGTTCGCGCGGATCCCGGTCCGCATCGACTTTGTGGATGCCCAGACCTTCGGAGATGATCTGGGCGCAGGTCATGCGTGGTGAGAGCGAGCCGTAGGGATCCTGAAAGACAATCTGCATGTCCTTGCGCAGGCCGCGCAACTCGCGCGTGGACCATTTTCGCACGTCCTGCCCCATGAAGACGATCTGACCTTCCGACGTGATCAGCCGCATGATCGCCAGCGCAAGGGTCGTTTTGCCCGATCCACTTTCGCCGACAATACCGATGGTCTCGCCGGCACGCACGGTCAGACTTGCGTCATTCACGGCCTTCACATGGCCGACGGTGCGGCGCAACAGCCCGGCCTGAATAGGGAACCAGATCTTCAGATTATCGGTCTGGGCGACCACTTCGGCCTCTTCAGGCACCGGCTTCGGTGCGCCAGAGGGCTCGGCGCCCAGAAGTTTGACGGTGTAGGGATGTCGGGGGGTGTCAAAGATTTCACCCGTCGGGCCCGTTTCGACGATTTCGCCGTGTTGCATCACGCAGACCCGATCCGCGATACGGCGGACGATCCCAAGATCATGCGTGATGAACAAAAGCCCCATGCCGAGACGATCCTTGAGTTCCTTGAGCAGATCGAGGATTTGCGCCTGGATGGTAACGTCGAGCGCCGTCGTCGGCTCATCCGCAATCAGGACATCAGGTTCGTTTGCCAATGCCATAGCGATCATGACGCGCTGTCGCTGGCCGCCCGAAAGTTGGTGCGGATAGCTGCCGATCCGGGTTTCCGCGTCCTGGATACCGACTTGCTCCAGCAGCTCCAAGATGCGTGCGCGCGCCGCCGCCCCGGCAAGACCCTGATGCAGCGCGAGACTCTCGCCGAGTTGCTTTTCGATGGTATGCAGCGGGTTGAGCGATGTCATGGGCTCTTGGAAAATGAAGCTAATGTCATTGCCGCGCACCTGCCGCAAAACACTCTCATCCGCGCCGATCATTTGCTGACCATCGTACGTCACAGAGCCTGAAATCTCGGCGCTGTCACCAAGCAATGACACGGTGGAGAGTGCCGATACCGATTTTCCCGACCCGGATTCGCCGACCAGCGCAACGGTTTCGCCACGCTCAACGGCAAAACTCACGCCTTTCACGGCCTCGGTCACGGCACCGTCCTGCCGAAATCTGACGCGCAGGTCCTTCACCTCCAGCAAGGCGGTCATGAAAAGGTCTTTCTTGGGTCGAAGGCATCGCGGATTCCTTCGAAAATGAACACCAGCAATGACAGCATGATGGCAAAGGTGAAGAACGCGGTGAACGCAAGCCAGGGCGCCTGCAGGTTCTGTTTGGCCTGCAATGTCAGCTCGCCCAGCGAGGGTGCCGAAGACGGCAGGCCGAACCCGAGGAAGTCAAGAATGGCCAGGGTCGAGATCGTCCCCGTGATGATGAAGGGCAGCATCGTGAGCATCGCCACCATCGCGTTTGGCAACATGTGGCGGAACATGATGGTAATATTGCTCACCCCCAGCGCGCGGGCAGCACGCACATATTCGAGGTTGCGGGCACGCAGGAATTCCGCACGGACGACCCCGACAAGCGACGTCCAGCTAAAGAGCACAAGCAGGATCACGAGCAGCCAGAAACTTCGCCCCAAGATCGCGAACATGATGATGATCACGTAAAGCGACGGGGTAGATGACCAGATCTCGATAATCCGCTGGAAGATGAGATCCGTCTTGCCGCCAAAGAAACCCTGGACGGCACCCGCGATGATCCCGATCAGGCTGGCGGCGCCCGTAACGATCAACGTAAAGACGATGGACAGCCGGAATCCGTGGATGACGCGCGCCAGGACATCCCGTTTCGTCCCGTCGGTGCCGAGCAGGTTTTCCCCGTTCGGCGGCAGCGGCGCGGCACCGGGACGATCTACCGCAGTGTCGTAGGAATAGGGAATGACAGGCCAGAGCGCCCAGCCCTTTTCGATTTCCGCGCCATCGATCACACCGTCCTGCGCGTCTTCGATGTAGCCTTCGGGATCATCGAAGCAGAGGTCCATGCCTCCGGTCTCGATCAGGCACTGCACCTCGGGGTCGCGGTAAACCGCTTCCGTCTGGAAGTCACCGCCGAACTCCGTTTCCGGGTAGAAATTCCAGATTGGCGTGTAGTAACTGCCCCGGTATTGTACCAGAATGGGTTTGTCGTAGGCGACGAACTCGGCCATCAGCGAGATCCCGAACAGAATGGCGAAAATCCACAAGGACCAGTAGGCACGCTTGTTACGCTTGAAGTTCCGCCACCGGCGCTGGTTCAGGGGAGACATGGCCATCAGCCCTCCCTCCGTTCGAAGTCGATGCGTGGATCAACCAGCACATACATCAGGTCGGACAGGATCCCGACCAGCAGACCGATCAGGCCAAAGATAAACAGTGTGCCGAAGACAATCGGATAGTCGCGCGCCACCGCTGCTTCGAACCCGAGGCGTCCGAGGCCATCGAGGCTGAAGATCGTCTCGATGATCAGCGACCCGCCAAAGAAGACGCCGATGAAAACGGCCGGGAACCCCGCAATAACGATAAGCATGGCGTTGCGGAAGACATGCCCGTAGAGCACGCGGCGCTCCGCCAGACCTTTCGCCCGTGCGGTGACCACGTATTGCTTCTTGATCTCGTCCAGAAAGCTGTTCTTGGTCAGTAGCGTCAGCGTGGCAAAGGCCGAGATAGTCGAGGCCAGGACCGGCAGCGTGATGTGCCAGAAATAATCGGCGACCTTGCCCAACGGGCTGAGCTGATCGAAGTCGTCCGATGTCAGACCGCGCAGCGGGAAAATCTGCCAGTAGGACCCCCCCGCAAAAAGCACAAGCAGCAGGATCGCGAATAGAAATCCCGGAATGGCATAGGCCGCGATGATTGCACCAGAAGTCCAGGTGTCAAAGCTGGTGCCATCCTTCACCGCCTTTCGGATGCCCAGGGGGATCGAGACCAGATAGGCGATCAGCGTCGACCAGAGCCCTAGCGTGATCGAGACGGGAAGCTTTTCCTTGATCAGATCAATCACCGAGATCGACCGGAAGTAACTCTCGCCGAAATCGAAGCGCATGTAGTTCCACATCATGTTGAAGAACCGTTCGACCGGCGGCTTGTCGAACCCGAACTCGCGCTCGAGTTCGGCGATGAATTCCGGCGGCAGGCCCCGTGCGCCGATGTACTTGCTGTCTGACGCGGTGTTGAGTTCGTCCGCCCCCGCATCGTTGTTGGTACCCGCGAACCCGCCAAATACATCGCCGCCGCCCTGCGCCCGCGCGATGGCCTGTTCGACCGGACCGCCGGGCACAAATTGTACGAGGGCGAAGTTGATGAGCATGATCCCGAGCAGGGTCGGAATGATCAGCAAGAGTCTTCGGACAATGTAGGCGCCCATGGTGCGGTTACCTCAGCGCACCTGCGTCACGCAAGGCATCCGCTTTATCCTGGTTGTACCACCAGAAGTCGAGGTAGCCGAGGCTGTAGGGCGGAATTTCAGGGTGTTCGTATTGATCATAGTACGCGACCCAATGCGATGGGTTATACCACAGCGGGATCATGATGAATTCATGCCGCAGCGCACGGTCCAGCGCCATGAGTGCCGCGGTTTCTTCCTCCCGGGTCTCTGCGTCGAGTGCGGCATTGATCAGTTCATCGACCAGCGGGCTGGCAAGCCCGGCTGGATTGAAGAGCGAAAAGGCCGCATCTTCAGACCCGAACCGCTGGACCAGCCCGGTGCCCGCCGCCAGAAAACTGGCGTAGCTGTCATAGACGAGATCATAGTCCCGATCACGCTCTCGGGCCGTGTATTGCGACGGATCGACCTTTTCGAATTCGACGGCAATACCCAGTTTCTGCGCGTTGGAGACGAAATTGTCCATCACGGCCGTCAGGGTTGCTCCTGCTGCCGAATTGAAGAGGAAGTTGATGGCAAGCGCCGTGCCTTCGGCGTTGCGCCGCACGCCGTCATCGCCCACGGTCCAGCCCGCCTCGTCCAGCAACTTCATGGCAATCCGCGCATTGCGCCGATCAAACAGACGATCGGGGCTCGATGTATGCGGAACGCGAACATCTTCGGTCAGCATGGCAGGCGGCACCAGATCACCGAGCGAGGTCAAGAGCTCCAGTTCGGCACCGACGGGTGTTCCTTCCGCCATCAAGGGCGTGCCCTGGGTGTAGGACGAGCGCTGGTTGTAGAGCCCGTATTGCAGGCTCTCATTTGTCCATTCAAAGTTATAGGCAAGGGCAACAGCCTCGCGCACCCGTTTGTCCTGCAGCACCGGACTTGCGAGGTTGAAGACAATACCTGTCGGCGTCGGTGGGTTGCCATTGGGCAGTTCCTTCTGCACGACCTGTCCCGCGCGTGTCTTTGGAAAATCGTAGCCCGTGGACCATCGCTTGGAGTCCCCTTCCGCGCGGAAAGTATATTCGCCCGCCTTGAACGCCTCGAAAGCCGCCGTGTCATCCCCGAAGATTTCCAATCGCAGCTGGTCGAAATTATGGCGCCCCTGGTTGAAAGGCAGGTCCTTGCCCCAGTAATCCGGGTTTCGCTTCAAAACGATACGGCGCGAAATATCGACACTTTCCACCACGTAAGGGCCGGAACCGGTGGGCGTCTCAAGACGGCTTTCATCCAAGCGTGCGCCGGTCTCCTCATACCATTTGCGGGACCACGCGGGCACCGTGCCGACCTGTTCGATCAGGCTGCGCCGTGAAATCCCTTCGGCGAAATAGAACTTGATCGTGTGGTCGTCGATCACTTCGACCTTTGGGATCATCCGCCGCACACTGTCGGCATAGGACTTGAACCCCTGGTCGAGGAGCAGATTGTGACTGAAGGCGATGTCATGCGCGGTCACCGGGGTTCCGTCGGAGAACCGGGCTTCCGGGCGCATGTAGAAGATCACCCAGTCCTTGCTCGGCGGATACTCCACCCGCTCCGCGAGAAGACCGTAGTACTCACCGTAGACATCCGCAGGTGCCGCCGTGCCTGCCCCGCCTTGACCCAACAGGCTTTCGTACATGAAGACCGAGAAAGCATGTGCCCGACCCTGCCGCGCGTAAGGGTTCATTTTATCCAGTGTCCCGACATAGGCGATGGACAGCTCCCCCCCTTTGGGCGCGTCGGGATTCACGTAATCGAAATGCGTGTAGTCCTCGGGGTAGGTAAGATCGCCGTAGAAAGAATAACCATGGCTGACAATCGTCTCCTCCTCCGCGCGCAGGCTGGCGGACCAGAACAGAGCCAAGGCGAGAGCCAGGAAACCAACGCCCAGATCGAAAATGCGTCTTGTCGGGGTATGCACCTTTGCTCGCGCCTGGGGGGGTGTCATTTGGCAAATCCTCCGGTCTTGCGCCGTCTGTGTCGGCATCTTCGTCATTAACCATGTAAGCTAACGGGACACCGCGCCAAGTTACAAGTTGCGAAAATGTGATCTGCGGTGCACCGCTACATGGACGCAACAAAAAAGCCGCCTGTTTCTTAACAAGCGGCTTTTTTGGTTAATTTGTCGTTAAGATCAGTTGGAGATGCTGTCGAGATACGCGATCAGATCGGCACGCTCTTCAACTTTTTTCAGACCTGCAAAGCTCATCGATGTCCCCGGCGCATAGGACGACGGGCGCTCAAGGAACCCGTTCAGGTTCTCGGCGGTCCAGGCGCCATCCATGGAGGCCAGAGTGTCGGAATAGTTGAAGCCGCCAACGGCCCCCTTTTCACGTCCCACGACACCATAAAGGTGCGGGCCGGTTCCGTTCTCGCCATCCGCCAGCTTGTGGCAGGCGGAACACTTGCGGAAGACCTTCGCGCCATCCTCGGGATCGGCAGAGGCAAGAATCGTTGCGAAATCCACCTCCTCGACCTCGGCCACCTCTTCGCCACCTTCGACTTCAATCACATAGGAAGCCTCGCCATGGGTATCCATGTGGTACAGCTCTTCAGCGGCCCATTTACCTAGTAGAAACACAAGCAGCGCGCCGCAGATACCGCCGGCCGCTTTTGTGAAGGTCATTGTGTCGAGCATACTCAGTGATCCGTTTCTATGGGTTTCCGCGCTATCTATTGCTTCACCTTACCGGTGGCAAGGTGTACTTACCGCGACCAATCGACCCCGCATAGAAGAAAAGACCCAAGGATCACTTAATGAGCACCTCATCTTCCGCCCGTATCGCCTTTCAGGGAGAACTGGGTGCCTACAGCCACGAAGCATGCCGGGTCGCCCGGCCGGACATGACGCCCGTGCCCTGCGCAACTTTCGAAGATGCCATCGAGGCAGTGCGGAGCGGAAAGGCGGAGCTGGCCATGCTGCCGGTGGAGAATTCCACCTACGGGCGTGTTGCCGACATCCACTCTTTGCTGCCGAAGTCGGGCCTTCACATCATCGAGGAAGCTTTTGTCCGGGTGCACATCAACTTGCTGGCAGTTCCCGGCACACCGATCGAAGACGTCAAATCCGCCATGAGCCACACGGTCCTCCTCGGACAGTGCAAGGCGTTCCTCGCCAAGCACGGCATCTCTCGCGTCACAGGAGCGGACACTGCGGGCTCCGCCAAGGAAATTGCCGAGACCGGCGAGCCGTCAATGGCCGCGCTGGCCAGTGAACTGGCGGGAGAGATTTACGGGTTGGATCTCCTGGCGCGTCACATCGAGGACGAGGGGAACAACACCACACGCTTCCTGCTGATGTCGCCGGAGGCCGATCACGCCCGGCGCGGCGATCACGGCATGATCACGAGTTTCGTCTTTGAAGTGCGCAACATTCCCGCCGCGCTCTACAAGGCGATGGGTGGTTTTGCGACGAACGGGATCAACATGACCAAGCTGGAAAGCTACATGGTCGGCGGCTCCTTCACGGCAACGCAGTTTTATGCAGACATCGAGGGGCACCCGGACGACCCCGGGGTGCGCCGCGCGCTCGAAGAGTTGGATTACTTCACCAATATGGTGGAGATTCTCGGTGTGTATCCGGCTGATCCCGGGCGGAACTGATCCGGTCCGGGACCTAGCTCAACGCCTGCACTTCCCGCCGCATTTTGCCGATCAGGGTCAGGTCACGCGATCCATTCAGCACCGCACGGGCAGAGGCGCTGACCTGCGCGCCCAGGTTGTCGAACCACATGAGCAGCGCCTCTCCGACCGCGAGTTTCTCGTTTATCTCCGAGATTTCGACCAGAGTACCCTCGGCGCCGAGATCGGTCAGTTGAATGTCGCAGGTGCCCCGATTGTATTTGCGGTTTCTGTCGCTGGTCTCGGCGTGGTAACTGTATTGGAACCGCCTGATCGGGCTGCATTCCTTGACCTCGACCTGCAGTTCGAGCACCGCACTGCCGCCAAGCCCGATTTTCTGGGTGAAATGGCCAGGATGACCGGGCTTCGGGTCAAAGGCGCGCAGCGTTTGCGTGTAGTAGGCGTCGAGGTCGTTTGGATTTGGAACCAGACGCGCCCAGACTTCTTCGGGCCGTTGACGCGTTTTGAACTGCGACTTGAGATGCACGGCAAGACCCAACCCGGACTTCTGCCACCAGCGACCGTAAAGCACGTGGTGCAGAAACGCGAAAAGTATAAAGACCGCACAGGACAGCAGCCACTCCGGCAGGCTATCCGCAAGCCTTGCCAGGGCGGATCTCTCCACGACTGCCATCATGAAGAAAGCCAGCGCGCCTATCTCCATC
>ERZ1740065.2165-NODE-2165-length-12169-cov-11.286280_pt1 | contig 12169 bp, 10 predicted proteins | sample MGYA00581738_ERZ1740065 | MGnify/ENA primary metagenome ERZ1740065 (study PRJEB43018, sample SAMN04849749) | marine metagenome | isolation source: floating plastic debris | place: Pacific Ocean | collected 2008-09-01 | study: EMG produced TPA metagenomics... | reverse complement strand
CCAGTTAGATCTTGCTGAGCTGAGCTCAAATATGACAGAATCCTAGCTGTAGGGGGTAGGGGTTTTGAGCTATTGCTTCTCAAAGTTCAGGAAATCCAAATCTCCAGTATTTTCAGCCCGACAGGTTGACAGGTATGATAGTTGTATTGGCAAGGACAACTTAACTTCATTGACAGCATCAAAATGTGTCTGTGAGAAATAGGAAAACCTGATATTTCCCTGTACTCTTAGCAATTTGAATGCAGAAGAACGAAGGACTGAGACTAGACTAGACCAATCCAGGGGCGCGTCCAGCTAATGCCATGGTAGTGTTAGGATACCAATTACACAAATATGGATAATTTACGGGTTCCGTGATGATGAAATAAGGTTCCAACTTTCGCATGCAGCAAGCTGCTGTCCTCAATGTAAGTAATTGATGTTTGTTTATTGTACAGAGCCGAGTGTTTATTGTTTATTGCAACCCAAACCATAAAAAACTTGGCTGCTTGAGATGCTTATGATCGCAGGAACCCGCAGCTACCGGCCATTTTAGTCTCACTGCAAGAACTAGACAATGTTGCGCACACTAGCTTTCAGGCCTAGAAACGCCTCACCAAGAAATCCCTGTGGGCCACTGACACAGGTGTACGAATGGCTACTCCAACTTGCCTGGGATTTTACTAGAAATTGCAAGGGAGCGGAGGTGTGCAACAGCGAGAGAGAAAGCAGGGACTAGTGCACTGATAGGTAGAAAAGATAGAAAAGCCCATTTGCCCAGAATTTACTTGCAAAACCCAAGCAGAATGAATACTAGAGCAGTACTATAGGCTCTAAATAGAGACCTTCTACTGTCACATCACTGGTCAGCAGTTTCCCAGCTGTACTCTGGGTCACTCTAGTTTTTACAGTAATGGAAGACTAACTGCAGTTACACAGCTTACAATAGCCTGAAGTTGAGCTGGCTGGGCTGAAATAGATTCACATCCAACATAGCTTGCCTCAACTGAGCAAAGTTGTCGGCTCTTTTCATTCTCCCATTGATATGCGTGCATGCGGTACATGCAGGAGTATGCGCGCCCATGTGCGGGAGTAAGCACGCCCGTGTGCGGGAGAATGCGCGCCCGTGTGCGGGAGTATGCGCGCCAGTGTGCGGGAGTGCGCTCGGAAATCGACAGGAGAATCACAAAGAATGAAGTTCTCAAAGTGGTTGGGCATGGAAATGGCGAGTTAAAAATCTGGGTATTTATTTCGATATTAAAGATCCTGTTTTACAAAAATAACACCGAAAATGGTGAGCATTATTTCATTTTGTTACTTGAGACTTTGAGATACCCTAGCCTAAGAGCTCATAGCCTCATTACCATCATTATTGTTACCACTATTATCATCCGCTCAAGCACAGCTGTTTCGGCTGGTTTATATAGCTGCCATCCGTCCAGTACCAGTACCAGTATCAGTACCAGTGAATTCAGATCGACATTGCCTTTCCGAGAATATGAGCTGATCTCAGTAATGCAGCTTGCTCGATGTTGTCAAATCTTCAATACTGAATATGGAGTAGTGCCAGTCAACCTCGCAGCTGACGGCTGCCACCAAGTGCCCAACAACAACTGGTATGACCATCGCCTTGGTGCTTCTCATTTGCTTCACTTCAATCACAAAATCCTGCTACTTCTGAATTTTCTTGGCCTCCTTCTTGCTCACCAGAAATGTCTACAATCTTAGATTCTTCATTCTTCTTGTCAACAACAACAATATCGGGTCTCTCAGATTCAATCATCCTACGACAGGATAATAAAATTCCGTTAGTTTTTCTTTAGCTATTTCCCCAAAATTGCTTAAAGTAAGAAGTCCTAAAAATTCTTGAAGAACTTTCAGGGGAACAATTACCGAAATCCCAAATAATAGCATTTTAATTTCTCTGCGAGATCAAGAGGATGCACAGGCGACACTTTCTTTGCTCTGTTAGAGGCCTTATTATCATCGCTTATATTGTTATTAGTATCATCGCTTATATTGTTATTAGTATCATCGCTTATATTGTTATTAGTATTATCGTTGTTTACATTTATTATATATTATATATATTTATTATTATCATTTTCATCATTATATTAAGCTGAATCTCACCAACGAATCTGACTGAAATGAATAGAACTTTACTTGGTGGACATATTGGAGTCAAGAAATAAGACACCATTCTTTCGTCCGTTTTCTTGATTTTGAACAGAGACTATTTTTAGCATGCAACTGAGGACTCAGGTTTGGGCTGTGAATCCATCTACTCTTGGAGTCAAAATTTGCAAAACAGACTACTTGTAAAAATATGGGAATAAAACAACATAATATAGAATAAATATAAAATAATATAATATAAAATAAATATAAAATAATATAATATAAAATGATATAATATAAAATATATATATAAAGTAATATAATATAAAATAAATGCTTCATTTCGATTTTAGATACACTGTAAGCTGGAATTCTACTGTGAGAAAAAAAACAAATGCGTCAATTGAGATTTTCTGTAATTGCAAAAACCGCTTTCACAATCTTTTTATGAGAACGAGCTGAACTCGATATTAGATTACCAGTCATTGCCAGTTTTATAATGGCAGTTAGTGAGTGGCGGGAGTGGTGAATCATATTTCTCAGATGTGGAGAGTATGAATTTTGAGTGGAATAAAGCTGTGCGTTTGCACCCACGGAGTCTGCAGTCAACACGAGTTACTGGAATTTGCATTTATTTTACAGCGCAAATAATTTACCATTTGTAAAATTTAGTCAAAATCTCAATTAGTTTTAACCGCAATTGTCGCCCAGTCTACAGTATGTAAAGGCGAATTAAAATTTTTTGTCTTTGTTTGGATAAATAAATAGGTCAAGGAAGTAGAACTTTGTCGAAAAGCCGAATTGATAAAAGACTGCAGCGAGTTCGAAGTACCAGATGTCACTCGAAGAGGTTGAGGATAATCATGGAAACAATCGATTATCTGGACTGACTGCTCATGTCTCGTGGGGCTCAACACATCTTCCATCTAGATTGTCAAAGTGTTTCTTTAATACGGAAATTTGGTACCAGCACTCTTAATCTAATAAAAATAATAATAATAATAATAATATATTGAGACTTTAAAGATGTGATACCTGTACAGGAAGTTAGAATGCTACCATATCAGAGGATCGAGAAGGACTTGGTAACTTGTCAGCGGTCCAATTATATCTGCTTACATAATAGCGTTGGAAAAATTCTCTTTGTTTGCTACGAGATAATGCACTGTTGAGGACACAAACTAGAAAACAGTGTTTCTGATACTAATCAAGCGTTGGATTTTTACATTTATAAACTGTGGAGGGCTGTTTATGAAATGAGTAACTTCTGCCAATATATCTGCACCGAAGACCTTGCTCAGTAAGAGTTGTCTTTCCTTGATGACACGGAGTATGAACAGCATCTTCAGGTTGTTAAGATATGCTCAATTCAAAGTCATGATGAAACAAACAACAAGTAGAAGATTAGTCGGTAGTGAATGTGAATTGCAAATGTTATTAGGTGACTTGAAGAGGCGTAAGATTAATTTAACACATGCATGGCTATGCGGCGATAATCTATGAATTCACAATGTACTGCAATTGGCTCCGCCCATACTACAATTGGTTCCGCCCATACTGCAATTGGCTCCGCCAAAACTGCAATTGGCTCCGCCCATACTACAATTGGCTCCGCCCATACTACGATTGGCTCCGCCCATTTTCATAGTACTCTTTGACCTGGCAAAGAGAGACAACACTGCTAAAAGATGCAACATAGGAAGCTATGCTGTTACTTTCAAGGAATTCAGATCGTTGTCTGATAAATTTCATCAGAGATCATCAATGATTGGTTCGTTCGTTCATTCTCATTGACTGACCAGCCAGCATGGTTTGACATAGACCTGAATGTTGACCTGATTTCATGGATCTGTCGACCCGCCCACAATTAGGTGTGTGGCAATGTTTGCTGAGTAAGTACCAAGGTTTTGCTAGAATGTTTTAGTTTCTGCTGCTAAATGCATCAGACTACCTTTCTTACGTGATACAATACTGTGTCTCTAAGACTTGCTGTCATTTCTGGTGGAAGGAATCAAATAATTTCTATTACAAATAGTGTAGAACGTAGAGTAACATCAACGCTCTAAACCATATGAAAAACTAATAGATTGAATACACAATTGTGAGCTTGTTGTTTTATGATCAACTGAAAAAGTGGTGATTATCTCCACATGAGCGACTATCTTCATCATTTTAAGGACCGGTGATTACTATGACGTTAGATACTATTGTATAGGGAGACTAGCTGTATTTGATACAGCTTTGAGCTCGGGAATGTTCGCGGAACTGTTATTGAGAGAAAAGATAACTCCTAGACACTTTGGAATGATACTAAGCACAGAGGGGGAAACTTTCATCATAGTTCTTATTGCATTCATGAGTCTTCGCTTTCTAGGTCAGCTTGACCTATATAGGGTGGGTTCCCTTTCAAGTGATTCAATGATGCTGTGGAATGCGAAGATGGATGCCATGTAGTGTCTTCCACAGGCATACCTGATGTTGCTGACGTTGATCATTTTTCAATAGCGTCCTGGTGCTGCCATGCCAAAGAGTACTTTAAATCAATCTACATATCATTGCTCATACCAGGATTCCGGATATCACCAGCCATGAGACAGCTAGACTACTGAGAACAGGCAATGACAGCAATTGGCACTGAAATTCATTTTATTCTGAAATACATTCTTTGTACAGAAGGAGACTTCGCGGCGCCTGAATCCTAACTTGTCTGGCCATACAGAGAGAGAGCGAGAGAGAGAGAGAGAGAGAGAGAGAGGCAATAAATACGTATTTGGACTAGAGCATCGTGACAGCCTCACACGCTACACATGAGAACAATAAATAACTTAAAAACCTCGAGGCCATCAGCATATCCATTGAGTGCCGACTTAGACGAAGCGTGTGAGGAAGTGGCTACACGTATAAATCACAGAGATGTAGAGACTGTTCACGGTAGAATGGAGACAAGCTGTTGACAGGTGCTTGTTCATGTGATGAGTGGTGCTGCGTTAGGCTATGCCTCAAAGATGAGCTTGTAGCTTTGCAAGGTGATGGTAAAGTAGTCTCATCCAACGACATGGTCTCTTCCGACGATGTTGTGAAGGTGGACAGAGATCTACTATTCTCATCCAGCTCAAAGACTGAATAGAACTCCTGGTTTGCGAATAGTTTCCCCATCTGATGGAAAAGAGATAGAGTTTAGAAGAAAGCCATACAATTACGTCCTGCTGGTATGCCGAGTTGCAGACTCACAATCTAAAAATGTGTAAGCTTGACTCACCGGGATGGTTGTGTATGGTAGCTCAGACAAACTCTTGACAGAGAGCAGGAAGGCAGGCTAAAAGCTGAAGTCGATCATGCAGAGATGACTTGCAGCTAGTGACCGTGTCTACCAACTTCATTCTCTTATATACAGCACTTGCATTCACTCTGCCTTATCTGCAGGCTTTTCAATCCGTGATTGGCTGATTACTGATGATGATGTCATGGGAAAGCCTACAGACTAATCTAGTGTTGCATTGCGCAATTTGCTCTCTCAAGATGAATTATGATGATTGCATGTTTCACATGAGATGTTAGTAACAATGTACGAGATAGAGAAAGACTTAAGCTTCTTATCTAGTGAAAAGTATGAGCGCACTGATAGTAAACAGATTCAGCAGTGAATAGTCCTGTTCTATAAGGAAAGGCAGCTCAGCAACGAGCGTGGAGAATTTCCAGGTGGAAGTTCCAAAACAAACAGCATAGTAAACATTGGCAGCAGGGATAGAGTGAGTTGTAACCACCTAATTATCTCCCGCTGTCAGTGTTTTATCCTACATTGCGATATGGAGTCCATATATCACTTGATTGAGCTGCCATTTCTGTAGCGTGGACAGTCACATTGGTATAATTAACTACTGGCATTTCTAGCCATGTCTGTGAAAGACGCATGATTTCTCAATCATTGGGAATTTCACCTACTCAAATGCTGTTGTTGAGCTCTCTATGATAATTCCTCTCCAATCCCAGTCCTTATTCCCACACTTGTTAGAGATCTTTATACAGACGCCATCTATTGATACTATGTGACTACCCGACTGCAGTAGACGCTAACGCTTATGATTTCTAGTTTTCATTTTCAGGCTGGCTGATCACAGATGTTCTCAGTTCCTGCAGAGAGTTCTGGAAACAACCTGACGCTAGATTTGGTGGTCGATGGGAAATAAACTACAGCTCATCAAATGTCCTCCACCATCCTAGATGGCTGTCTGAAGGAAAACTGTATGGCAGGGCCTAATCACATGTGAACAGCGCCTATGCGTATGAATAACAGTGGAGCGTCTTTTAGTGAAAGGTTGTTATGCAAGACATACGAATGTTTTGATAGGACCTATGTAATATGACTATATACGTCTCAGTGAACACGGATATAGGCGTTGTTGCCACTCATCTTATCACGAGATTTTGGCGCAGTAGCACTTGCGGTTGCGGCATTCAAACCCAACCTGTCCTGTTTTCGGTAATTTCAGCTGACAATGACGGTGGACCCAAGAGCCGCAATCATGGAGCAGATGTGAATGATCACCAAAAAGTTACCATCATATCAACACGCTAGCTCCACCATAAACATACAGGGCCAAAAACACAGCTGAGTGATAGGCAACAGTAGTCCTGGTTTGCTTACAATGAATGCATAGCTAGCCACCTGTTGACGATAGGAAACCTCTCTCAAGCATTTCTAAGATGACGGCTAGCTTTTTGTCATTGTGTCGTGTCCGGGATGGAAGCAGGTGGTGGCATATTCTTCTCCACCTCACACTCGCCGTCTCATAAGCAATGCCGAAGAGCCCAAAAACCTGCTTGCTTGGAATAGCAACAAGTTGTGATTATTGTACACGATAATTAGTCATATGCACCCGGACGCAGGTGATTGTTAGTTTTTACATGATGATGGAGAGTGAGTGAGAGTAGTAGGCGAATAATACAGTTTCTGCATGATCATAGCGACTGCAAAAACCTGCTCACTTCGCACCCTGGTTACGAGCAAGATACATGCAAGAACTTTGCGGTCGTCGCAAATTCTACATCTCGAAACTTGGTCATTCTGGTGCAACTTTGATGCAAAACATGCAGGCCACGTCTCTCGTATTCTCCAAATTCACCTAATCACTGTTAGACTGCTGCTGTATCGCCGCATGATCATGTGACCGTTGTTACCACTCATTATCAAGTATTCTCCAGGTCTCTATGGCACTTTGCCAAAGTTAAGCCGGCTGCCCACAGCTGCTGGTTGGAATACTTTTGCGTGAACTTAGGTGGTAGTTTAGCTACATGTTGCTAGAATGATTCACAACTGTGCGTACTGTCAGTCTGTAACTATCTGTAGATAATGTGGAGAAGAGATGAGTTCTTTGAGAGCATTATGAAACGAAAAGAATCATCTGACATGTACGTAATTCGTCACAAGTCATGTGTTAAAAGGGAAATAGATGATGTCACGCCTGCACCTTGCGGTAGGGGATAGAAAACCTTGCTCGCAGGTTAATAACCAGTTCTTACAGCTGATACTCAGTCTAAGGTTGTGGCTGCACAAACAGAACACTCATATTTCCACGAAAGCCCACACTCGATGAAGAGTAGGTTGACAAATCGGAGTGTAGGAATGATGTAACATCCGTGCGGAAGTACTATTGCACCATGCATAGATGGACATGACTCGTGTGCAGTGACATCGGTATCGAATGGCCATTGCACAGACACATAAGAGAGCGCTGAATGGAGACACCAAAGTGTTTATTAGATTTTGTTGAAATCTGAGTATAGGATATGATTAAACGGCGACCTACTGCGTTTCCATTCCGGTGATCATGTACAAACAGAGCATCCAGTTCACATTGCGCATTACTTGGAACTGATTGCAAAAGCCATGGTATCACGGAGCTTTAGCTGTGGTATGCTTCTTTTCTTTGAACGATTTGACGTTAAGCTCAGCTTTGCAGTCAATGTTCCATTTAATACCACAGCCATCTACCAGGTAGCAGATGAGCTTGACAGTCTGCAGTCCAGGTTCGGGGAACCGAAGCAGGAACTCGGTGCAGAAGTAATTGTTGACGATGCTGACAGTGTTGGACAATGTGATGTTGCCGCTGGGAGAACGCTGAAATAAAATTAAGATGAAATATACAGCAGAGCAGAGCCAAGTACCAAATGCAAAGTTCAACATAGTTCTGAATGTTTGTATAAGATTGAGGTAGAAACGAAGCAGCAGGGGGAGGCGGAGAGGCGGAGAAGGTGGAGAAGGCAGGTAAGATGGAGTGGGAGGTGGAGATGGTTGGGGAGGCGGAAAGAACTGAAGAGGTGGAGAGGGAGAGAGGTGGAGAGGACTGGGGAGTGGGCAGAGATGCAGTACAATAAGATTTCTTGACAGATGAAGGAAAGGGCAATAAAAGATGTATTTAGAATTTGTGATCAGAGATAATCACCTCGCTGGAGATGAGCAGATCAAGACCATAGCTAACATAATGGGAGCACATAACAATCTGCATAAATCAATCTCAATTCATGTTCAGTAGTTACACAGCTGCCAAGGCTGTGTAGAGAGAGGGGAGAGGGTGAGGAGGAGAGAGAGAGTGGGGGAGAGAAGGTATGAACGGAGCGAGAGGGAGAGAGAGGGAAGGAGGGAGTGAGAGAGGCAGTGGAGGAGGGAGGAATGGAGGGAGAGGCAGTGGGAGAGGCAGTGGGAGAGAGGTGGTGGGAAGGGAGAGAGAGGCAGTGGGAATGGAGGGAGGAGAGAGGGATGGAAGGAGTGATGGAGGGAGAGGCAGGAGGATGGGTTGCAGACCTTTGACAGATCAGTGCCATTGATAGCTGGTGCATGCTTCCTAGTCGAGAGTTCCACACACGCCTCCGCGATCCTGCTGTTTCTGTTTGCGTTGCTGTAGCCTACGATTCCTTCAACTTTCAGCGTCAGGTTGGAGAGGGTGTGTATGAGGACTGATTCTCCTGCCTTCTGGCTGGGCATCACGTTGATCTGTAATGATTGGCCAATCAGAGCGGCAGCCACAGTGTTTACGGGATGATGAAGCAAATAAACAGCCTAAAAACACCTGCTTCCTCATCAAAGACAACAACTGCTTCCTTCCCAGTGCGCTATGTAAAGAAATACCAATACCCAAAGTACATTCATAGAATCAGTTAGTCCTAGCCTGTGCCAACAACGCTGATTGGCTAAGATGCGGGTAACCACGGCGACAGTGTTGCTGCACGCCAGCGTGGTAAATAACTACAGGTAAAGCTGTACGTTGGCGAGAGGTGATGGATCACGTACCGCAGCTGACGTGGTTTGGAGACGTTGGAAGAAAAGGCGAGGCAATGAAATCCGGGTGTCGGCGACAAGTCTCAGAGAAGATAGCCTCAGGGTCTCGATCAGCTGCAGCAGGAAGAGAGGGGTTCAGTTCTTTCCACTACGTAGCAAGGAATGTCAGAATAAACTAAGTTCACCGCAGAGAGAGCTGGGAGGTGGTGGAGATCAATGTTTATTTGTATCAACAGCGAGGCATTGCGGCAACAGTGTCAAAGTCCAAGAGCGCTGTCGGCCGCTGGGATATGGGAGAGTGCTGACAGGAAACAGATGCGGGACAGCAGTGAATTTACGGCACGGCACGGAAGTGCAAGTACGTCAGCGGACCGACACGATATCTCACACTCTCTCGACGTGACGGAGCTATTGACTTATTTGCAGGTTGGTGTCAAGGTTAAACAAATTGCTAAGTTTTGATACCGCCCTTTCAATATAATAAAATATCCATAGAATACTATATATATATATATAGTATTCTATAAAATGCTATTGTGAGGCGTAGAGGTTGCTATAGGTGACCAGGACTCCAGTAAGTTCCATTTGCAGCCATTGACAAACCTGTGGGGAAGTCAATCACCTCAACAGGTGGTTGACAGGTATTGATATGGATGTTACCTATTTAAATAACCAAACATCCCCCAACCGCAATACACGCATTACTTCATCTATCCCCGAAGATATCGAAAGCTAACGGTGCCCTGCGCGGTCACAATTTCTGGCCGCAAACGATTCGCCTGTAGATGATTGTGCGTTGATTGATAATAGCAGAGGCCCGGAAGCAATTTCACCTACACGCGCAGACACTAGACAAATTTCAATGACAGTAAGTCAGACACGCGTCACGCATTCATAAAATGCAAGCACGCCCCCGAAATTATCCCACACAATCCCACAAGTGTTGATCAAATAGTTGACCGAGGGAAAACTCACGTAGCAGCAGGAACAGCAAGTGCTTGCAAGTGCCCATTAGCTGATTGCCATCAATCAGTAGAGTTTATTTTCATAGCTCTGCTGCTATTACCTGTGAAGTTATTTTTATCTCACTCTCGTCATCTACGGAGCTGCAGCCAACGGGCCAACTCTGCTTGATCTGTTCGAACAGCTCCTCGTGAGAAGAACGGGAGCCGGTGACCTTGACCTCGGCTGTAGACTGAGGGAATTGGGTCTCGCCGGTGAGTATGGTATCGATGAGTTGCGCCATGAACAGCGCCCTCTCACCTAGCCTGCAATATTACGGGCTAGCAGTAGCACATTCCTGTACTATAAACGCGTGAGACGCAGGCCTGCCATTAGAAAAAACTTGGTAATGGAATAAGAGTTGGACTATCGTCATCACTACAAGCAAGCACTGCCCGCAGCCTGCCAGCCGCTGGTCAGGAACGGTGACAGCACTGCGTTGGCTGCATTTATGCCCACTGGCGATTGCAGTGGACGGCAGGTAGCGGGCAGTGCCTGCCCAGTACTTGGGGTGTCGGAGAGCCGGTGTACCGGAATTTCATCCATACCAACAGTTGTACAGGACTGAGTGAGTAAACAAATTAAGAGCCACAGGCAGCTGAGGTTGACAGCAAAAATCGTGCCTGAGAGTGTGTAGTTGGTGTTATGATTGACATTTTCCTTTCCCAACCAAAACCAGCCTGCAGCATTTTGTAATGCACGAGATGCTGCCAGAATGCCCCACCAATTGGGGCAACGTGGCGCTGACTATAAATAACAACATGCAATGAAAACGTATATAACGCAATGCTTGTGTTACTCCTAGAAGGAATGTAACATCCGTAATCCCTGTAGCGGTAGCTGCAAATCGGGGATGCGACCCCAGTGATGCAGAGATAGTACCTGCTACCATAGAACTAGGTGGAAGACCTACAGCCGATTGTGACTATCAGAAGGAAAGTAATACAGGTTATACTGTAGAGGTGGGCACAATCCTGGTGGAAAACAGGCATAATCGTATCTTATCATATGTCGCACCTGATTGAAGCCACACTGGTCCACTTGAAGAAACGCAGAAAATTGCTAAAATCGCATCAAGGCAAGTTTCCGTACTACTCTACCATTTTAGGGACTCCAAATCGTTCTGAGTATCTATTATAAGCTTCCAGCTTATACTTAAAAAATTGTGACAAGCCTAGGCTACAAGTGGGACATTTACGGTACTTATTCAGGGCTTACATTTGGACGTGTTCCCTTGTCAGCGAGTCAGCATCAAGTAGTGTCAGCAAGAGGGCGCTCCAGGAGCCGTACAGGCAGTGGAAGGATGATGAGCATCTACGCAGCTGATCGCTCAGACTTCCGTATCTGCGAAATAACAACATCACGTGCTCGGGTAGGCGGTTGAGACTGATAGATTCTATGAATGGAATGCGTGGGTACTGTGCTGGGAAGGGAATGTCTGAATGGCTAGGAATTATCTTTCGATGTGGGCAGCAAGCCATCAGCAGAGTCATCCATCATTGATCAGGTGGGTGGGAGAAGGAATCGAATGCGCAGCACTCAAACACTGTGGATGACTGCACAATTTCGATTAACCAAACCATTCATGTTCTATTAACTCGCCGCATTTAGCTGTCAATGTAGGAAAACATCCTACATAGTAAAGAATGTGACTCCAAATGTAGTGAAATCAGATAATAAGCTCTCTCTCTCCCTCCACCTCTTCCCTTCCCTCCCACCCTCCCCTCCATCGATCTCCCTCCCTCCTTCTCCCTCCCCCTTCCTCCCTCTCCATCTCTCCATCTATCTCCT
>ERZ1740065.2164-NODE-2164-length-12174-cov-11.176582_pt1 | contig 12174 bp, 10 predicted proteins | sample MGYA00581738_ERZ1740065 | MGnify/ENA primary metagenome ERZ1740065 (study PRJEB43018, sample SAMN04849749) | marine metagenome | isolation source: floating plastic debris | place: Pacific Ocean | collected 2008-09-01 | study: EMG produced TPA metagenomics... | reverse complement strand
ACAAGCTGAAAATCCGAACAGTAAGGATTAAATCCGAGTAGTTGAGATCCCTGCAAATGGCATGGCAGGTACGGCTTCACTGTACCATGTAATATAAGAATTTGAACATCCTTCTAAGTCTATTATTCTCTTGGGAAACCTTCATGTGGAAGAGCCAGAATAATTTTCCAAACCATAGAGGATTTCCCAGCTACGGTTCCCTATTCGGAATTGGGAGTTGTCCTCTCTTAGAGGGCCTAAATTCAGATGAATTATAATATGACTTGGCCCTAGAGCTGCAATATAAACAAGGGCCATTGTAGCTACACACGTGAATCCTAACTACGTTAAACTATATACATCCCTCTTAGGGATTAGTTGGGAATAAATTCTGTCAATGTTTCTCCTGTAGATGAGGGCAGACCCCTGACGACATTCACATAGTACCTAAGAGGTGCATGATTAGTCAATCTCTTGGGATACCCAGTCGGTCCCCTAAAGTGAGTTCAGCAGTGCCTGTGTGCACTTAGTGGTTACTGTAACAGGGCGGTGTGGGTATTTCATTCAGATGATAGTCAGCAGTGCCCAATCACAGGCCGAAGGCGCCTGGTTGTAAGCAGCTGTAGTATTGTCAGTCGATCAACTGTGGGATTTCCTGCTCATGATAGCCTGTCCGACCAGTGTTTCACTCTTACTGCACTCTTGTAAATACTAACGCTGACTAGAGATTCTGCTTTTGACCACAGCTTTAACTCTTAGCGTTGTCAAAGAAAGTAGCAATAGATGACTCCATACTATTGTCTATCATAGACAATGGTGGCAGTAATGAGCTCATGCTGGACTCGGGTCTATAACTGGTGTACAAGAATAGACAACTAAGCAGTATGCTCGGACCGATAGACCAGTTGTCCTGCAGAGTGCTGGACAACTCCAGACTCGGCCAGCCATACGAACTTGAGCTTGTCCCCTTACCAGGTCAATTTATTACTCACGATATACAGAAGTGCCATTTTCCCACACAAACTCTAACAACCCTAGTAATACCGACCTAGCTTATTGACACACTGTTTTATTTCAAAACCCGACCTTAGACAATACAAAGCTGATCAAACCAGGAAACAAATGCAGACTTCAGCTTATATATTATGCTGCAAATAAACTTCTAAATTTTCCACCGATTTACCCAAGATAAACAAAAGCATTCTTGACGTATGAAATGGTGACCAGTTGATGGGTGGCTAGACCTTACCAAGCATCTTACTTGGGGCCAGCTATAGACTTCAGATGTTCTTTCTCAGCGATTTTGGACTATTGTGGATGTGTGCTTCATTCTAACTATTGTTTCCCTTGTGGAGACTGAGTTATCATGTTTCGCTGCCATTTCTTCTCAAACAAGAAGAAAACACTCACAGAAGTATTAAGATTTATTGATACATATACATTTTCACTCCGAACCATTAACTTCATCTGCAGCAGCAGATGGAGGCAAGCAGAACTGAGGGACACATAAGTTATTCTGCTACACAATCATGGTGTCGACCAGCCAATCATTTACAGCCGTTATGTTAGTAAAAATCCCCATGTTATCACCGCTGCCGCATACCATTCCTACAGAGGAAATGCCAGCGAGCATGAATGAGCCATCTGGGCCACGTACCACCAGGGGTCCTCCTGAGTCACTCCGGCACAAATTATCACTGCTGGAGGAGGCACACAACATCCGATCTGTGACAACTGTGCTGCCGTATCTGCAGCTACATTCAGTGTGAGTCGCTATAATCACCTGATACAATAAAACACTGTCATCAGCTTACCGACAAACAGCTATGTTACAAGCAAAGAGGCTGATCAGATATAACCATTCCATCGAGGTTTTCTGCAAGGCGAGTTGTACTAATGGATTCAAAGAGGATGAGGAGATATAGGTGTAGGATTTTGAGGATAGGCCGGAGGAAGAGGAGAAGGAAGAGGAGGAGGCAGAGAAGGAGACGGAGGAGGAGAAGGATGAGGATTAGGAGGAGGAAAAAAAGGAGTCTGAGTTGATCAAACAATAGCCTGAGGAGGATAAGTCAGTGGGGGGAGGAGGACAACAAACATGGATGGAAATTCCATGGCTTAGATCTCGTACCTGTGATTCCCTGATTCTATCCACGGTGTTCATTGTGTAGTGCCCATCACCAGAACCCCAGTTTGTTACGGAGGCTCTGGCACCTGTGAAATCCAATGATCCAGGTAGGCATATAGCACTGACATCCTCCCCAAATAGCAGGGACTGTTCTAGATGCAGCAGCGCGATGTCATAATCTGGAGCAGGAGATGAAGATGGATGTAAGTCATATACAATATATGTAATTCATATGGTATTAGTCATCAGTCATAAGAAGAATAGAAGCCCTGACCGTATGAGCCTTCAGTGAAGTGGGGATGCATGACGACTCGGCTGATGGAGCTGTTCCTCAGAGCACCAGTAAAATTGTGTGATCCTGATTGTATCACTGCGCCTTGTGTACCAAACTTGACACAGTTAGCTGCCACTGCAACCCACTCTGGGCTAAGTACGACCCCGGCGCAGCGTAAGTGGCCTGTCGGGCTCACCACAGCCGCCTGCAATGAGTTGCCATGGTTACAACACTGGCATGCTATTTTTTTCTATTAAACATTAACCCTACCTGCCACGGATGGCTATGTAGGAGGGCGTACTGGCCATCTGTTGTATTCACACACTGAGGATTGTTGCTGGGAGTCGGCAGGCAGGGAGTGACAGCGGTTCGGCCACACGGGAAGTTATCTGTAATTTTTTGCGATATGACTTTCGAATACATGTCAACCCTAACCCTGTCTTGGATTATTCCATCCTGATTTGGTGCATGGAAAGCCAGCGATTGCAAAAATACAGCGTTTTCTAACAACTTGACAGTGTGTACAGAGGGAGTGATAAGTTTAATTCTCACCGACAATGTGGAAATGGAGTTTGAATCCAAAATAAGCATTGATTTCATCTGACTTGAACCTTAGTTCAGCTGATTTTGCCCTGAACATGAAGGGCTCGGGGAGATGATATCTAGATCGGCCACAGAACCTGTCATAGGGAAGGAGAGAGTGATTGCTTACTGAGAATAATCAGATCATGATACGCCCATTTTGACAAATAATTATATCTATATGTAGCTGAGAAATTTAAAAGTATGAGAGACATTTCTACATGGCTGTGATTAGTCTCGGAGCGCTACGCTAGCAGTTTACATTTGCTATTTTCCCAGCTAAGGCACTGTCCTTATTTTACGCTGAGTCCGACACTGCATTATGGGAATTTGAATGGATCATTCTAATGTGGAGTTATCTTTCCAGGCACCTGGGATATTTGAGGTAGAGGTGACACGACATAGTACGGTACTATTCGCTGTCTTCGTGCAGTACCGTACAGCTTTTTACTTTATCCACCTAAGCATGACATTGTTAGCGTGCATTGATCAATATTAAAGTGAACTTGTGAAACTCACTCGTGTTCGACATCTCCTCCATCGAATGATATTGTCAGGTAGTCATAGCATTTATCCGAGCCATAAGTACTATCCTCCTCTACATTCAGGTACTCCACAGTGAATGTGAACCAAGTCTTCTCCTACGACATACGAGTAGAGTACACATGAGTATGATAGGTTGGTCAGTCGATAGCTTGATGAGATGAACTGACCGCTGCAGTTGATGTTGTGATCCCTAGTCTGCCGTCTGCCTCTTGTGGATATCGGCCTGGATAGCCAGGGGAGACGATGTACCCATCTCTGATGTCTGTCAGATCTGCCCGTCCGGACATCGGTATTTGAAAGACTGTCAAATCTAAAACGTATATATCAAGTTGGCTCATCAACTCATCAACACATAGTATGACAGAGATCTTTAAGTCGAGGTGGTTAAGGAGCAGCGGTGATCTAACCCATATTAATTTCTGTAGTTGGTACGGCACTTGTATGTCTTTTGTGGAGTTTGGATCGCAGCGCATCGCCAGTGAGGTACCTGGATGTGGAATCGCTGATGGCGACTGAAATTGTAACCTTGCATTACTACAACTGATAAAGGGTTGATACCGTACCAGGTAAATCATATCACTTACTGCCACAGAGAATCAAGAGAACCAACTGGACACGACAGCAGATCATGGTGAAGTGCTGATCAGCTGCGATGCTCCCCTGCTTGGCACTATGAGTGGAGACAACAGTGCAACAGTGTAAAGTGCCTATAATAAGTCAATAGCAGGACAGTCAGAGTTTGGAGCTGGTTTGGAGACTGTTGGAGGTTAGACAATAAGATAATTGAAGTGTCATTATCAGTAAGCAGTTAATGAGTTCTAACAGTCAAATGACAAGATGCCTCACTGTTTAATCCACATGGCTGAATAGGGATTACGAGTGAATATCACTCCAAACTAGCAGGTGATTAGTGCTGACAGAGCTTGAGATGACAATGACAGAGAGGAGGTCTGAAATGAGCTGGTTATCTTCCTGGACTTCCTGAACAGTGTAGAGTGGTTGAGGTGTTCAAGTGTGAGATAATGATGGCTGGCGTGGGCATGCGTTTAGACTGAGCTGTCCATTTTTCTGCTCATTGTTCGAAGATGTCACCATCAAAATTTATAATTCAAATCTTGGATAGAGCCACCTCCGATCGCCCAGCTATGCACTGGCGGAAAACCTGTGAATTGCAATGACTGGGTGCTACAAGCATTATCTCCATGCAGGATAATCTCTTTGTTGTCAGTCATCTGTTTGGTGCGGTCAATCCAGCAGTGTGGACAGCCAATCAGCGGGCAAACTCATGTCAAAATTCATGTCAAAGTCCAACATACTTTGCCAGTTGGGATTAGCAGATTCCACTAGGTTGAGCACTGCCAATATTAGAGTACTACGCCTTTTCTCCCTACGCCTACTGGAGTCTATGATATTTGCGTTTTAGGGTTGGCAATATTGCTTTTTGCATTTTCTCTGCATGGAGACTTGTTGGTCCTGGATGCTGCATATTTGTTTGCATTGTTTGTATTGTGGATGGATGTACCGGTCATCAGCAGGCTCTGCTCTATTCATCTGTAGTAGCTCATACAGGAGCGTCTGCAGAGGTTTTACGAATCTATGACAGCTTATCCGTTATCTGTATTAGGGAACTGTGTGCCGCCACTCTGGGCCCCTAGTCACATAGTCAACTACCCTCCTGCGTTTCTCCCCCTCATGAGCTTTCAGTATTAGTGCAGCCAGAATCCAGTAATGAAATTTCTAGCATCAGCCTCTCAACATTCTTTACTGAGGCTCAATCCTTGTATCTTGCTGATCCCACTCGCCATCAGATGTTTGTGATAGAGTAGGCTACCTGTTCCTACCCTATCAATCCACTACAAGTTTAGAAGGATACTAACAAACTTCAGACCTTCTCCCTCTCCACCCATTATCATCTCACCATTATCATCTTAAGCTCTGCCAGCACTAATCACCTGTAGGAATGATGTTTACCAGTAATCCCCATTCAGTGAACTGCTAGCCATTTGGGTGGTCCAGTGTCAGAACTTGTCACTTTGACTGGAACTCATTAAGTGCTTACCTTCAATTATTCTATTGTCTAACCTTCAGCAGTCTCCATGTCCAATTCCATTCTCTGACTGTCCGGCTATTGGACAATTCTACACCTACAGTCTCCACTCAAAGTGCCCAGCAGGTGAGCCTCACAACAGATCAGCACTTCATCATGGTCTCCAGTCGGGTACTGTTGGTTCTCTCGGTTCTCTGTGGTGGTAAGTAGAACGGTTTACCTGGCACAATATCAACACTTCATCCAATGCAGTAATCTGACCAATGTTTCCATTTCAGTCGCCATCAGCAATTCCACAGCAACGTCCTACACGCACAATGGCTGCTCAGGCTGGATCAGCTCTCCAGACTTTCCGGCAACAGGCAATGGCAATGTATCCATCAACTATGCCATACAGGTTCCCAATCAGCACGTGAGTAGTGAACTAGAGCATGTAGTGATGGGATACCTGATAACGAAGACAGAATTCTGTCTATCTGTTTGTAGGTAATAAAACTGGAAATGGTGATGGTGGATCTAGAGCGATCGTTTAACTGTTACTACAAGGATCGACTGGCCATCTATGACAGCGATGATGTCGGGGCTCCCCTTATCGCCGCCATCTGTTCGTTCGAAAATGTAATGGTTCTCAGTCTATACTGTCAGTATCTTTGGCGACTCTTTAAGCATGTATTGTACTAATATTGTACAGCACAGCTAAGAATATCTTACACAGGTGTATACAGGTTCGGTTCGTGACATCATGGGTACCTGTTTAGTAATTAATAGTACTCATACTCAGATATGGGTGCAGTAATGTGTTCATATTCGTCTGAAGGGCCACACAGTGTCTGAGTGCCAGTTTCTGAGTGCCAGAGCTACATTACAAACATCTGTATTTTTTCTCAAAAATGTGCAACATTCTTAGGTTCCTAGGTTTCTGATTGGTTAACAATTTCATAATCATTAGACAAATCATGTTTTCCAACCACCACAGTTCATTTTAATGCTCACTTGTGTGAGATAGACTGCTTCCAGGCGTGTCAGCATTGACTGTTGTTCTTTCTCGATCAGGACAACAACGGCACCTACTGGTCAAGTGGTAGCACGGCGTTCATCCGCTATACAGGCCGTCATCACATTCACAGACGCGGTTTTCTCATGAGTTACGTGGCTGTAACCAAGCCTGGTGCTGGTAAGTGCCGTTCTTGATTGGTGGGAGTCTGCTGTATGTACCTCTCACACCATCCATCCATTGTAGCCAACCCCTGTCGACTTTTTCCGCCGCCCTCGAATGGCTGTGATGGAGGGTTGAAAGTCATCAGTCTAAAGTCAGCAGCACTAACGTCTCCTCAGTACCCATCACTGTATCCCAGTGATGCGACATGTCTCTACAAAATCGACATGTCAGGTAAGTACGTGCAAATGATTGACGCAGTACTGGCCAGATGCGTATATGAGGTTATTGAATACATGTATTACTGACAGCATATGGTAATACAACATGGCTCAGCTGGAATGACTTTTCTCTGGAGCGCAGAATCAACTGTGTAAAAGACTGGTTGAGAATATACGACCCTTTGAAAAATGAAGCCTATGGTGGGTTATTCATGAGAATATTTGGAGAGAATGTTAATGCTCAGTTTTTACTGTCAGTCCGTCAATCATTGCAGGTCCCTACTGCGGATACTCACATCCAGGAGACCAGCTCTACGATTCTCCTGTCTTATACATCTTGTTTAAAACTAACTCCGAGAGTAACCATCGAGGTTTCAGCGTATCGATCTCTCCCATAAACAATGCCGCACCCTCTCGAATGCATGAAATACAAGAAGCTGACAACTCAACTACAGGAGGTCCCATAGGTAAGACCACTGCTGCTCCTCAGCCATCCTGACATAGATGTCTCTCCCAGGCAGGGATGTGTCATGGGTCGATGTGCCAACCGGTTATACCCGTTGCAGATGCATCGCTCATTTATGTACCAAAGTCTGGGCAGAAAGATCTGACGGATAAGAGAGATGGCTATATCATCTCCCCTGGCTACCCATCCCAATATCCAGACGAAGCAGACGGGAAACTTCGAATCACAGCGTCAACTGAAGCGGTCAGTTTACCTCATCAATTGATCAATCGATCCATGGCTGATCAACCTATCATATTCACATGTCCTGTGTATCGTAGGAAAAGACCTGGTTCATATTCATTGTGGAGCACCTGGATGTAGAGAAAGCTACAACATATAGCGTGGATGAATGCTATGACTTCCTGACAATATCGTTCGACGGAAATTTGAAGCACAAGTGAGTTAGATATTCTAGCATTAATCTGTGCATGATAACCTTGTCGTGATTATGGAATGTCATAAGAAATAGTATGGTACGATATAAAAAGGAGTGAAATTAGTGTGTCCCCCAACTATAATAAGATACCCATCTTAGGTGTAGGGAAAAGACAACTCCAAAAAAGACCCCTCAGCTTCATAGGACGCCGCAGGGTAGAGTATACACAGCGTCTTGGATGTGAAAATAGCGTGCGTTCTTTTTCTAATGCAAAGGGTATCAAGAATTAGATTTCTTGATTGCAGCAGCACTGAGGGAAAAGAATAGCTGTTCAAAGGAAGTTAAGGAGCCACAAGCATACATTAGAGTTATCCAACGTTAGAATTTGCATGAGCTCAAACAAAAAATTGTTTCATCCTCTTTCTTTACAATGGACTATACATTTTTAAGTTTTCAGGTAAACTGCAGGTGGGTGAAAGATGATTGCTTTTTCTTCATAATTTAGGCTCTGCTTCTACCTCGTGGGAAAATGTATGCGTGCTGAGTTATTCGCACGTAAGACACGCATCTTATAGTCAAGACAAGACAGTAGTTAAAGACAAGGGATGGGCAATAGGCAATCGTTCTCACTACTGCTAAGCCCCTTTTTCACAATATACAGGAGTTGTCTTCTCGTCTTTTTACGATGTTTTTGCAAATTTTTAGTGCCTTATTCATAAAACTAGGCAAACGTCCATCTAGTGCTCAGCTCCTTACCAAGAGCTCAAATTGGCCCGATATTTGCTTTGTCAAGAAACACAAGTCTAGTACTGGTTCTGTTTGATTTTAATGCAAGACCAGACAGCAGCTGACTCATCTGTATGCTAACACAGGCATCTGGAGAATGGGAAATTGGACTAGGTTTTGCTCATAACTGGGGAGCGTGACTTTTCAACCTCTGACTCGTACTCTGATTTCTCATGGATGTTTTATGATGATTGGCCAAAGACCGTATCAGATTTTATCGCTAGAATGTCACACAAAGACGAGAACACAACTCCTAGATAGTATGGAAAGGGGGGGGGGGTGGTTTTAGTTTAGAACGGACCTGATGGCGTATATGAAATCCACATGTATTATTTACTATAGGGACCTGCTGTTATTACATATTGGCAAAACTTTGCGTTTTAACTCAAATCGTTTGTGATACGTTTAGTCATTGCTGTCATACCTATAGTTTCAGTTTCTGGTTTCTCAGCTACATATGAGACTACTTGGTTATAGCATCATGTTCACTGTAACATGATGTGATTATTCTCAGTAGGTTATATCTCTCTCCTTCCCTCCAACAGGTTGTGTGGGAGGAACGGAGCTCTTCCTGAACCCTTTGCTATGAGGGCAACAGCAGCTGAACTGAGGTTCAAGTCGGACTCAGTTACTACCCACACTGGATTCAGAATCAAGTTCCGCATAGTTGGTGAGAATCCTGTCTATTGCACTGTTGAAAGAAGCCTGTTCACAATCACAGGCTTGCCATGCATAGAACTGGGATGTGATAAAGCATTATCCTAAATGAACGTTATATTAGAATGTATGGCACTATCTTTCCACGATATCCGCATGATGCCGGTAACTACTAGATAGACAAGCCTGGTCATCTATGCTGCTAATATGTTGGCTTAACTATTATTTGGCAGAAAATACCAGTTGGTAGTAGGGCCGCACTCTAACCATTTTAGCTGAAGATTAATTAAGATTAGCTGAAGATTAATTAAGATTAACTGAAGATTAATTAAGATTAAAGCAAGATTAACTGTTTCCCTCTCGAATCATAGTTGTTCAAAGCGGCCCATGTGGTCATATTTCGGGTTTAGTTCACAAAATAATGAGTCATGGCAAGTACAGCAACTGATACTTATGGAAAATTAGATTAAAACGCACTTGACATCAAATCGTTTGTAATCAGGTGACATGGCATAGTTGAGATAAGAATTGAAGTACCATTCTCCCACTAGGATCAAAAACATCAATTCACTGTAAGCAGATAGAAATGATACACCTTTGACTTGGGACTCCATTTAATTATCTCTATGGTACCAGGATTCAAACACACTGCCGCCACAGAGGCCATGGACCATTCAGAATTCTCGTTTCTCACAATCTACAACAATAATTCAAATCGTTATTATGTGAATATCATTTTTCTCCATCTCAAGATCCCAATCACACAAATTCTAAAGAATTGCGGTCCTAGTTTGTATTATGGTTGCTCCATCTTCCTATTTTTGCAACACTAAAATGAGACAAGAATGGATACTTGCAGTCTATCGGTTATTCCTATGAAGAGTTAAGAACCTCAACTATTCAGATTTATTCCTTACTGTTCAGATTTTCACCTTCTGTGGGCGGGAATTTTCGTCGAATCAGTCGGAACTTTGCTCTTTAGTTCGGATTTTGAGTGTTATCAGTCACCTCCCTTTGTAAAATGATATCACAAGTTAGTAAGCAATGTTGATTTTATTACTCTGAAACCATGTGAGCTATATCATGACCTGACTAAGCTTCAACTCACCAACTGGGTAGCCAAGGCAAGCGGTTTAATTACTTGTACATAGGTTATGGCATCTGTCTTCCACAGAGTTGTTACAATTTCTGTCAAGGGATTTCCCGTTAATGTATTCTCCGTTAATGAATTTTTTGTTAGGGGATTTTCTGGTAATGGGTTTTCCGTTAATAGATTTTCCATCAATGGAAGCATAACTGATTCTGCTAAAGAATCAGGTGGAATTTATTGCTAAGGATAGTCGCAGAGATCTCCTAGTGGCGCATTGTTCAAGTGGATCGACAATGTTCAGCAGATATTATTGATCAGACGCTTTGTACTCTAACAATGGACTTGTGCCAAGGATGGATCACACCATGTGGTCGTTATGACACCCATATTACACCATGTCTTATCAATTTGCAGATAACTTCCAGTGTGGCCGACCTGCAGTAGGTCCCTGCCTACCAACTCCCAGCAACAACTCTCAGTGTGTTAATACAACAGACGGCCAGTACGCCCTCCTACACAGCCACCCATGGCAGGTAAGGTAGACAGATGACCAAAAGAAGAATTATGCCAGTGTTGTAACCATGGAAACTCATTGCAGGCAGCTGTGGTGAGCCCGACAGGTCGCTTACGTTGTACCGGAGCAATACTTCACCCAGAGTGGGTTGCAGTTGCAGCTCACTGTGTCAAGCTCGGTATGCAAGGCGCCGTGGTGCAATCAGGATCCCGCAATGTCATTGGGGCTCTGAGGAACAGCTCCATCAGTCAAGTCATCAAGCATCCTGACTTCGTTGAAGCCTCATACGGTTTGAATTATATTCTGCCTGTGACCAATGGCTCGTGTTGTACAAATTACATTCACTGGAACATCCTTTTCCAGATTATGACATCGCGCTGCTACGTCTGGAAGAGCCACTGGTGTTTGGTGAGCAAGTTAGTGCTATATGCCTACCTGGGTCCTTGAACCTCACAGGCGCCAATGCTTCCATCACCAATTGGGGTTCAGGTGATGAGAGGCACACTGTAGATAGAATCAGAGAGTCGCAGGTATGGGATCTTCCTCCTCTAATCTCTAGTCATGACTCTCCTTCCACTGCCTCTTCCTGCTATTCCTTGACTACTACCTCCTCCATGAACCTTTTAGTATCACCAATTAAGAATATCAAGATAGTGTTTTGTCTCTGATGCTGCATCAGTTTCATTGATTGTAACTTAGCTGTTCATTGGTACACCGATGGTGATAATCCTCCTTTACCAGGTGACCATCATGCCTCATAGAGAATGCTTCTGCAGATACGGTGGCGACGTTGTGACAGATCGAGTTTCATGCGCTACCTTCAGCAGTGAAGAGTTGTGTCATAGCGACTCAGTAGGACCTCTCGTGGTGCGCAGTCCAGACGGCTCATACTCACTCGCTGGCATTCCTGCAGTCGGAATGTTATGCAGCAACCGTGATAAAATAGCAGTTTTCACCAACATAACAGCTGTAAATGATTGGTTGGTCAGCAACATGGTTGCTTAACGGGATGTCTTTATCTTTGTCTTCTGCCACTGTAGTTCAAGCTGATGTAATCAAATAAAAACCGTTTTTCTACAATAAATACTGGTAGATACAAATGTACATAATCTCTTTTGAGGAAGCATTGTGAAGAAACATGAATAATCAGCAGTAGTAGCAGTAGTAGTAGCAGCAGTAGCAGCAGTAGTAGTAGCAGTAGTAGTAGTAGCAGTAGTAGTAGTAGCAGTAGTAGTAGTAGTAGTAGCAGTAGTTACCATGGCCCAAAGCGGCCACCTCTATTTTCAAACACCACCTGTTACAGAATTTACCAC
>ERZ1740065.2163-NODE-2163-length-12180-cov-4.135753_pt1 | contig 12180 bp, 6 predicted proteins | sample MGYA00581738_ERZ1740065 | MGnify/ENA primary metagenome ERZ1740065 (study PRJEB43018, sample SAMN04849749) | marine metagenome | isolation source: floating plastic debris | place: Pacific Ocean | collected 2008-09-01 | study: EMG produced TPA metagenomics... | reverse complement strand
AGTATCGGCGGCGTTTGTGGACGCTTGATTTAAGGGGTGAGAGCTTTTCATTTGGGGCAAGGACGTGAAATCTGCGGTGATGAGTCTCTGACATATGCTCGCTGGTGCTGGGGAATGGGCGATCGCAGTCTTAACCCATTGGAAGAGTGTGGCAAAATGATTGGGGTTTTTGGGCGCTAAAAAAGTTTGATGGCTGCCTAATAAATCGTTTACGCCGATCACTTTTAATACCCAGCGTTAGGGTTCGCAAAATCTATGCCCCGCCGTAACGATATCCAAAAGATTCTCCTACTTGGTTCCGGTCCCATCATCATCGGGCAAGCCTGTGAGTTTGATTATTCCGGTACCCAGGCGTGTAAGGCGTTGCGATCAGAGGGGTACGAAGTGGTGTTGGTGAATTCCAACCCGGCGACAATTATGACGGACCCGGATACGGCGGATCGCACCTACATTGAGCCCCTGACGCCGGATACGGTCGAAAAGATTATTCAAAAGGAGCGCCCCGATGCCCTATTGCCCACCATGGGGGGACAAACGGCCCTAAATATTGCGGTGGATCTGGCGAAAAATGGGGCGCTGGCAAAGTATGGCGTGGAGCTGATTGGGGCGAAGTTGCCGGCGATCGAAATGGCAGAGGATCGTAAGCTCTTTAAAGAAGCCATGGAGCGCATCGGCGGGGGCGTATGTCCGTCGGGGCTGGCGAATTCATTGGAAGACGCGCGAGAAATCGCCAAAGAAATTGGGGGCTATCCCCTGATTATTCGCCCGGCGTTCACCATGGGGGGCACCGGCGGCGGTATTGCCTATAACCAGCGAGAATTTGAGGAAATTTGTTCGTCGGGCATCGATGCAAGCCCGGTGTCCCAAATTTTGATTGAGCCGTCTCTACTGGGATGGAAGGAGTATGAGCTGGAGGTGATGCGCGACCTGGCGGACAACGTGGTGATCATTTGCTCCATTGAAAACTTTGACCCCATGGGTGTCCACACGGGTGACTCCATTACCGTGGCTCCGGCCCAGACTTTGACCGACAAGGAATATCAGCGGCTGCGGGATGCGTCGATTAAGATTATTCGCGAAATCGGCGTGGAAACGGGTGGGTCTAACATTCAGTTTTCGGTGAATCCCGACACCGGCGACATGATTGTGATCGAGATGAACCCGCGAGTGTCCCGCAGCTCAGCACTGGCATCGAAAGCCACCGGTTTTCCCATCGCCAAGTTCGCCGCAAAGCTGGCGGTGGGCTATACCCTGGATGAAATTTCTAACGACATTACCCAGAAAACCCCGGCATCTTTCGAGCCCACCATTGACTATGTGGTCACCAAGATTCCCCGATTCGCCTTCGAAAAATTCCCCAACAGCTCCAGCACCTTAACGACGCAAATGAAGTCGGTAGGGGAGGCGATGGCGATCGGGCGCACTTTCCAAGAGTCGTTTCAAAAGGCATTGCGATCGCTGGAAACTGGTCGAGCGGGCTGGGGCTGTGACAAATCCGAAACCCTGCCCAGCCTGAGCCAAATTCGTTCTGGCTTGCGCAACCCTAGCCCGGACCGGGTTTTTACCTTGCGCCACGCTTTGAAAATGGGAATGGCGGTGGAGGAAATCTATGAGCTAACGGCGATCGATCCCTGGTTTCTTCATCAGCTAATGGGGCTGGTGGAGTCGGAGAATATGCTGAAGGTGACGCCCCTCGAGGACTTGGATGCGTCCAAGATGATGGGAATTAAGCAGCAGGGCTTTAGCGATCGCCAAATTGCCTACGCTACCAAAACCACCGAGGACGAGGTGCGTGCCTACCGCAAATCCCTGGGCGTCATTCCTGTGTACAAAACCGTGGACACCTGCGCCGCCGAATTTGAAGCCTACACGCCGTACTACTATTCCGCCTACGAAACGGGATCCATGCGAGTCACCGGCGATGGGGTGGAACGGGTGCCGCCAGAGTCGGAGCGAATTCCGTCCGATAAGCCGAAGGTGATGATTTTGGGCGGCGGTCCTAACCGAATTGGGCAGGGGATTGAATTTGACTACTGCTGCTGCCACGCCTCCTTTGCCATGCAGGACAACGGCTACGAAACTATTATGGTGAATTCCAACCCGGAGACCGTTTCCACGGACTATGACACGAGCGATCGCCTATACTTCGAGCCCCTGACCAAAGAAGACGTGCTGAACATCATTGAAGCGGAGCAACCGGAAGGGGTGGTGGTGCAGTTTGGGGGACAAACGCCGTTGAAGTTGGCAGTGCCTCTCCAGGAAGTGCTGGCAGCCAACGCTGATTTGCCGACGCAAATTTGGGGGACGAGCCCTGATTCCATTGACGCCGCTGAGGACCGGGAGCGGTTTGAAAAGATCCTGCGAATGTTGGATATTAAGCAGCCCCCCAACGGCATTGCCCGCAGCAATAGTGAAGCGGTGAAAATTGCCCAGAGAATTAGCTATCCGGTGGTGGTGCGCCCCAGCTATGTGCTCGGCGGTCGTGCTATGGAAATTGTGTACTCTGACTCGGAGCTGGACCGCTACATGACCTACGCGGTGCAGGTGGAACCGGACCATCCCATTTTGATTGATAAGTATTTGGTGAATGCCATTGAGGTGGATGTGGATGCGATCGCCGACAAGGACGGCAATGTCACCATCGGCGGCATTATGGAGCACATTGAACAGGCGGGAATTCACTCCGGCGATTCAGCCTGCTCCCTACCTCCTTTCTCCCTCTCCGAGCCAGCCCTAACCACCATTCGAGAATGGACGATCGCCCTAGCCAAAGCCCTTAAGGTTATCGGGCTTATGAATATCCAATTTGCGGTGGTGACTGATCCGGAAACTAAGGAACCCCAGGTGTACATCCTGGAAGCGAACCCGCGCGCCTCGCGCACCGTACCCTTTGTGTCCAAAGCGATCGGAGTACCCCTGGCAAAAATGGCAGTGCAGGTGATGTCTGGGCGGTCCTTGTCCCAGCTCCGCTACACCGAGGAAGTGATTCCCAAGCACATTGCCCTAAAAGAAGCGGTCCTACCCTTTAATAAATTTGCTGGCACCGACACCCTGCTGGGACCTGAGATGCGATCAACGGGCGAGGTGATGGGCATTGACGCTAGCTTTGGCACTGCTTTTGCGAAGGCTGAGCTAGGAGCGGGTCAGGAGTTGCCCCTGGAAGGCACCGTGTTTGTGTCCATGAATGATCGCGATAAAGGCGCTGTTATCCCCGTCGTCGAGGAATTTCTAGATCTAGGGTTCCGGGTGATTGCCACGGCGGGTACCTGGCGATCGCTCCACCAAGCGGGACTAGATCAAGTGGAAACAGTGTTGAAGGTTCACGAAGGGCGCCCCCATATTGTGGATGCGATCGTTAACGACCAGGTGCAGTTGGTTATCAACACCCCCGTAGGCGAAGTGGCCCAATACGATGACCAACAAATTCGCCGCACCGCCCTGGACTACAAAGTGCCAACCGTAACCACCATCGCAGGAGCCAAGGCAACGGTGGCGGCAATTCGGGCTTTACGTTCAGAGGACTTTACCGTCAAGGCGATCCAAGATTTTGTTTAGATCATGTCATCATTAAACTCCAGAAGCTTTACGCAGTGGGGAGTACACGCTCTTCTAGATGGAAATACTAGGGGCTACCCCTGGCAGCTATTGAGCTTGAAATTTAGTGGATGACAGCCCCCAGACGAATCGCACTTTACAGGGACTGTCTGAAGCAAGATTTAAGGTTTCCCTGAAAATCGTATAGTCGTACACAGTTTTCTTGATCGCGAACAAAAAATATACGCGATCGCAATCTTGCGGCTGCGACTATAGAAATGTGGAATTAAGCGACAGCTTGTGACTGCCAAAGTTGCTCGCACTTCCTGTTTCTACAGAATCACGAGCAAAGACTCGGCTCAACCCAGAGCCTGCTTTAAGACAAAACTGCAGTTTACTAGGATTCGATAATATGTCCCCTCAATTTAAACTTCCCGCTGTTGATGCCGATGTAGCCAGCGTTTTCTCAGAAGTATGGGATTCGGGAAAGGTTACCAGTAACAACCGTAAGGAAATTCAGTCCGCATTATTGTGCGGCGGTTTAACCCACGATGACCACATGGCAATTGACCGTATGGTGCATGCCGTGAAACGTGGCTGGCTCAGCTTTGACTAGGGCGCGTGTCATTAATTAAGTTCCAAAAAGCCTTACCCAAAAGCATTACCCAGCGGAGAATACACGCCCCTCAGAAATAAAAATGCTGGGGATTGAAACCCTTACGGATCTTAATTTGGAAATTTAAGTGATGACAGCCCCTCGGGGGACGACCGCGTCCCATTACCCTATTTAAATCTCGACGGAAATTGGGACACCATTGTGTAAAGCCTGCTTTATAAGCTTGGCTAAAAAATTTGCCCATTGTGGTCATTGCGTTTCAGTAGCGCCTTCCACAGTGGGCATTTTTGCTGGGTTTCACCCAAACGACTCTCCGCCACAGAGGTAGGGTGATGTTGCTACGGTGATTGCATGTGAGGCGATCGCCGGGACAAGTTCATCGGCGCTAAAGAATTGATCAGGGGCTCCGAACGCGCCCTCCATTTTCTAGATCTCCGCAAAAAGGCGATCATTTCCTGAATATATGTTTGCAATTATTTCTATATGTTGTAATAATTCATATAGAAGGTGACCAATGACACAATCATTGGTTTTGCTTCAACTCTTAAAAGTCCTTCAGGTCAAGATCCGCAGCAAAGCCGGGTCGCGCTTGAAGTCAGATCCACACCTCACTCACTCAACATGCCAATGTCTTCACTTCTTAAGTTGCCTCCCCTTTGTGTTGACACCGATGTGGTCAATACCTTCTCAGCCGTTTGGGAATTGGGACAGGTCACCGAACACAATCGCCAAGAAATTAAGTCCGCACTGTTGTATGGAAATTTGACCAAAGAGGAGCATATAGTAATTGATCGCTTGATACACGCCGTAAAGCGTGGCTGGATCAGACTTAGCTAGGCTCGCATAAAAATCCTAGGGCTTCCTTTCTCTCCACTGGAAGTCTAGGATGTTATTCTTATGACCCCCATAACCCGATTAAAAATCCTGTTCGGCTTTGTGGATATATTGCAATAACGCCCTTAACTCGACTGGACAATTTTTCGGTATTTTGCCCGAATTGCATCCCGTGACATCGATACGGCGCTATCGGCAATGCCCGTAGACTCTGGGGCGATCGCCGAACCCCCTTCATCGGCGATCGGCACCAGCAGATGAAACTGGCTACCCTGGTCACATCCGTCAGACTCTGCCCACACCCTGGCGCCCCACCCCTTCAAAATCAGGCGACAAATAGCGTATCCTGAACCCGTGCCCCCAACGGTGCGGCGTAGGGAACCCTCCGCCTGATAAAACCGATCAAACACTGCCTCTAGCTGGTTGGCATCAATACCACGTCCTGTATCAGCAATCGTAAGCTGCAGTTTTTTATCGTCAACTTCATGGGCAGTAATGGAGACTTTGCCGTCGTTGGGGGTAAATTTACAGGCGTTATCTAACAGTTTAGACAGCACTTCCACCAACCACTCCCCGTCCGATTCAACGGGACTAAGGTGGGCAGGCAGCTTAAGAACGATCCCCGGACGGGACGAGGAATTAAATCGCGTATAAATACCGCTAAGGGCTAAATCCACACATTCTTGCACCGAAAGGGGTTCTAAATTCCACGGTACCCGACCACTTTCTAGTCGCGATAACGTCAAAAAGTCCTGCACTAAATAGCGCATTCGATCCGCATCTTCCAGGGCTGTTTCTAACATAACCTGGCGCAATTCTTGAGCCATATTCGGCTCGCTGGCTAAGCTTTCTAAACACACCCGAATGGTGGACAACGGCGTCCGTAACTCGTGTCCAGTGATGGCGATTAAATTGCTGCGGGTTTGGTCCAACACTTCTAGCTGTTCACTGAAGTTTTCCAGATCCGCATAGGCTTGGGCCTGGAGTAAAGCCCCCCCTAGCTGCACTGCCACTGCTTCCACTAGGCTGACTTCATCGTTGGTCCAGGTGTGGGCGAAGCTGCCGCAGTGGTGCAGTTCGATCATTCCGAGAAATTTATCTCGATAGCGTACGGGCACCAGCAGCCACGAGGTGATGCCCCAGCGCTGGGCAAGCTCTTGGGCCAAATTATCAGCGGGCTCTAACAGTCGCTTATCTTCAGCGGTGTCGGCGATCGCCACCGCCGTCACCTCATCCTGGGCAATGCTTTGGAAAAGGGGAATATCTTGTAGGGGCCACACATTACCGGTCACTGTCGCCACATTGGCCGCCAGCGCCTCATGGGCAATGGCTGTGGTTTCGTCATCAATGCCACAGCGATAAACCAAGCAGCGACACACCCGTAAGGCTTGGCTCAGCTCCTTGCTAGCGATCGCCAGCACCTCATTGGGATCCAAAGACTGGCGAATGGTGGACGAAATAAAATTAATCAGCCGCTCTCGCCGCTCCCGGTTGGCGATATTTTGATAAGCCTTTGTTAGCTTGTTCTGCCCCGTTTGCAAATAGGTCATCAGCCGCTTCGCAAAGGGCTCCGGGTCACTATGAATAAAAGGCTTGGCCGCAGAGCTGGGTAAGGATCCTATCAGGGGGACAATGGAATCACGCAGGTCCGGGCGATAGTGACAAATGCGCTTTAGCAAAATTACGGTGGCGGCGCAGGTGGTGGGGCGATCAAAGGTCCACACCCCTTCAAAGCGACGGTTGCGGTTGGCCACTGTGGACACCGTTAAAGCCGACTTTTTGCCCGCGCTCCCATCGGGCGATCGCCGCTCGGCACAAATTAAACAGGCGGCGTAGTTTTGTCCCAAAATCACCAAATGCCATTCGTTCGCTAGGGCATCCTCCGGGGTGAAAGACACCGCCTCGTGATTTTTGGGACTGGCAATTAAATCCGTCTCCGGCGACGCCAAAACGTACACGTAGGGCGATCGCCGTCCAATGCGCTCATAGCGGCGAGCTTCTTGGCGATAAAACCGCTCCTTTTGGAAACAGGCAATCACCACAGGTACGTCATCATCACTGCCGGCCAACACCAAATCTTCCATGGCGTGGGACAGGGCAGTGAGGGAATTTTTGAAATATATTTGCGATCGCAGCTGGGGACACTCAGCGAGCAAATCGCTCAAAACCGAGCTCGGCAGAGGCACCAGAGCATCAGAATTAACGCCGTTGGTGCCGTTTTGAATGCCCCCCTGGGGCGGTATACCAGCTTGATGAGTTAATTCAGAACCCACAGATGATCGTTGCTCCCATCGCTCCAACGGTAAGTGCCCACAAAACAGTGCAGCATTCACTACACTTTTTCACAGGTTTTTTAACGTCCTTTCCTAGCCTAGCAGGTGTTTAAGGGTTGGCAGCGGGGCATCAAAGAGATGTTACAGACCGCTACGGTTGGGGGTGATGTGTGTCAGGATCTGATTCTTTCTGCGGCTAAATATTACACAACGTTACGCAGTCTTATTGCAAAGATGGGGTTAAGTCTGTGTCGCCCTAAGCCCTTTGCAAAGGGCGCTAACCAGTTGTTCATTTTGGGACGGGGTGCGCACGGCAACGCGAAAGTATCTGTCCCCTAGCTCGGGAAAAGTGGCACAGTTGCGAATGGCAATGGCATCGCCCATCAATAATTGCTGTTGCATCGCCGATACGGACACGGCACTTTTCACCAATAAATAATTTGCCGCCCCCGGATATACCGCCATGCCGGGCAATTGTCCTATCCTCTGTTGCAAGTTTTCCCGCGCCGCCGATAGCCATCGCCAGGTTTTCTGGACAAAGTCGCGATCGCCCAGGGCTGCCAGCCCCGCCACCTCTGCCAGAGCATTGACACACCAAGGATCTCGCCACGTTTGCCAGCGTTTGAGGCGATCCGGGTGGGCAATGGCATACCCTAGCCGCAAGCCGGGAATGCTGTAAAACTTGGTGAGCGATCGCACAATCACCAACTGAGGGTACTCCGTCACCTGGTGGATTAAACTTTGCTGCTGCTCCGGCGGCAAAAAATCCATAAACGCCTCATCGATCGCCACCAACTCCAGCGCCTCGGCAGTTTCCGCAAGGCGCTGGCGGATGGTATCAGCGGACCAAAGGCGACCGGTGGGGTTGTGGGGATTGTTCAGCCACAGGGCGCTAGGGGGCCGGGGCGATCGTGCCCAAGGTAAGTGAGTGTTACCCGGCTCCAGGGACAGGGGAATGGGGGTGATGGGAATATCCAGTGCTTTTAGGGCCCGTCCGTAATCGGCGAAGGCGGGCACTGGCAAATACACCGTGCTGCAATTGACACAGTCCCGTGCGATCCAGGTAAACAATTCTGCCGCACCGTTGCCGGGAAAGATCCAGTCTGGGTCGATGTGGTGGTGCTGAGCGATCGCCTCACGCAGGCGGGTGTAATTCGGATCGGGATAGGCGGTTAAAGCTCGCTGGTTTTCAATGGCGTTTTGCAGTGCATTGAGAACCGACTGGGGCGGTCCCAGGGGATTAATGCTGGCAGAAAAGTCGAGGATTTCGCCGGGAGAACATTGGGCGATCGCCGCGGCCCACTTTAAATTTCCCCCATGGGTGGGTATTGCAGTTTGTACCACCGTTAACCCCCTTGCGGATCGTCGAGACGCACCCTACTTAAGAATCTCCTTCGGCTTTACCCGTGCGCCGTCCCAACTCGTAAACGCCACAGGACATCACCGCAAGCAGACCCACGCTAACGGTCCAACCGGTGCCTAAACTTCGGGCAACAAACCAGTTTGCGCCAATGCCCGCCAAGAAAAAGGGGAAAATACTAAAAATCGACGCGTAAAACGCATTTTGAGCTTCGCGATTGTCGCGGGTGCGCTCGTATTCTTCTTCGGTGGCGTATAGGGAGCGTTCGGCAAAATCAAACCATCGAATAATTTGATCTATAACCCACTCGCCCAGGGGAGACAAGCCCAAATACAGGGCCAGCGACCATAGGCACACTCCGGCGATCGCCTCACCGCTAACCTCAACAATAAACGGCACCCAGTCCGGCAACGGCACCAAAAATCCAGTTACATCTAGCCTGGCAGCAAGATCAAAACTACTCAAAACGACAAATCCCTCAACACTGCCCCCTAGGCTAGCGCTTTAATCCAAAACGGTGTGTGTCAATTGATTCTATGACCGCCGAGATATTTAACCAGAGTGATTAACTGGGTTACACATGAGTTCGACACGAAGCCGCCCTAACTCAGGAAGATGGGGGGGATCCTCAAGATTTGCACTCGCAGCCAAAGACTTTGGTGACAGGGGCAATGGTGCGGATCCCCCCTCTCTCCCATTTTGTTAACGGGAGACGTTAGCTCCCACTTCTTTTATCCCTATGCAAGCTATTGACTGGATTGTTGTACTGCTGTATTTGCTGGCGTCCCTGGGTATTGGGCTTTGGCTCTCCCGCAAGGCGTCAAACAGTTTGGAAGATTTTTTTGTGTCCGGGCGATCGCTCCCCTGGTGGCTCTCGGGCACCAGCATGGCGGCCACCACCTTTTCCATCGATACGCCGCTGTACGTGGCAGGAGTGGTGGCCACGCGGGGCATTGTGGGCAACTGGGAATGGTGGAGCTTTGCCGTTGCCCATCTGATTATGGTGTACGTGTTTGCGCGGCTGTGGCGGCGGTCCGAGGTGGTGACCGATGCGGAGCTGACGGAACTGCGCTACGGCGGCAAAATGGCGGCCACTTTGCGAGCGGTGAAAGCGTTTCTACTGGCGGTGCCCACCAACTGCATCGGCATTGGCTATGCCATGTTGGCCATGGTCAAGGTGGTGGACGCGTTGAATCTATGGCAAAGCGTTGGCGTTGAACCGGCGGACAACCTGAAAGTGTTTAGCGTGGTGGGCGTCAGCTTATTTGTGTTGATCTATACGGGCTTTTCTGGGTTGTGGGGGGTGGTGGCGACGGATTTTATTCAGTTTTTCCTGGCCCTATTTGGCGCAATTGTGGTGGCTTGGTTTGCGATCGCCGAAGTGGGGGGCATTCCCGAATTGCTCACCCAGGTTCAGGCGATCGGCACCCAAGACACCCTGGCGTTTCTACCCATCCAATGGAATAACGGTCCCCAATGGAGCGATGCGGCAGGCATTACGGCAGGCACTTTTGGCGCTTACGTGCTGCTGCAATGGTGGAGTTTTCGCCGGAGCGACGGGGGCGGAGAATTTATTCAGCGGTTGCTCGCCGCCAAGTCAGAAGCGGAGGCGGAAAAGGCGGCTTGGTGGTTTAACATCCTGCATTACGGCATTCGCACCTGGCCGTGGATTTTGGTGGCGTTGGCTGCCATGGTGCTTTATCCCGACCTAGGCGATCGCGAACTGGGCTACCCCAAACTGATGCTCGACTTCCTGCCCCCGGCCGTGCTCGGTCTTGTGGTCGCCTCCCTCATCGCCGCCTTTATGAGCACCGTATCCACCTCTATCAACTGGGGCGCGTCGTACCTCACCAATGACCTGTACCGGCGTTTTCTTTCCCCCAACGCCAGCCAGTCTGAGCTGGTGTGGGTAGGGCGGGGCATGTCGTTGTTGGTGACCGTTTTGGGGGCGATCGCCGCCTTTTTTACCGAAGATATTGCCACGGTTTTTCGACTGGTGATTGCGATCGGTACCGGTCCCGGCGCGGTGTTAATCCTGCGCTGGTTCTGGTGGCGCGTTAACGCCGCAACGGAGCTGGCGGCTATGATAGCCGGATCCCTGATCGGCTTTGTTACTAGCGTGGTTCCCCTGTTAAAAATCGATGACTTTGGGCTCCGACTCCTGGTCACCACTGGCCTGTCCGCGCTGATTTGGGGCGCCACCCTCCTACTCACCCCACCCGAATCGGACGAAACTTTGGATCGCTTTTACACCAAAGTGCGCCCCGGCGGCCCCGGCTGGTCTCGCCAACGCCAGCGCACTGCGATCGCCCCAGCCCAATCCCTTAAGCTCGATCTCCAGCGCGTCGTGGCTAGCCTCTTCGTCCTGTTTGGCAGCATGTTTGCCATCGGCGGATTTTTGTTACTTAAGGGACTCACTGGATTTGTTGCCTTAGCGATCGCCGTGCTAGCCTTCCAATGGCTGCGGTACCTGACCCGCCTCGCCCATACAAAACCTTAATCCCACCCATCCCGATCCGAGACTTCACGGAGTTAAGTCAACGAAATCCCACCTGAGGCTCTCGCAAATACTGCCATAAGTAAGTATTTTGTGATCGAGATGGTCGCCAGGGATGGGTCCCGTTCCCCCCTGCTCCGAAAGATGAGAGCCATCCCCTAAACCCAGGTCCATCCCAGCAATATTTGTTGCATTTGCTTTGCATTTACCCTGGAAAATTTTCCGCCGCCGCCCCACCAGTCTGAGCCAAGGTCTACCAACTCTGAGATCCTGGAGCTTGGAAATAATTAAACAACCCCTGTGTTGTTTAACAAGTTTTGAGATATTAATAAATCTCGTAGTGATTAGATGAGAACCGACCGGGATGAACGAGTAGGTAAGACTGGAAGTACCCTGCCTGTATTCCCCGATAAATAACGGTTACGACTCACCAATCCATGGTTAGTTCTGGTGTCGAATTTGACATCGTTTCGCCTTCCAGAGCCCCTAACCCAACATAGTTAGTAATGCCCCTATCTACATCACGTGAGCTTGCTCGCGCCGAAGAACTCGAAAAGTCCTTGGTCGCGACGACCAATCCCCATGTCACTGATGAGGACATGCGCCAAGCGGTACGCACCTTACTCATTGGCCTAGGAGAAGACCCGGACCGCGAAGGGTTGATTGGTACCCCCAACCGGGTGGTTAAGGCTTTGCAGCATCTGACCTCTGGTTACAACCAGTCCTTGGAAGAACTGCTGAACAAGGCAATCTTCCACGAGGATTCCAACGAAATGGTCCTGGTGCGCGACATTGACCTGTTCAGCTCCTGTGAGCACCACATTTTGCCCATCATCGGCCGTGCCCATGTGGCTTACATTCCCGACGGCAAGGTTATTGGTCTATCCAAGATTGCCCGAATTTGTGAAATGTACGGCCGCCGTTTGCAAGTTCAGGAACGCCTAACCTCTCAGATTGCCGATGCCCTGCAAGAGGTGTTGCAACCTCGCGGTGTGGCGGTGGTTGTGGAGGCAACTCACATGTGTATGGTGATGCGCGGCGTTCAGAAGCCTGGCTACTGGCCCAC
>ERZ1740065.2162-NODE-2162-length-12182-cov-5.996949_pt1 | contig 12182 bp, 7 predicted proteins | sample MGYA00581738_ERZ1740065 | MGnify/ENA primary metagenome ERZ1740065 (study PRJEB43018, sample SAMN04849749) | marine metagenome | isolation source: floating plastic debris | place: Pacific Ocean | collected 2008-09-01 | study: EMG produced TPA metagenomics... | reverse complement strand
TTGATATTTCGTAGTTTTTGTATTCTTTTACTTTCTCTTTGTTAAGTTGTTGGCCTTCCGGTCCAATTCCACCCCCCCCTCTCATGCTGACTATCGTGGCGTCAACTCCACCGCCGACGAGCGGTACTTCAGCTTAGTCTGTTGTTTTGCCAAGGCCAGGCTGCGGGTTATGGCTCGCGAGCCGGCGGGCCACTTTTGGGGGTTCAAGACGATTAGCGCCGCCGGACCGCCTTTGGAGCAGACTCCAAGACCGATCGTTGGCCGCCTCGAACGGGGCGGAAGCCGGTGCATCAACCCCTCGCTACTTGGCACCGGGCTGGTTAGGAGCTTTGAGGTCCGGGCTCACCCGCCGCGTCGTGCGAAATCAGGGCTTGGCGTCCCCTTGTAGCAGCGCGGGACAACTGGCCACCGCCGCGTCAGGAAATAGGCATAGGTGCCATCGGGAAAATCGGGCGTCCGGACGAAACGGCCATTGCACTCATCCAGATTGCCTAAGCCAGCGACAAATTCGTAGTCACGAATGAAGGTTCCATCATAGGCGCCGCCTGGATCGCCATTGCCGCTTGGTCGTGCCCCATCTTTGACTCGATAGCTTGATTCAAATTCGCTGATTCCGCCATCGTCACCCGTTCCATAAAGCGCATAGATCGGAAAGCCGTCCGCCGCCCAGCCCACCAATGGAGAGTGCGCGTCTGGCCGGACATCCAGTTCCTCGAGCAACATTCCGGGAAGGCCGTGATAGTGGTAGGCGCCATTGGGCTGCACGTGCGCGTGATTTTCGTCCAGTCCCATGTTGAGCGCGTTGCGCAGCGGCTCATACTGCCACCCCGAGTTGCGATCTCCGAGATAGTGCTCGTTCGCGCTGGGGTCGAACACGACCCCGTTCACCGCAACGCCGAAGACGCGCCTTTGTGCGCTTTGCATCGACCCGGTCAGACGGGGTGCAGCCGGTACACGATAGTCATAGCGCTGGGTCTCGATGCGATGGGGGTTACCGGAATTGGGGAATTGGCCAGTCAAATGAGCGGCGATCCCGTTGGCGCGAATCTCTCGCCACTTCTGTCCCAAATCGTCGGTAACGATGCTGAGCGCGATCGGTTGCTCAGTGGCTGGGACCAGCACGGCAGGCCCGCTGCTTTGGATGACTGTGTGGCGGCGCAGCGGCCGCGGTCCGCCACCGCCTCTTGCCGGGCCGCTTTGCGAGGAGCGGCCAGTGGGTCGACAGGCCAACCCATCATGCCCGGGCGGTGCGAAGCAGCGGCCGGACACTTGGCCGCGCGGCGTGTCGAAGGAGCAAGTGTCATTCTCTTGCAGGGCGGCGCATGCGTTTACAGCTTCCGCTGGCGGGCTTCCACGTCGACCTTCACCGCGTTGGGCCTGGGCATGCGCGGTAAGCGCGGTGAGCGTGAGCGCCGCGCCGACCCCTATCAAAGCCAGCGCCATCGTGTTGGAGGCTGTCATAGCTGATCTTCCATCCATTCAAGTGTTGGCGCTCAAAGGCGAATCAAAGGCGAAACCGAACCGACTGATCGCACGTTACCGGCGTTGGCCACCGTAACACGATACGTCCTGTTCTCAGCGTTCTCATTTCTCTTTCTTCAGGAACCGGCCCGAGAGAGCGATTGGCGCCGGTCTGCGCCAGTTAGCCTCGCTCGAAAATCGCCGGATCAGGCGGGCGCTGCGTCGCCTTGCGTCTTGCGTGGCTCGTCCAGCCATTTTGCGGCGCGCACCCCAAAGGTGATCAGGAACGGGACCAGCGCAATGCTGAGCGCGACCTTCGCCAGCACCTGCCCGATCAAGAGCTCGGTGATGTCAAATTCCCCACCAAAGGCGAGCGTGATGAAGATCACCGAATCGAGCGCTTGGCTGAGCGCGGATGCAATCGCGCCACGGATCATGAGCCCGAGTGTCGTGGCCTCTCCGCTGCCGCGCAGCCGATCAAAGATCCAGATGTTGAGCAGCAGGGAGGTGATATACGCCGCCGGGCCAGCCAGCCACACGCGCCAGGCGGAGCGGTGGACCTTCTCAAAAGCCGCCAGCCCATCCGGACGCTCCGCGAGCATTTCTGCAGAGGCCGGCAGGAAAAGAACGAGCTGCATAAGCAAGGCCGAAAGGCACAGCGGCAAAAATCCCCACCAAACAATCCGTGTCGCGGCAGAACGGCCATAGAGCTGCGCCAGAGTGCTCGAAATGACAACCAGAAGCAGGAAAGGGAAGATGCCCGATTCCACCGATAGGCCGGTGGGCCACAACTGCACCTGCTTGAACGCCAGCACGCCAGCCAGCACGGTCATGCCGCCGTAAAGCAGCGTGTAGACAAACATCCCCAGCGGGATGTTGATTTTCGATTTCGGTGAGATGTCGGCGGTTGCCGCGCTTGGAAATGCGTTCGTGTCAGTCATCGCGCAAAGGGGGTAGTGCGGCACGCATGAAAAGGAAAGCCGCCTTGCGTCCACAGGCGGCGGGCTAGGATTGGCGGTTGCGCGCTGGCTTTGAGGGTGCCAACACACAGGAGAACGTGCGCGGCTGATCGGCTGGGCGAGGGTAAGCCGAAAAGGCCTGCCTCACACTTTTGGGGCTAAATCGGGGTCAGATCACCACTGTGAACGAATATCTTGTGTCCGCCGGGTTCAGCCTGTTGGGAATTCTCACCATTCTTGTTCTCGCCTTCGCTCTTTCATCGGGCAAACGACGCATCAATCTGCGGATCGTCGGTGCCGCTCTGGCGCTGCAAGCGGTGATGGCGATCTTCGGCTTGCGCACTTCGGTGGGCAGCGGGGTGATCAAGGGCATGTCGGACGCGGTCTCAGCGTTGCTCGATTACGGCAATGAGGGGACCAAATTCCTGTTTGGCGCGGATAATCCGTTGGCCAACACTTTTGCGGTAGGCGCCTTACCAGTCATTGTGTTCTTCGCGTCGCTCGTATCGATCCTGTATTACCTAGGGATCATGCAGCGGCTGGTCCAATGGTTGGGTGGCGCGATCCAATGGGTGACCGGCGTAAGCAAAGTCGAAGCTTTGGGTGCAGCCGCGAACATCTTTGTCGGCCAATCCGAAAGCCCGCTTGTCGTGCGCCCCTATCTTGCTGATCTGCCACCCTCGCGCTTGTTCACTCTGATGTGCGTGGGCATGGCGGGCACGGCCGGGACGATTCTGGCGCTGTACACCAGCATTATCGGCACCGAATACTTGCCCTATCTTCTGTCGGCCGCCTTCATGTCGGCGCCGGGCGGTATTGTCATGGCCAAGATCATGATGCCGGATGAAGAGCCCAAAGGCGAGGAGGGCGAGCCGGTGGTCAAGCTGGTCGACAGCTTCGAAGAAGGTGTCAAACCGGCCAACATTATCGAAGCAGCTGGGCAGGGCGCGATGACCGGTGTCCGGCTGGCTGTGGCGGTGGGCGCGATGGTTCTTGCCTTCGTTTCGCTTGTCGCGCTTGCCAATGGCCTTATGGGGGGAGTTGGCGGCTGGTTTGGCTATCCCGATCTCACCTTCCAGCAGTTTGCAGGCTATGTGATCGCTCCAATCCTTTGGCTTTTGGGCCTGCCTTGGGCGGAAGCGCAGCTTGCTGGTGGCATGTTTGGCACCAAGATGATCACCAATGAGGTGGTCGCCTTCCTGCAGTTGATAGACAACGCTGAAGCCCTGGCCGACCGCAATCGCAAGATAGCGATCTACGCCTTGTGCGGCTTCGCCAACCTGTCTTCAATCGCGATCCAGATGGCGGTCATAGGTAGCCTTGCGCCAACCCAGCGGTCGACCGTTGCGCGGCTGGGGCTTAAGGCTTTGATTGCGGGCGCGTTTGCCAATTTGATGAGCGCCGCCTTGGCGAGTTTATTCCTGCCCTTTTGAGGCCGCACGTGGCGCGCTTGTCGATCTTGGCACGGGCGGCTTCCGCCCTTACAAGGCCACGGTACACAACCCTCGTTTCCATCGAATAAAAGAGCGCTTCTCGTGACCACATCCTCCGTCAACATCGCCAGCGTAAGCCTCGCGCAGCCGCTTGAAGATATCGCCGATGAGCTGGGCCGAAGCTTTACGGAGAACGGGTTTGCGGTGATCCGTGACCATGGGATCCCGCAAGATTTGATCGATCGTGCCGACGCTATGTCCAAGGCGTTCTTTGCGCTGCCAGAGCAGGCTAAGAGGGCATATCATCAGCCCGGAATAGGCGGCTCGCGCGGTTACACGCCATTTGGCACCGAAAAGGCCAAAGACGCCGATGTCTTCGACCTCAAGGAATTCTGGCACGTTGGACGCACTCTGCCAGAGGGCCACGAGTTGGCCGACTACATGGGCCCCAATATTTGGCCTGAGGAGGTTGCGGGCTTCAAGGAGACCTTTAGCGAGCTCTTTACCGCGTTTGAAACCGCAGGAAGGCGGGTGCTTGAGGCCATCGCTTTGCACTTGGGCCTCGATCGGGCGTTCTTTGACAGCACCGTGGCTGATGGCAATTCCGTGATGCGCCTGCTGCACTATCCGCCGCTCGGCCCTGAGGCTCCGGAAGGGGCCATACGCGCGGCCGCCCACGGTGACATCAACACAATTACCTTGTTGCTTGGGGCTGAAGAAGCCGGCCTCGAACTGCTCACTAAAGCGGGCGCGTGGCATCCTGTGGAGGCGCAAGAGGGCGCGCTGGTCATCAATGTTGGCGACATGCTTGAGCGGCTGACAGCGGGCAAGCTGGTTTCAACCACGCATCGCGTCGTCAATCCCGCGGGCGCCGGTGCGCTTCGGTCGCGCTATTCGATGCCGTTTTTCCTGCATTTCCGGCCCGATTACATGATCGAACCGCTGCGCGATTGTGTGTCGGAAATGGGCGAAGGCAGCGCTCAGGAATCGATCAGTGCGCATGATTTTCTGATGCAACGGCTGCGCGAGATCAATCTCGCCTGAGCGAAGCTTCCGAGCTGTTTTTTCGCCCAAAACCGAGAAACTGCCCCCTCGTTGCATCCACGCAACACAGGGTGTCAAAGTCCAGCAATTGTGCGGGTTTGAGGCGTTGTCACCCCCCTCGAAATGTAGGGTGCAATTCAACTGCAATTAAGTTTCACAAAAATGTCATATAATAGACACATTTCCGACTTGCAACGCACTTAGTGGCGACCTTGCTCACATCCTTTCCACTGTGATCAGGGGCCCTATACATGAAGCTTAAATATCTCTTGGCGGCGAGCGTTGTCTCACTGTCCGCCGCTGCGACGTTCACTGCGCCGGTTCACGCGCAGTCGATCACCTCGGGTATTGAGGGAACCGTTTCGGACGCGGAGGGCAACGTCCTTCCTGGTGCGACCGTCACGATTACCGATTCGCGGACCAACGCCGAGCGGACAACGGTCTCAGGCAGCAATGGCGGTTTCCGCGTTTCGCAGCTGCCCCCAGGCGGGCCATACACGATCACCGTGACGGCGCCCGGCTTTGAAGGTCAGACCGTCGAGAACGTCTTCACCAACATTTCCAGCAACTCAGGCTTTAGCTTTGAGCTTTCCGCGACGGCGGCTGGTGCAAGCGACAGCGTCATCGTTGTCACCGGTGCCCGGGCCCGCGCCACGCAAGTCGCGGTTGGTCCCGGAACGGCTTTCAGCACCGAGACGCTCGAAGCGTTCCCCTCGATCACTCGCGACGTTCGCGACATCATCCGGATTGACCCGCGCGTCAGCCTTGAGGCGGAAAACGACGTCGATCGTATCTCCTGCCTTGGCGGGAACGACCGCACCAACGTCTTCACCGTTGACGGTATCGTCCAGGCGGACGTTTTCGGTCTGAATGGAACGCCGTTCGCTGCGCGGAACTCGCTTCCGCTCCCATTCGACGCGATTGAGCAGATTTCGATCGAATTCGCGCCGTTTGACGTCGAATATTCCGAATTTACCGGTTGCCTCGTCAACGCCGTCACCAAGGCCGGTACGAACCGCTTTAGCGGCTCGGCCTTCATCACGTATTTTGACGATGGTCTGTTTGCGAACTCAATCGACGGTCTTGATCTCAACGCCAGCGAAGAAAAGCGTTGGGGCGCCACGCTTTCGGGTCCGATCATTAAAGATCGGCTGTTCTTCTCGTTCGGCTATGAAGAGGTTGACCTCACCCAGGGCAACAACTTTGGCCCGTTCGGGGGCGGCTTCACCAACGAAGCCGAATTCGTCACCCAGGCTCAGTTTGACGAGTTCGCGCAAATCGCAAACGACGTGTACGGGCAGGATGTTGGCGGATACCCGACGACGCTGGCGGAAGGTAACGTTCGCTACTTTGGCCGTCTCGACGCTATCATCAACGATGACCATCGTCTTGAAGCGACCTATCAGCGCCTTGAGGAAACCAACATCGAATCCGATTTTGGTGGCCAAGAGCTAGGCGGTTTCAACTCGTTTGAAGATGAAGGCACCGTCTCGGACTACTACTCGGTCCGTCTGTATTCGGACTGGAGTGATAGCCTGTCGACTGAGCTGCGTGTCAGCCGCTCTGAAGTCGCCGACGTTCAGGGACCGGTCGGTTTTGGTGAAGCGCAGTCGGACGATCCGACCGTGCGTCTTGTCGTGGGTGTTCCCAATGAGACGTCGGGCCTCATCCCGGATGGCCAGAACGGTCGTCTTGCAACCGGCCCGGGCATCTTCCGTTCGGCTAACCAGCTCGATACGAAGATTGACCAGCTGCGCTTCCAGGTGAACTACGAAGCGGGCAACGGTCACTTCCTGAAGTTCGGCACCGAAATCAACGACCTTGAAGTGTTCAACCTGTTCGCGATCAACGCGACCGGCACGATTTTCTTCCAGAACTTTGACGACTTCCGCGAAGGTCTGGTGGCGCCGGGCTTCTTCTCAAGCGTCTTTGCCGATTCCGATGACCTGGTTAATGGCGCCAATGGTGGGGCTACCCAAGCGGTTGCGCAGGGCGGCGATATCAACAACGCTGCGGCGCGTTTCAGCCGTCGGATCTACTCGGTCTACGCACAAGACGAGTGGGAAGCCACCGACCAGCTTTCGATCAACGCCGGTATCCGGGTTCAGCTCTATGACGGTGACCGTCCTCAGACCAACCCGAACTTTGCTGATCGCTATGGCTTCACCAACGCTGTCGGTTTCGGCCAGATCGATCCGGTCATTCTGCCCCGTCTTTCGGCGACCTACAGCTTCGACAATGAAGGCTTCTTCTCAAACAGCAGCCTCCTTGGCGGTATCGGTATCTTCTCGGGCGGTGACCCGGTTGTGTACTATTCGAACGCCTTCTCGAACAATGGCTTCTCGACGGCGAACGGCGACACTTTCGACTGCGACACCGCTGACTTGCCAATCGATCCGGTTACAGGACAGATCGACGTTGTAACGGGTGGCACGTTCACCGGAATTCCGGCCTGCGCGATCGCTTCGGGGCAATCGGACGCCGAACAGGGTCTTGCGGATGTTCAGTCGACCGATCCAGACTTGGACGTGCCGACAGTGGTTCGCGCAAACCTGTCGTTCTCAAGCACGTTTGGTCCGGAGACCGGCTTCTTCAGCAACTGGAACCTGAACCTCGACTACATCTATTCGCGATTCAACGATCCGCTGAACTTCGTCGATCTCAGCCAGGCGCCCGATGTGCGGGTCAATGGCGGCTTTACCGTCGATGGCCGCCCGATCTACGCCGCCGTGGACGCAACGCAGACCGGCTGTAACGCCGTTCTGCAAGATCAGGGCGGTACTCCGCCGGTCTACACGGGTCTGACCGCTGAGTGCTTTGGCACGTTCCGGGATGATAACATCCAGCTTACCAATGGCCGTTCCTCGGACAGCCACGTGGTTTCGGTTGGTCTGAGCAAGCGTTTCTCTAGCGGCTTGTTCACCGATGGCGGTGCGACGCAGGTCAATCTCGGTTACGCCTACACCGATTCGAACAACGCTCGTAACAACCAATCATCGACTGCGACTTCGTCGTTCGATGTGACCGCCGCGTTCGATCGCCAGGACCCGGCCGTTTCGACAGCGACCACGGAAACCCGCCACAACTTCACCGCGGCGATCAACTTCCGTGAGGAGTTCTTTGATGGGTACGACACGAGCCTGGGCATTTTCTTCCGCGCTCGCGAAGGCCGTCCGTACAGTCTGACCTTTGACGGTGGCGGCGTCTTCGCCGACAGCTCATCGGGCAGCGACAACGCTCTGCTCTACATCCCGACCGGAGTCAGCGATCCGAATGTGTCGCCGGACTCTGATCCCGATGCGGTGCAGGCGGTTCTCGACTACGCGAACGGCACCAACTGCTCGTTCACACCGGGTGAGACGATCCGCCGGAACACCTGCCGTAACGACTGGCACTACGACATGGACCTTCGTATCAGCCAGGAAATCCCATTCCTGGGCAGCCTGACCGGCATCGTTCAGGACCGGATCGAGATCTTCGCCGACTTCGCCAACTTCCTCAACCTGATCGACAGCGGTGCGAACATTCTTCGTTCGCGCGGCGGCTTTAACGGCCTGGTCGACGTGGCTGACGGCGGCGTTGACGATGAGGGTCGCTACATCATTACCGGCTTTAACCCGGACGATGACAACGACATCGCCATCAACGCCTCGGCTTGGCGGATCCAGATCGGCGCGCGCTACGAGTTCTAAGCTCGGCGCTAATCGATTGACCCAATATCAGCGGCGGGGCCCTACGGGCTCCGCCGCTTTTGTTTGGAGATGGGCTCCGGCCTCGCAACAAGGCGCCGACGCGACGCGCCTAATTGTTTGAGGAGCCCGTTGGCGTGAGGGTCTGGGTCGGCTCGTCCGCGAGCGCCAACAAGGCAAAAGCGTGCGCTTCGCAGGTTTCTCCCGGCTCATCTGTCTTCATCGCTTGCTCCAGGGTTGCCGCCTGCTCGCCCAGTTCGGGCTCTCCAAAGGTCCCAGCTGTACCGGCAAGCTTGTGGATCAGCCTAAGAAGGACCGCGCGCTCCGCGCTGTCCTGGACGCGGCTCTCGCCAATACCGCCAATCAACCCTTCGGCAAGTCCCATACGCACCGCCTCCACCGCCTCCTGACGCCGATTAAGCCATTTTTGCAGCAGAGAAGGACCGCTTGCAGCGGATGGCATCTCCTTTTTCTGATCGAACGCCTTGCCGGCCTGATCTCTTCGCGTTCCAGTCTTGCCGCCTGAGGCAATCGGGACCACCTTTGCATCTTCCTGCTCCGCCCCGTCATGCGCCGCGGTCTCGCCAGCCTCTTCGTCTTCGGGCAGCGCCAAAGCCATGTCTCGGTCCATCGGGGCTTCCACGCTACGCGTGGTCAACCACCGATACAGCGCGTGCGCGAGGTCGGCAAAGACCACCGGCTTCGCCAGATGAGCTTGCATCCCAGCCTCGCGCGCTGCGGCAACATCTTCGGGGAACGCGTTGGCGGTGAGCGCTATGATCGGCAGGCGATCGGGCCCGATCCCTTCTTCTCGGATCGCGCGCGTAGCGGAATAGCCATCGCAGTCGGGCATCTGGACGTCCATCAAGACCAGGTCATAGGGACGCCCGCGCAAGGTCGAATCGATGACCATCGAGATCGCCTCCCCACCGTCCTGCGCGATATCGACACTTTGGCCGCATCGTTCGAGCATTTCCGAAACCAGCATCCGGTTGACGTCGTGGTCTTCCGCCAAAAGGATCCGGGCGTGTTGGGGGAGGTCCTCTGGAATAAGCGGTTCGGCGAATTCCGGGCCGGCGTCTTCGGCCGCGATCAGGGTCGTCGGCAAGGTGAGCGTAAAGACAGAACCCACACCGCGTTCGCTTTCCACCGCGATAGCCCCGCCCAATCGATCCGCCAGCTGACGGCTGATCGAGAGGCCAAGGCCGGTCCCTCCAAAGCGCCGCGCGGTGTCGCTTTCCCCCTGTGTGAACGGCTGAAAGATGGTGTCGAGACGGTTGGGGCTGATCCCTATTCCGGTGTCCTTTACTCGCACGCACAAATAATCACCGCCAGCCCAATAGGTGACGCGGATCTCGCCAGTCTCGGTGAATTTGACGGCGTTGCCCACCAGGTTGAGCACGATTTGGCGCAGCCGAAGACCATCGGTCACAACAGTCGGGAGCAGGTTGGCGCACGCAGGTTCCTCGCTCTCGTCATGCGCCGTGTCCATCTCGTATTCCAGACACAGCGACAGCCCCTTTTTCTTGGCGGTCTGGCGATGCAGCGCGACGCATTCGTCCAGCGTGGCGTGCAGATCAATCGGCCCGGTGTCGATCACGATTTGCCCAGCCTCGATCTTCGAGAGGTCGAGAATATCGTTGAGCAACAGCATCATCGAGCGGCCGGATTCCACGATCATTTCGGTGTGGCGACGTTGCTCGGGATCTAGTTCCCCTTGGAGCATGAGCTCCGCAAAACCGAGAACGCCGTTCATCGGGGTACGGATTTCGTGGCTCATATTGGCGAGGAAGTCCGATTTGGCGCTGGCGGCGTTTTCGGCATGGCGCCGCGCGCGGGTGAGCAGCAATTCAAGCTCAACGCGTTCGGTTACGTCGCGCGCAGAGATGACAACCCCTTCCTGTTCGCCGCTCAACGGGTCGAGCGTGACGGCGCAGTCGGCCTCAATGAAGACGGGCACACCATCGGCGTCGTCCTGACGGCGACGATAGGTCAGCCTTTCCTTGTCGCTGTCACCCGTCAGCAGACGCTGCAGCACGTCCGCGATCCGCTGGCTCGCGTCTTCGTGGGTCAGTTCGTGGATTGGCTTGCCAAGAAAGTCGTGAGGGCTCTGGCCGAGCACATCGCGCACCGAGGGAGAGGCGTAAGTGCACACGCCGCGCGCGTCGAGCTTGAGAACGGCGTCGGTGATGCTGTTTGCCAGCAGCGCCAGTTCTCGTCGCCCGTCGGTCAGCGCGACCGTCAAGCGGTCTCGCCCGGCCAGGATCGCGGCGATTGGCAGACCGGTCAGGAAATTCGCAGCGATGAAGGCCTGAAGCAATTGCAGTCGGACCGCAGGCGCTGCGCTGGTCTCTACGATCGGCCCAAGGCCGGCCCATGTCATCGCGGTTGACACTCCGGCGACCAGCGCAATGTGCAGCGCGGTGCCTGCGCTGCCCAGTCGAAAGGCGTGCACCAAGGTCATCGGCATGATCAGAAACAACAGCGGGTAGGCGTTCTGGCTGAACACCAGCACCACGCATAGCAGGCTTGATGCGAGCAAAGCGGTGCATTCGGCCAAAGCTGCGAGTGGAGGGAGCCGTGGCGCGGTTAGCGCCTCGCAAATGAGCAAGACCGTCGGCACGATCAAGATCATGCCCATACTGTCGGTCAGGAACCAGCTGACGCCGCCCTCCCAGACAGCCGACAACGTCTGGGCGCTCGTACCCGACAACGGAAAGCCCACACCCGGCGCCATCGCCAGCGCTGCTATCGCCGCAGCGGTCGCTGGGCCGATCAATCCCCCGATCGCTACAAAGCGTGCAAGGGTCGCGAGATCCCTCATGTCGGGCGAAGAACCGCAACTGCGCCGCGTGAGCCCTGTGACCAGCGCGACATTGGTCATATTGGCGAAGGAAAAGACGAGCGACACATCGACCGCGTTGCCGTTGAGTGTGTTGGCAAGAAAGCTGGCTGGAAACGCCATAGCGTAAAACGCCAGTTCGTTCGCGAGCTTCATCCGCAAAAGGAACGCAACCGCGCCCGCACTGGGCAACCAGACGGTCGCCAGGGCCGTGTCAAAGCGGGAGAGCGAGATGCTCAAATAGGCAAGCGTGAAATAGAGCGCCGCCCCGGCCAAGGCGCCGAAAAGGCTGCGATGATCGGGAGGTCCCAGAGCTACGATCGGTGCGTTCGGATTGGCCTTGCGGAAAACCTGCCCATCGTTCTGCCCTGCAAAGGGAGCGGGCGCCCAATCGGCTGGCGAGAACGCGTCTGGAGAGCGCGCCGCGCCCAGAACGCGCGCGCGATCGCCCGTATCGGGTAACCGCCTGTCCGCAGACTTGATGGTGCGCTCCATCGCTTAATCCTTAGTTTCAGCTATAAACAGGATGGTAAAGACGGTGAGGGCAATCGCGTCCGAAACGGATTGAAACGTGCAAAGAGCGGCGCACAAAGCGGAAATTCTAGAGCGCTACGCCGCGCAGCCTCGCCGGGTGCGCTGGCCTTTGCTGGCCGGGCTTGTCCTGCTTCACACGGGGGCGCTTTATGTCCTGGCTTACGCTCTGGTTCCCGACATGGCGCGCTCAATCGAAGGCGAAGTGATGGCGGCGTTCACG
>ERZ1740065.2161-NODE-2161-length-12186-cov-5.281428_pt1 | contig 12186 bp, 4 predicted proteins | sample MGYA00581738_ERZ1740065 | MGnify/ENA primary metagenome ERZ1740065 (study PRJEB43018, sample SAMN04849749) | marine metagenome | isolation source: floating plastic debris | place: Pacific Ocean | collected 2008-09-01 | study: EMG produced TPA metagenomics... | reverse complement strand
AAGCCCGCGAAAGCGCCCCGGAAGAAAATAATTATGCCGGCCTTTACGATTCACTCAAAGGCCCCACCGCGATCCTGTTTACCGAAACGGCCAATCTGCCCGCCCGCATCATCGATGAGTTCCGGGCCGATGACGATGACATGCCCCAACTCAAGGCCGCCTACATCGATACCGACGTCTACGTGGGTAACGATCAAGTCAAGACCCTCAAAGACCTGAAGTCAAAGGAGGATTTGATTGGCGACGTCATCCTGCTGCTGCAATCCCCAGCCAAAAACGTACTGGGTGCCCTGCAATCGGGTGGCAATACGCTCACGGGCTTGTTGAAAGCCCTGGGCGAGCGCGAAGAAGCATAATTTATTGGTAAGGCTTCCAAGCTTTGTACTCATATTGTATCATTATTTCTGAAATTTCTTAAAAACTGTACAAAATGGCAGATTTAAAAGCGTTCGCTGAACAACTGGTTAACCTCACCGTTAAAGAGGTTAACGAATTAGCGGACATTCTGAAAGAAGAGTACGGCATCGAGCCCGCCGCGGCCGCCGTAGCAGTAGCTGCTGGTCCTGCTGGTGGAGATGGTGGCGAAGCAGCTGCCGAGAAGACCGAGTTCGACGTATTCTTGGCTTCGGCAGGCGCCGGAAAACTGAAAGTAGTCAAAGAAGTGAAAAACGCACTGGGTATCGGTCTGAAAGATGCTAAAGAATTGGTAGACTCTGCACCCGCGGTCATCAAAGCCGCCGCTCCTAAGGAGGATGCAGAAGCCCTCAAAGCCGCACTCGAAGCAGTCGGCGCTGAGGTCGAGTTGAAGTAATCACTCACTCATCGGTCTACCTAAAGCACTTTATGACTGTAACTCAAGCTTATTTTATACCGAACTGACAACCATGCAATGAGGCTTAGCCAGTAAGCAAAACTGGCTAGGCCTGTTGTCGTCTTATTTACTTTGCAACCGCTACGAGAAATAGAGTTCGCTCTCTCAATTTACCTAGCAAGTGCCCCCCGGTCCCTTCGCTAGAACATCAAACACCATCATTCCAATGGCATCAAACGTCACGATTAACAATGCGGCCGATGCGCGCGTATCTTTTGGGAAGATCAAACTGTCCTCCGAATACCGAGACCTCTTAGAAATCCAACTCAAATCCTTTCAGGAGTTTTTCCAACTCGAAACGACTCCCGAAAACCGGATGAACGAGGGGCTCTACCGCGTATTCCAGGAAAATTTTCCCATTACCGATGCCCGCAACATTTTCGTCCTCGAATTCCTCGACTATTTCGTCGATCCACCCCGCTACACCATCCAAGAGTGTATGCAAAGGGGATTGACCTATAGCGTGCCACTGAAAGCCAAATTGCGTTTGTCTTGCAACGATGAAGAACACGTCGATTTTCAAACCATCGTCCAAGACGTATTCCTCGGCAATATTCCCTACATGACCCCCAAGGGAACCTTCGTCATCAATGGCGCCGAACGGGTCATCGTATCCCAACTCCACCGCTCCCCCGGTGTATTCTTCGGGCAGAGCTTCCACCCCAACGGTACCAAAATCTACTCCGCCCGGGTCATCCCCTTCAAGGGCGCCTGGATGGAATTTGCGACCGACATCAACACGGTGATGTACGCCTACATCGACCGCAAAAAGAAATTCCCCGTCACGACGCTGCTGCGCGCCATTGGCTTCGACTCGGACAAGGCCATCCTCGACCTGTTTGACCTGGCTGAGGAAGTATCCGCCGACCAAAAGTCGCTGCAAAAGTCCATCGGCCGCAAACTGGCCGCCCGCGTCCTCAAAAAGTGGACGGAAGACTTTGTGGATGAAGATACGGGGGAAGTCGTTACCATCGAGCGGAACGAAATTATCCTCGAACGCGACATCGTGCTGGACGAAGAAAACATTCAACTGATCGTCGCGGCCGATGCCGAAACGGTAATCCTCCAACGCGAAGACATCGACGAGGATTACTCGATCATCTACAACACCCTCCAGAAAGATCCCTCCAGTTCGGAAATGGAGGCCGTCCAATACATCTATCGCCAATTGCGGGGTACCGATCCACCGGATGAGGAAACCGCCCGCGGCATCATCGACAAGCTCTTCTTCTCCGATAAGCGTTACAACCTCGGGGAAGTCGGCCGCTACAAGATCAACCGCAAACTCGAACTCAACATCGACACCGAGACCCTGGTCTTGACCAAGGAGGACATCATCTCCATCGTGAAATACCTGGTCAGCTTGATGAACCAAAAGGCGGAAATCGACGATATCGATCACCTGAGCAACCGCCGGGTACGGACGGTAGGAGAGCAGCTCTACGCCCAGTTTGGCGTCGGCCTGGCCCGGATGGCGCGAACCATTCGCGAGCGGATGAACGTACGCGACAACGAAGTCTTTACGCCCATCGATCTGATCAACGCCCGGACCCTGTCGTCGGTGATCAACTCCTTCTTCGGAACGAGCCAGCTCTCGCAGTTCCTCGACCAAACTAACCCGCTGTCGGAAATCACGCACAAACGCCGGATTTCGGCACTCGGACCCGGTGGTCTGTCGCGGGAAAGAGCGGGCTTTGAGGTGCGGGACGTACACTATTCGCACTACGGTCGCCTCTGTACCATCGAGACCCCGGAAGGACCAAACATTGGTCTGATTTCGACGCTCTGCGTACACGCCAAAGTCAACAAAATGGGTTTCCTCGACACGCCCTACCGCGCCGTCAAGGAGGGTAAGGTGGACATCGAAAGCCCCGTTCAATACCTCTCCGCGGAAGGGGAAGATTTCAAGCGGATCGCCCAGGCCAACGCGCCGATTACCGAGGCGGGAGGCTTCGTCACCGACCGGATTAAGTGTCGCGAACACGGGGAATTCCCCGTACTGACGCCCACCGAGATCGAATATATGGACGTTGCGCCCAACCAAATTGTGGGGGTTTCGGCTTCCATGATTCCCTTCCTCGAAAACGACGATGCCAACCGGGCCCTCATGGGATCCAACATGCAACGTCAGGCTGTACCGCTGATCCGTCCGTCTTCTCCCATCGTAGGGACCGGTCTGGAAGGCAAAGTGGCCCTCGATTCGCGGATGCTGATCAATGCCGAAGGGGCCGGAGTCGTCGAATACGTCGATGCCAACGAAGTCGTTATCCGCTACGACCGCACCGATGAAGACCAGCTGGTTTCCTTTGAAGACAACCGCAAGGTGTACAGCCTGATCAAGTTTCAGCGGACCAACCAGGGAACCTGTATTAACCTTAAACCCATCGTCCGCAAGGGCCAGCGGGTAAAAGAAGGGATGATTCTCTGTGATGGTTACGCTACGGACAAGGGAGAATTGGCCCTCGGCCAAAACCTTAAGGTGGCCTTTATGCCCTGGAAAGGGTACAACTTTGAGGATGCCATCGTATTGTCCGAACGCGTGGTCCGGGAAGACATCTTTACCTCGCTACACATCGAGCACTTCGAATTGGATGTCCGCGACACCAAACTGGGAGAGGAAGAATTGACCAACGATATTCCCAACGTCAGCGAAGACGCCACCAAAGACCTCGACGAGAACGGAATTATCCGCGTTGGGGCCTGGGTTAAGGAAGGCGATATCATCATTGGTAAGATTACGCCGAAAGGGGAATCCGACCCGACGCCGGAAGAAAAACTCCTGCGCGCCATCTTTGGTGACAAAGCCGGTGACGTAAAAGATGCTTCGCTCAAGGCGCCGCCATCCACCCGTGGAATCATCATCAACAAGCAGTTGTTTGCTCGGGCCAAGAAGGATAAGGTGCAGAAGGCCTCGGAAAAGGACCTCCTTTCCAAACTCGACGACCAACACGCCATTGCGCTCAACGAGTTGACCACGATTTTGGTCGATAAGCTGCTCGCCCTGGTAAAGGGAAAGATTTCCCAGGGGGTTCGGAGCATCTACAACGAAGAATTGCTGCCTAAGGGAACTAAATTCAGTTCCGCGGTATTGAAGAAGCTAGATTACACCTCGGTGGACTATTCCAGCTGGACCGACGACAATCACGTCAATTCGCTGATCGCGCGTCTGTTGCACAACTACACCATCAAGGTCAACGAAGAGGTGGGGCGTTACAAGCGCGAGAAGTTCAACATCAGCATCGGGGATGAGCTGCCCGCCGGGGTACTCAAACTCGCCAAGGTGTACCTGGCCAAGAAGCGCAAGCTGAAGGTGGGGGACAAGTTGGCTGGCCGTCACGGTAACAAGGGAATTGTCTCCCGGATCGTACGGGTTGAGGACATGCCTTTCCTCGAAGACGGAACGCCGGTTGACATCGTGCTCAACCCACTGGGGGTACCCTCGCGGATGAACCTCGGGCAGATTTTCGAAACGGTACTGGGCTGGGCCGGTGAAAAGATGGGGATGAAATTTGCCACCCCGATTTTTGACGGTGCTAAGGCCAGCGAAATCGAAGAATACATTGACAATGCCGGATTGCCACGTTTGGGACAAACCTACCTCTACGATGGGGGAACGGGAGACCGTTTCCACCAGCAAGCCACGGTCGGGGTGATCTACATGCTCAAGCTATCGCACATGGTAGACGATAAGATGCACGCCCGTTCGATCGGGCCTTACTCGCTCATCACGCAACAACCACTCGGGGGTAAAGCCCAGTTTGGTGGACAGCGTTTTGGGGAGATGGAGGGCTGGGCGCTCGAAGCCTTTGGTGCATCCAGTATCCTACAAGAATTGCTGACGATCAAGTCGGACGACATTTTGGGACGGGCCAAGGCCTACGAGGCCATCGTCAAGGGCGACAATTTGCCCGAGCCGAACATTCCCGAGTCCTTCAACGTACTGATCCACGAATTGCGTGGACTGGCACTGGACGTGAAGTTCGACTAAAACCAATCATTTGACCATCCAAATCTAGATTATATGCCGTTCAAAAAAAATCAAAAGCAGAAAAAGCAATTCGATAGTATTACGGTGAGTCTGTCTTCTCCCGATGAGATCTTGGAGCGCTCGTACGGGGAAGTCCTCAAGCCGGAAACCATCAACTACCGTTCGTATAAGCCGGAGCGGGACGGTCTTTTCTGCGAAAGAATTTTTGGACCAGTGAAAGACTACGAATGCTATTGCGGTAAGTACAAGCGGATTCGTTACAAGGGAATTGTGTGCGATCGTTGTGGGGTCGAGGTAACGGAGAAGAAGGTACGCCGGGAGCGTATGGGCCACATCAAACTCGTGGTCCCCGTGGTACACATCTGGTTCTTCAAGTCTTTGCCCAACAAGATTGGCTACCTCCTGGGGCTTTCCTCCAAGAAATTGGAATCCATCATCTACTACGAACGCTACGTGGTCATCCAACCCGGTGTCAAAGAAGATGCTGGTGTCAACCGGCTGGACCTCTTGTCGGAAGAAGAATATCTGGAAATCCTGGATAGCTTACCCGAGAACCAGCAGTTGGACGATGAAGATCCACAAAAATTCATCGCCAAAATGGGGGCTGATGCCGTACGCGATCTGCTGATGCGTCTGAAGCTGGACGAGCTGTCCTACAACCTGCGGCACCAAGCCGCTACCGAAACCTCGCAGCAGCGGAAGTCGGAAGCCCTCAAGCGCCTCCGCGTCGTGGAAGCCTTCCGCGACGGGCAAAAAACGGTCGACAACCGTCCCGAATGGGCCGTCATCCAGTACCTGCCCGTTATTCCGCCCGAACTGCGTCCCCTCGTCCCCCTCGATGGTGGTCGTTTTGCCAGTTCGGACCTCAACGACCTCTACCGTCGGGTCATCATCCGCAACAACCGCCTCAAGCGCCTCCTCGAAATCAAGGCTCCCGAGGTCATCCTGCGGAATGAAAAGCGGATGCTGCAAGAAGCTGTTGACTCGCTCTTCGACAACTCGCGCAAATCCAATGCCGTCAAGGCCGAAGGTGGACGGGCCCTCAAATCGCTCAGCGATATCCTCAAAGGAAAGCAAGGGCGTTTCCGTCAGAACCTACTCGGTAAGCGGGTGGATTACTCCGGCCGTTCGGTCATCGTGGTTGGACCTACCCAGAAATTGCACGAATGTGGCTTGCCCAAGGAAATGGCCTCGGAACTCTTCAAGCCTTTTATCATTCGCAAACTGATCGAACGCGGTATCGTCAAGACCGTTAAGTCGGCCAAGAAACTCGTCGATCGCAAGGATCCCGTTATCTGGGAAATCCTTGAAAATATCCTCAAGGGGCACCCCATCCTCCTCAACCGGGCCCCTACGCTACACCGGCTGTCCATCCAAGCCTTCCAACCCAAATTGGTCGAGGGCAAGGCCATCCAGCTACACCCCTTGGTGTGCGGTGCCTTCAACGCGGACTTTGACGGTGACCAAATGGCCGTCCACGTGCCCCTCTCGCACGCGGCGATCCTGGAAGCTCAGGTGTTGATGTTGGCTTCGCACAACATGCTCAACCCACAGGATGGTTCGCCCATCACGCTGCCTTCCCAGGATATGGTACTCGGTCTGTACTACCTGACCAAGGAGCGCTCTAGCAACGATGAGGTCAAAGTAAAGGGCGAAGGTCGTCGCTTCTACTCCTCGGAGGAAGTCATGATTGCCTACAACGAAGATAAGATTGATCTGCACGCCAAGATTCAGGTACGCGCCATCGTCGAAAACGAATTGGGACACATGGTTCCCGAGCGGATTGATACGACGGTCGGTCGGGTCCTGTTCAATCAGGCCGTTCCCGAAGAAGTCCCCTTCATCAATACCTTGCTGACCAAGAAGAACCTCAAAAAGGTGATCAGTGACATCATCAACCGGACCAATTTCTACGTGACGGCGCAGTTCCTCGATGAGATCAAGGAGATGGGCTTCTACTGGTCCTTCAAGGGTGGACTGTCCTTTAACCTGGGAGATTTGATTACGCCGACCGTAAAGGCTTCGACCCTCGATACGGCGCAGTCGGAAGTCGATGAGGTATGGGACAACTACAACATGGGACTCATCACCAACAACGAACGCTATAATCAGATCATCGATAAGTGGACCTTTGCGGATAACCGCATCACCGACAACCTGATGAAGGAATTGTCGGAGCACAAGCAGGGCTTCAACTCGGTGTTTATGATGCTGCACTCCGGTGCGCGGGGTTCCAAGCAACAGATCAAGCAGTTGTGCGGACTCCGGGGCCTCATGGCCAAGCCGCGGAAATCGGGCGATACCGGTGGGGCGATTATCGAAAACCCCATTTTGTCCAATTTCCTCGACGGCCTGTCGGTACTTGAATACTTCATCTCCACCCACGGTGCCCGTAAGGGTCTGGCCGATACGGCCCTCAAAACGGCGGATGCGGGTTACCTGACCCGTCGTCTGGTTGATGTATCGCAAGACGTTGTCATTCGGGAGGACGATTGCGCCACCCTCCGTGGTATCGAGACCTATGCGCTCAAGGACAACGATAAGATTATCCAAAGCCTGGCTGACCGGATCGAAGGACGTTTTACCTTGCACGATATCCACCATCCCGAATCGGATGATGTGATTCTCGCATCTGGAGAATACATCGATCCCCGTCTGGCGACCAAGATTGACGAGTCTGGCGTAGAAATGGTGACGATTCGCTCGGTACTGACCTGTGAAACCCGCCGGGGGGTATGTACCAAGTGCTACGGAAAGAACCTGGCCACGGGCCGTATCGCAGAACGCGGAGATGCCGTTGGTATCATCGCTGCTCAGTCGATCGGTGAGCCGGGAACCCAGCTGACGCTGCGGACCTTCCACGTAGGAGGTATTGCCTCGGTCTCGAAGGCCGAGTCCGAGCTGACCGCTCGTTTTGCGGGTAAGTTGGAGTTCGACGGCGTTCGGACCACCAGCTCGACCGACGACGAAGGCAAGGAGGTCAACATCGTACTTTCCCGGGCTGGAGAAATCCGCATCCTGGAGCACAAGACCAACCGCCAGTTAGCCTCTCACCACATCCCTTACGGTGCGATTATTCACGTCGAACAGGGTAAGGACATCGAGAAGGGAGATATGATCTGTGAATGGGATCCGTTCAACGCCGTTATCGTATCCGAATTCTCGGGAATCGTTCAGTTCGAATCCATTGAGGAAGGGCTAACCTACCGGATTGAGCGGGATGATCAGACGGGCTACGAGGAAAAAGTTATCGTGGAAAGCAAAAACAAGCGCAAGATTCCGACCATCAAGATCGTCAGCCCCGATGGCGAAGAACTGCGGAGCTACAACTTGCCCGTAGGCTCTTACATCTCCATCGAAGATGGTGCGAAGATCAAGGGTGGCGACAAGCTGGTTAAGATTCCGCGTAACCTCGGTAAGATTCAGGATATCACCGGTGGTCTGCCCCGGGTAACGGAGCTTTTCGAAGCACGTAATCCTTCCAACCCCGCGGTAACCTCCGAAATTGACGGTGTCGTTTCCTTTGGTAAGATCAAGCGCGGTAACCGCGAGATCTTTATTCAGGACGAAAAGAGTGGCCAGAAGCGGAAGTACCTCATCGGTTTGTCCAAGCACATTCTGGTACAAGAGGGTGACTTCGTTCGGGCTGGGATGCCCCTCTCGGATGGTGCCATTTCACCCCGTGATATCCTCGCCATCAAGGGCCCCTTTGCCGTACAGTCCTATCTGGTGAACGGTGTACAGGAAGTCTACCGCTCGCAGGGGATTACGATTAACGATAAGCACATCGAGGTGATTGTTCGCCAGATGATGCGCCGCGTCCAGATCGTCGATCCGGGTGATACGACCTTCCTCGAAGGCGAAGCCGTCGACCGTTTCGATTTCTTCGAACAAAACGACTGGATCTTCGATAAGAAGTTCGTGACGGATGCGGGTGAATCGGCCAAGCTCAAGCCCGGCCAGTTGGTCAGCTTGCGTCAGGTACGGGAAGAAAACTCCTACCTCAAGCGCAACGACAAAAAACTGGTCACCTTCCGCGATGCCGTCTCCGCCACTTCGAGCCCCCTACTCCAGGGAATTACGAAGTCTTCGCTCGGTACGCAAAGCTGGATTTCGGCTGCTTCCTTCCAGGAAACGACCAAGGTCCTCAGCCAAGCTGCCATTGGTGCGAAGCGCGACAACCTCAACGGTTTGAAGGAAAACGTAATCGTCGGGAAGAAAATCCCCGCGGGAACGGGACTCCGCCAATTCAAGCGCCTCTACGTATCCAGCCAAGAAGCTTACGAAGCTGCTCAAGCGCGTAAAGAACAGTTGGAAGAGGTAGAAGGATTGGAATAGATTAGACGATCCGTAACTTTACGAAAATAAAAAGGGGCTTGCTCAAGAGAGCAGGCCCTTTTTTTCGTAAGCTGCCGCCATACGGGCGACGTATTTGCCGATAATATCGTATTCTAGGTTGATGCGCATTCCCGTACGGAGCTGCTGGAAAGTGGTATGCTCGTAAGTGTAGGGAATAATGGCTACCGAAAAACCTTCCGCCGTAGGATCGACAACGGTCAAACTGACACCATTGACGCAGATCGAGCCCTTGTCCACCAGTAGGTGGGCTTGCTCGGGAGAATGGCTAAAACGATAGTACCAGCTGCCATCCGCCTCCGCCACCGATTCGCAGCGACCGGTACCATCTACGTGGCCCTGTACGATGTGGCCATCCAGACGGGCGCGAGAAAGCATGGCCCGTTCCAAATTGACGAAGTCCCCCACCTTTAAATCGCCCAAATTGCTACGTTGCATGGTCTCCAAAATGGCGGTAACCACGTAGGCGTCGTCCATGACTTTCACCACGGTCAGGCAAACGCCGTTGTGGGCCAAACTCTGATCGACTTGTAGCTCCGACGCGAGTTCGGAGTTGATGGTAAAGTGATAATTGCTGCCTTCCTGCTCGATGCGCTGCACCCGACCCAGGCTTTCGATAATTCCAGTAAACATGAATTCCAGTGATTTATAAGGTCATTAATTGCGACCGCGGACCAGTTCGATGTAGCCACTCAGCAAGTCATCCGCCGCGGTAATTCCCGAGACGCGTTCTTCAAAAACCTTACAAGTGTAGTAGTAAACCCCTTCGGCCAGCTCGGCCCCCGATTGGTTGTTACCGTTCCAGTTGATATCGGGATCAGTCGTTTGGAATACCAACTGTCCCCAGCGATTGAAGATCTGTATCTCAATACGATCAACAAAGCAATAGGGATAGGGTTTAAACAATTCGTTGCTGCCGTCTCCATTGGGAGTAAAGGCATTGGGCAGTTCGTAGAAGGGGCAGTTGTCCACGCATACGACATTGCTAAATACGCTTTCGTTTTCGAAGGTATCGATGGCCGTCACGGCGTAGCAACCCGCCAGTCCTACCAGTGGAATGTGGAGGGTATCCAATTTGGTGGGATCGTCGATTTGGCCAAATTGAACAAACTGGGGATCGTCCACAGTGGGTTTGTAGTAGAGTCGGTAAGCGACGACATCATCGGTTTCTAGGCATGCGATGATGGGATTGGTCCAGCTCAATTCATTGATCAACTCATCATCCTGTACCAAGCAAGCCTGGCCCGCTTCGGAATCATCGCAAAGGTTGCCGACCGTCAGTACGGGCGGACAGGGCGGAATGGTATCCAACGGAGTGCCGCAGGCCTCCTGCGACGAGTTGAGTAGGGGACTCGGAATGTCATTGACGCCATAGGAACCCGAACTTTCTACGTAGTAACAGTACTCAATACCGTTTACTAAGCCATCGTTGTCCACAAATTCGGGGTTCGGGGTCATCCCGATCGACACCCAGGTGGAGCCGTTCCAGCGGAATACTTCGTAGTCGAAGTTATCCCAGGGGACGTCCTCTTCCCAAGTCAATATGTTGAACTCATCGGAGGAGGCTACGGAGAGGAAGACCGAGGAGGCTGCGGTGGCAAAGCCCAGTGGCTCGGGGATATTGTCGACGTAAAAGGCCAGGCGGTAGGTGTAGGGATTGGCGACGGTATTGAGCCCCGTATCCAGGAAAAAGGTATCTATCGGATCGCTAAAATTATTGGCCGTAAATACGGCTCCCGGAATGAGGACAAAGTCGTTGTCGGCGGGGTTAAAGCCCACGGCGCGGTACAGCTCGTAGATGTACGGCCCGGGGTTTTGGAGGGTATCTAGATCCTCGGCCCGTGGCCTCGTCCAGCGCACCATGATCTCCCCGTCGACGGCATCGGTTTGCATGACGCTATTTTCGACGATGAGGGGGACGTCGCGATTCAGCTGGAGGCAGATCTCGGCTGATGGCAAGCTCTCTACTTCGTTGAAGGGGAAGCCTCCCTGGGTTGTTTGGGCAAATTCGGCTAAGATGCGGTAGCAATAGGTTCGGCCTCGTTCGAGCTCCTGATCCCGGTATACGTAGCGCCCATTGGCAATGTCTTGAATGGGGGCGGAGGTGATCTTGGTATAGCCCCGACCCTCCAAACCGGGCTCGCAATCGTCGATGGGGAAGGAATTGCTACCGATCCTTCGCCACACCGTAAAGCCTCGAAAATACTCATCGGTAGTGATCTCGCAATCGTAGGGCAAGGCCCAGTCGAGGAGGATGTCCTGTTGTTCCGGTTCGGCCATCAAGTCCTCGGGGGGTGGCCCCACCACCTTGATGATGACGATGTGGAGAGCTGAGAGAAAAACGGTATCTACCCCATTTTCCACGGGAATAAAGATGGGTTCGTTGTCCTGGGCGCGAAAAATAATCTTGTAGGGCTCATCGGCGATGTGATCGCAAATCGTTTGCCAGCGGAAGGTGCGCGATAGGGGTTGGGCCATGTAGTCGACGACGCTCTCAAATTCGGCGGGGCCGACGAAGCCCTCGCTCAGGGGCCCGCCCAATGCGGTGAGGTTGACCAATTGGTCGGCTTCCATGATGGGAGCGGTAGCCGTCACGTCAAAGGTCAGCAGCTCTCCCGCCACTACGCATAACTCCCGTTCGGAGGCGATCTGGGGGGGAAGGTTGTTGCATTCCACCACCCGAATTTGCATGTCGCGGAGCAGGGTGTCGATGGGAACGCCGTTCCGGAATTCGATGACGTGAAAAGCAATATTAAACTCCCCCGATGGACAGGGCGAGTGGGGTGAGTCCCAGACGATGGTCCCCTGGGCGTTCATGGTGATGACGTTGGGAGGAACCGCGGGGGAGGTGTAGTCCTGAACTTCTTGGCCTTCCCGCTCCAGAGGGGTGACCAGCTCGTAGGCCAAGCTATCGTTGTCGGGATCGAAGGCACCGGGAAGGTTGTAGAAATCACGCCATAGCTTCGCGACG
>ERZ1740065.2160-NODE-2160-length-12188-cov-4.130388_pt1 | contig 12188 bp, 10 predicted proteins | sample MGYA00581738_ERZ1740065 | MGnify/ENA primary metagenome ERZ1740065 (study PRJEB43018, sample SAMN04849749) | marine metagenome | isolation source: floating plastic debris | place: Pacific Ocean | collected 2008-09-01 | study: EMG produced TPA metagenomics... | reverse complement strand
CCATAATGATTATCATTGTTATCTTGGGATAGTTTATTTTCTGGAAGTCCCTAAGGCTAAATAGCTAAAAAGCAACCGTTATTCTCTTAGAAAGTAACAGTTGCTTCCGGTAATTAGATAGTTCATATGCTTGGATAACTCTTTTATGTATTAGGTTTGGCTAGCCAAGCATTTACTTACGAATTATTCAGACAAGATACTCCTAATGATACACCTTACTCAGAGCGTGCCAAGTCCGAGGACCTACAACTCCATCTTGAACTAAAGCCATATCCAGTTGGAATTTCATCACTGCGACTTCTGTGATTGGGCCAAAATCACCATCTATAACAAAATTATAGTAACCATGCAATGACAGGGTTCTTTGAACCATTCTGACATATTTGCCAGTACTACCGCGACTTAGAACTGGGATAGGTGGAACTGGAGGGGCACCGCTATAAAGTGCTTTCCAAGTTAGTGGACCAACGATACCGTCTTCTTCGAGATAAACGCGATGTTGATATGCTTTGACAGCCCATTCAACGTATTCACTGAAGATACCATCGATTATGTCATAGTAAAGTTCCCAATATCTCAAGAGTTTTTGCAGTTCTTCAACAGCTTCTCCTGTATCTCCCTTTCTCAAAATCGGTTTTCTCAACCTCATTGATGTCGATGCTGGTTCCATCATGGAAAATGTAGGAAGGTTCTCTGCATTAATGAGATTATTGCTTTGTTGTTCGTTTCTTTCTTGAAGTTGCATAATGTACTGTTCCCCTTATATATTTATCTAGTTTTTTCTGCGATGCACTCTAGTCATATATGAGTTAATTTTCTCTATAAAAATATTTTAATTAACTCATAATAGAGAAAAAATTGAGGTCTGTAAAAGGATATTCTCTACACTTATAAGGTAAACAATGATTGTGAGGAAGTTGTGAGCAAGACAATCTTTTTTTTTCAAAAGCTATCGTTTTTTAATTATATTTTTCTGCGCGTTGTTGATTTATATTTATGACTCATATATCGAATAAGTAATACTTTACTTATGCTATTTAATGCCAATTCATTTATTCACTTGATAGCTTTGAAACTAGCTAGATTGCTTACCATTCAATGCTTTAATCAATTTTATACTGTAGCTTTAAACTTACTTTATATTTATTTAATTTTTGTAATCAAGAAATATTATAAATATAAAAATGTTGTATAAAAAATGATTGGGCAGACTTTATATATGGAAAAGCAATAAAGTAATTTTCATAAAAATAATATTAGAAAACGAATTTATAGATTATAAAAAATAAGTTTAAAACCTAGACTATTTGTTAAAAAAAATAGCTGCTGATAAAAATAAATTTAGTCAGAAAATAAAAATAAACAAATCCTCATATAATCCTCAATTTTATTTACTATATTCGAGTTATACATAAATTATCTAGATGTAAGTTATTAACAAAAATATTATTTCAATAAAATTGACGAAATTTAATAGTGTTGAATAACTAAATTTTTGCTGTACTAAGGAGATACTTGATGGTTCAAGCAATACATACTAATGTTAAAGGTAGAGGTAGGTATAAAGTTGATGGACTTTACCTTAGAAAGCCATTTAAGCTGTATCTTGAATCTTCGCTGATGCAGCAACCAGAGATAATCTCGGTTCGTGCTAGCATAGTAACTGGTAATGTGTTGATTTATTTTCATTCAAATATTAGTCATTGCCAAATTCAATTATGTATTGAGAACATAGTAATGGGCTATGTACAAAAGCAAAATAAATATCCGCGAAAAAAACCTTCAAAACAAATTAGTAATTCCAAAAAAGTTACAGATAAAATTGAAAATCAAAAGATAGAAGATTGGCATACTATTGAAGCTGATTCTATTGTCGAGTCCCTAAATACTTCAAAAACTTCGGGATTATCTAGTAAATCAGCTTCAGAAAAACTTTTGAAATATGGGCAAAACCTTTTACCTGAACCTGCATCACGTTCCGAACTAAGTATTTTTATTGAGCAATTCAAGTCACCACCAGTAGCTTTATTAACTGGTGCTGCGGTGCTTTCAACTTCCACGGGTGGGTGGGTTGATGCTTTGGTAATTATGGGAGTTGTAGCCATTAATGCGGTTATTGGCTATTTTACCGAAAGCCAGTCAGAAAAAATTATTCACTCTCTTAAGAAAGGCGATCGCCCATCTACTTTAGTTCTTAGAAATGGTAGTATAGCTCAGATAAACACTGAAAATATTGTCCCTGGAGATATTTTAGTTCTTAAGCCCGGAAGCTATATTGCAGCAGATGCTAGATTAATTGAGACAGACAATCTCAGCGTTGATGAATCGGCATTAACTGGTGAAAGTATACCAGTCACCAAAAAAACTCAACCGCTTTGCGGTCAAGATATTCCCCTTGCCGACCGGATAAACATGGTATACAAAGGCACCTTGGTTACAGTTGGACAAGGTATTGCTGCGGTAACTGCAACTGGTCAATTAACCGAGTTAGGAAAAATCCAACAACTGGTAGGAGAATCTAACGCTACAGATACTCCCCTAGCAAAACAGCTTGATAAAGCTGGTAGTCAATTGGTATTCCTTAGTAGCGGTATCTGCGGTATTGTTTTTCTGATTGGAATACTGCGCGGTTATCCTTGGCTGACAATGATGACTACATCTATATCCCTAGCCGTAGCGGCAGTTCCTGAAGGTTTACCAGCAGTAGCAACTACAACGCTGGCTTTAGGTATTCTAGATATGCGAAAACATAAAGTCCTTATCCGCAATTTGAATGCAGTAGAAGCCTTGGGTTCCGTACAGAAGATTTGCTTGGATAAAACCGGCACAATTACAGAAAACAGTATGTCAGTAGTGGAAATACATACCGATAGCCGAGTAATTCATGCAAATAACGGTAAATTTATTAATGGTGAAAAAGCGATTCACCTAAGCAATTGCGACGAATTGATTCAATTGATTCGAGTATCTGTTCTTTGTAATGAAAGTGAGGTGGTGCAATCGGATGGTGAATATATTGTTAATGGTTCTGCTACTGAGAATGCTTTAATTTATATGGCAATCAATGCCGGAATTGATGTTATTAGTCTAAGAAAAGATTATCCAATCACATATATTAACCAGCGCTCGGAAAATCGTAATATTATGAGTACTTTGCACGGTACTTGTGATGGCAAGACATTGATTGCAGTGAAGGGAACTCCAACAGAAATTTTGCATTTGTGCAACCGGCAGATGAAAGCAGGAAAAGTAATTACTTTCACAGAAGATGATAAATTAGCAATCGAAATAGAAAATAAGCGGATGGCGGGAAAAGCATTGCGCGTACTGGCAGCAGCTTATACCGATACCAACGATTCAGAAAACAGCGAACATACCGAACAGAATCTAATCTGGTTGGGTTTAATTGCTATGACAGACCCAATTAGGAAAGGAGTGAAAGATTTAATCGGTCAATTTCATCAAGCTGGAATTGATACCGTCATGATTACAGGCGACCAAACCCCTACCGCTTTCGCTATTGCTAAAGAATTGGAACTAGCCAACCATAATGAACTGCAAATCCTGGATTCTATCGATATTGAAAGTATTGAACCTGAAGAAAAAACAGCACGTTTTGACAAAGTAAATGTTTTCGCTAGAATTAGTCCTGCCAAGAAACTCCAAGTCGTTCAAGCGTTGCAGTCAGCCGGACGAGTTGTATCTATGACTGGCGATGGTATAAATGATGCCCCTGCTCTCAAAGCGGCGGATGTAGGTGTGGCAATGGGAAACAGCGGTACTGATGCAGCCCGTGAAGTTGACGATATCTTTTTTGCCGTCGATAACTTAGAAACCATGATTATTGCCGTGAGTCGGGGACGGACTATTTACAACAACATTAGGAAATCGCTGCATTTTCTGCTTTCTACCAACCTCAGCGAAATTATGGTGATGCTAGCAGCAACAATTATCGGTGTAGGACAACCTTTAAATGCAATACAACTTTTGTGGTTAAACTTAGTTACAGATATCTTTCCCGGTTTAGCACTTGCGTTAGAACCAAGCGAACCAGATGTATTAGATAAACCACCCCGCAACCCCGAAGAACCAATTATCAAAACATCAGACTTTGGTAATTTTGCTTTTGAATCCGGAAGCATAACCTTGAGTAGTTTAGCCGCTTATGGGTACGGTATAAATAAATATGGTATTGGTTCGCAAGCGAGTACCATTGCTTTTATGAGTTTGACACTAGGACAACTTCTTCACGCTCTAAGTTGTCGCTCCGATAAATACACTATATTTGATATTAATAAACTACCACAAAATCAATATTTAAATATTGCTCTTCTTGGCTCTATTGGCTTACAATTAGTATCTCTTGGAGTTCCCGGACTGCGAATGTTATTAAGTTTAACTCCGATTAATATTATTGATAGTATTGTTATTGGTAGTAGTGCATTTTTGCCGTTGATATTCAATGAAGCGAGAAAGAAATAGCGATGTCAAAGTTTTGAATTGTCAAGAATTCAAGAAATTGGAATTAGCTTTTTTACCGACGCAATGTAGAGACGTTATACATAACGTCTCCCAACAATTCGCGAAAAGACCCGTTTTCCCAGAATTAATCAAACGAACCACTAGTACCTCACCACATTAATTATGACGGGTTTGTTTTCTTTCAAACTTCGGGAGACGTAGCACTGCTACGTCTCTACACCTATCATTTTTTATGGGACAGACCACTAGTAGTAGTGCTTTTCATTAGTTTTGAAAGTTTTATTTTTTAACCGACGCAATGTAGAGTACTTTTCTACTCCCTATTCCCTACTGTCAACTTAGCTAGAATCAATTTTCTTAAAGTTTGATTTACCAAAAGCAAATTTTTACTTAACCTATAAATAGCGAGAGGAAATTATAGCCATGACAGCTACAACTGTAAATAATAATCTCAGTCACATTTCCCCGGAAGATACCACCTCCCAGGTGGCAGCATTTTTAAAAGAACATGGGGAAGTCGAAATGATTCTTCCTGTGGCAATTGGAGTGTTTGTTACCAGTCGATTACAACTGCGAGGAGCAAATGCTTTACTAGTTAATTTGTTGGTAGCAAGTTTAGCGCGTCAAACCTTTATTCAGTTGAAAAAAGAAAGACCAGCCGTTGCAGCCGATAATAACAATAACAGTTCTACTGGGGAAGAGATGGGAGCATCAGAAGCGAATATCCAAGATTATGCAATTGCTCATGCTGTTCCCGGAAGAGTTCGTTTGCGGATGCCTCAATTAGCGATTGATGGTAATTTTGCCCATCGTTTACAACAGGCTTTAAATGCTGATGAATATGTCAAACAAGTCCGAATTAATCGCGCAGCAGCTTCCATAGCTATTAATTATGACAACCAAGGACTTTCTGATTGGGAATTGGGAATGCGTTTGATGAATATCATTAATACTCTTCGACAAGAACATCAAGTGGTTAGTTGATAGTTGTTAGTTGTTGGTTGTTAGTAATTAAGAGTAACAAATAACAAGAAAATGCTTATTTCCTTTGCGATTAAAATACAAAAATTGAATGACTTTGAGCAATTCTTTATCCGTAATTGACGGACAAAACACTGAGGTGAATAGTTGTTTACCTTGTTTGGTTCATCATGTACGGGGTAGAGTTAGATTTCGCTTATACCGCTTAAAAGATAATCCCGAATATGCAGCGAATCTTCAAGGATTTTTACTTGCTCAACCTTTAGTTTATAATGTCAGAATCAATCCGGTTGCAGCTTCAATTACTATCAAATATGACTATATAGATGGTTCGCTAACAAAAATTGCTTCTGTTTTAGCTAATTTAATTCAACAAGCAGCTACAGCTAAGTTAGTCTCAAATAAACAAACCAATAATGTAACTTCAGAAACTGAAAATTGGTCGAGTTTAACTTTACCTATTTTTACTACTATCGTTAGCTGGTTAAGTAATCAAAGCGGAGTGGTTTGGTTGAGACCCATCGCTCTTGGTGGTTTATTAACTGTTACCTTACCCATAGTTAAACGAGCTAGTCAAAGTATTTTTAACAATCGTAAAATCAATATTGATTGCCTAGATCTACTGGCAGCGGGTTTGAGGAATGGACAATGATAATTAGTGACTCCAGCCTTAGTAATTACCCTCCACGAACTAGGAGATTTAATTCGCGATCGCACTGCTCGTTCTACAAAAACTCAAACAGCTAATCTCCGAGATGCCATTGGACATTTCGCTTGGGTATTAAGAGAGGGAAAACCCGTACAAATTACTAGCGATAGCGTCACACCAGGAGAAACTGTAATTGTCTATCCTGGAGAACAAATTCCTATAGATGGAGCAGTGACCAAAGGTGTTGCGACTGTTGACGAACAGCAACTTACTGGAGAATCAATGCCCATTGTTATGCTTCGACTCTGGTACGTTCGTGACAAATTTATATCCGTGCCGACAGGGTGGGGAAAAATACTCGTGCTGCTGCCAGTCTGGAACTGTTGCAAAATGCGCCGGTAGAAGATACCCGCATGGCTAATTATGCAGCCCAGCTTGCAGATAAATTGATTTTACCTTCTCTAAGTTTAGCTGGTATTGTTTTAGCAGCTACTAAAGAACCAGCAAGAGCCGCATCGATACTAACTTTGGATTTTGTTACAGGTATCCGGGTTTCCATGCCTACGGCGTTTTTAGGTGCATTAAACCACAATACCCGACACGGTATTTTAATCCGCAGCGGAAGAACCATCGAACAATTACCAGAAATAGATACAGTTGTCTTTGATAAAACGGGGACTTTAACTCAAGGACGACTAACCGTAGTGGGCATTCAGACTATACCTGGTAGAATGTCTGCCGAACAAGTGTTAAGTTTTGCTGCTGCTGCCGAACAAAGAATTGCCCATCCTGTAGCTGAGGCAATTACTAATTATGTTCAAAATCAAAATATCAATATTCCCCGTCGTCAACAATGGAACTATGAAGTTGGTTTGGGTATTCGTGCAATTATAGAAGAACAAGAGGTATTGGTTGGCAGCGAAAGATTTCTAGTTCAAGAAGAAATTAGCTTAGAATTTTTAGACAATAATGGTTCCCCTTTGCTTCATAGCTGCGATTTAGAAGAAAAATCTGCTACTTCGATATGGCTATCTTCAATCTATATAGCTTGTGATGGAGTTTTTCAAGGTGTAATACAATACGCTGACCCTATACGTCCCGAAAGCCATGCTTTAATAACATCTCTCCAAGCTTCCGGTAGAGAAATTCATTTATTGACGGGAGATAAGCAGCAAAGAGCTAAAATAGTAGCAGAGGAATTAAATATTCCCCTTGCTCAAGTCCATGCTCAAGCTTTTCCCGAAAAAAAAGCAGCAATTATTCGCGATTTGAAGCTGGCTGGTAAAACTGTTGCTTTTGTGGGTGATGGTTTGAATGATTCTGTAGCCTTAGCTTATGCAGATGTCTCGGTATCTTTTGCGAATGGTTCGGATATTGCCAGAGAGATAGCTGATGTGGTGTTAATGAATAACAATTTAGTTAGCTTAATGGAAGCCCTCAATATTGCTCAAGACACCAAGAAGTTAATCGAGCAAAATACTCTGTTGGTGGTTGCTCCCAATCTAGTTGCTTTAGGCTTGGCTTCTACAGTTGGATTAAATCCCCTCATCGCTACAGTAGTTCACAATGGTTCGGCAATTGCTGCTGGACTTAACAGTCTTCGTCCTCTAGTACAACATCAGTTAGAGGAAAACAATCGTAGATAAGAATCAATAGAGAAAACTTAATTAATTTGAGGAGAAAATAATATGTCAATGTCACAAATGCAAAATAATGCTTCGCAAATCCAGCCAGCTAACAATTCTATTGTCAATCAAGTTAAAAATGCTTACACAAATCACCCACTACAAACTCTTGTGATTGGGTTAGGAGTTGCAGTTTTAGCTCCTACGGTAATTCAAAGCGTTAAACCTCTTGCTAAAGTAGCAATTAAAAGTGGTGTTAATTTATTTGAAAAAACCAAAGGAGCAATTGCTGAAACAGGAGAAGTGATTGGTGATATTGTAGCCGAAGCCAAAGCCGAAGCAGCAATGGAACAAGCTAAGAAAGTTAGTTTAGCTGGGGGTTTAATGGCTACATCTAATACTGTTCAAGAGACTCAAGATAGCTGATTATTTCAATGTTTTGAGTTATTTCCAACGGCATTATTTTGACTAGTAATTGCAGCTTGTTGCCATATTTTAGTTAATTCAGTGGCTGAAGCGTTAGCGTTAGTTGGTAATGCCGTAGTTTTTTGATTGAGAGATAAACTATTCTTAATTGCTGACTTAAGAAAAGGTCTGCCTAATTTTGTTACCACAGGAACAAGCACAGAACTTACTGCTATTGCGCTTAATCCTGCTAAAACCAGAGGATGGCTATCATTATGACCATCTTCAACTATTTCTCTAAGGTGAAATGAAAGTACCGATTTATCCCAATGAATTAATGACATAATTTTTCCTTTGAGAGCGATTAAAATTAATTATTTAACAATCAACACCGAACAGCAAGCGTGATGAATAACATAATTGCTGACACTACCGAGTAAAACTTCTGTAATCCCACTATGTCCTCTACTACCTAATACAAGTAAATCAGCACCCCAAGATTGAGCAAATTCGCAGATTTTCTTCCCTGGTTCTCCAAGTTCATAGGTATATGATGCGGGAATTTTCTGCATTCTTGCTTGCTGACAGTAATATTCTGACCAATCGCAAACTTTTTGAATTTCTTGGTTTAATTCTTGTTGATACTTTTTGTGTAAGTTTCCATAAATATTAATATCGCCAAAAGTACCAATACCCCCAATAGACGATACATCTCCAATCATCATATTGCTATTGATACAATGCAATAATTTGATTTCGCTTTCTTTTTCTTTAACTAAATCTAACGCTGTTTGAAAGACTTTTCCTGTTTGCTTAGATTTATCTAGCGCAACTAATATTTTATGATAAATCATAATTTTTCCTCATAGTAGAAAAGTAATGAGACCAAAATGTTTACATATTCGATTGTGGACATTAGTTTTGTCTGACTACTTAATAATTCAATACTTTTACTTTATAGATATAATTTGAAGAAAATGTGAGGATACTCTGATTAAAGCAATTTATATCAATTTATGTATGAGGTTGTATCGAATCATAATTCGAGGCTATTGAAACAAAACCTGTATGCACGGTTTAAATTCAGGGCATCTTTATAAATAAATGATATCGTAACTAGTTGTAATCAGTATTAGAACTCATCTATCAATCTCATATGTTGGAGATAAAATATCTTTATAAACAGATTACAGTATAAAGTATGCTTCCGAGCCTTCCTCACAAGTTCCTCAAATTATTTGCGTATAACTCAAAGTGAAGCGAATACAAAGCTTCAGTCTCTTGCGTGCTATGGGTAATAGCTATGTTACATCCAGTATCTAAAGTTGCTACATCCGGTTATATCCATTCAGTTGAAACTTGCGGTACTGTGGATGGCCCGGGGATTCGGTTTATAATTTTTACTACAGGTTGTCCGCTACGCTGTCTTTATTGCAGTAATCCCGACTGTCGCTATCTTGAACATGGGAAACAGGTAACTGTTGATGAGTTAATTGTAGAAATTAAGAAATATACTTCTTACATGAAAGCATCGGGGGGAGGTGTAACAATAAGCGGTGGTGAACCTTTATTTCAACCGGAATTTGTTAGAGAAATTTTTCGACGCTGTAAAGAATTAGGAATACATACAGCTTTAGATACTTCTGGATTTTGTAATTTAGAAACTGCAAAATCTGTATTAGAATTTGTGGATTTAGTATTGCTTGATATTAAATCTTTTGACGCAGCTACTTACACCAAAGTTACAGGAGTTGATATCAAACCAACCCTAATTCTTGCGAGGTACTTGAGTGATATTAATAAACCAGCCTGGATTCGATTTGTATTGGTAGCTGACTTAACAGATGATACGGACAATATAACCGGATTAGCTGATTTTATTTCTACTCTTAATAATATTCAAAGAGTTGAAGTTTTACCATTTCATAAAATGGGTGAATATAAATGGGAAGAACTAGGTTACGAATATAAGCTCAAAGAAACTCCTAGTCCTACTTCAGAACAGGTAGAAAAAGCATTAAATATCTTCCGAAGTAAAGGTATTTTCACTCTTTAACTAAAGCTTTGCTAAATTTTGCATTTAAATAAAGGAGTAAAACTATGCAAGTTACCAATACTCAAGAATTAGAATTATTAGTACAAAACGTCAAAGCAGCACAAGAAAAATACGCTACATATTCTCAAGAAAAAGTTGATTTTCTTTTTAAACACGCAGCACTAGCGGCTAACAATCAAAGAATACCACTAGCTAAATTAGCTGTTGCTGATACAGGAATGGGTATTATTGAAGATAAAGTGATTAAAAACCACTTTGCATCAGAATATATTTACAATAAGTATAAGCATGAAAAGACTTGCGGTATTATCGAAGAGGATAAAACTTTTGGTATTCAAAAAATAGCCGAACCAGTAGGAATCATCGCCGGAATTGTTCCCGTAACCAATCCTACATCTACAACTATTTTTAAAGCATTAATAGCTCTTAAAACTCGCAACGGAATAATTCTTTCTCCCCATCCTAAAGCTAAAAAATGCACGATAGAAGCAGTAAAAACTATCTTAGAAGCAGCAGTTTCTGCTGGTGCGCCAAAAAATATTATCGGTTGGATTGACGAACCAACGGTAGAATTATCCCAAGCATTAATGCAGCATTCCGATATCAAATTAATTTTAGCAACTGGCGGACCGGGAATGGTACATGCTGCTTATTCTTCGGGACATCCATCATTAGGTGTGGGAGCGGGAAATACTCCTGCGGTAATTGATACATCGGCTGATATTCAAACTGCTGTCAGTTCGATTTTGTTGAGCAAAACTTTTGATAATGGAATGATTTGTGCTTCGGAACAATCTGTAATTGTCGTTGATGAGATTTACGAACAAGTTAAGCAGGAATTTATTTGTCGGGGTGCATATTTTATTAGTAATGAAGAGAAACAAAAACTAGGTAATTTAATATTAAAAGAAGGAAGATTAAATCCAGCAATTGTCGGACAGTCGGTAGAGAAGATTGCTCAACTAGCAGAATTTAAATTAAAAAGTGAAGTTTCTGGATGTGGAAAAGATACTTATTGTCCGCTACCAAGTAGCTATAAAACTTTAATTGCTGAAGTAGAAGATATTGATAAATCGGAACCTTTCGCTTATGAAAAATTATCGCCTATTTTAGCGATGTATCGGGCAACAAATTTTCAGGAAGCTGTTACCAAAGCCGAACAATTAATTGTATTTGGCGGACCAGGACACACCGGAGTATTATACAGCAATCCAGCCGATTCCGATAAAATTGTCTATTTTGAGAACGCGATAAAAACAGCAAGGGTTTTAATCAATACACCATCCTCCCAAGGTGCAATTGGTGATTTATATAATTTTAAATTAGACCCATCATTAACATTAGGTTGCGGAACCTGGGGTGGTAATACAATATCTGATAACGTGGCACCCCATCACCTATTAAATATTAAAACAGTTTCCCAACGTCGGGAAAATATGCTGTGGTTCCGCGTTCCTCCAAAAGTCTATTTTAAATCTGGTTGTCTACCTGTAGCTTTACGAGATTTAGTTGGTAAGAAACGAGCTTTTATTGTTACAGATAAACCATTATTTGATTTAGGAATTCTCGATAACGTTACCAAAGTTTTAGAAGAACTTGGCATTAAATACGATATCTTCCACGAAGTTGAACCAGACCCCAATTTATCTAATGTAAAACAAGGTTTAGCATTATTAAATAATTACCAACCAGATGTAATTATTGCTGTTGGTGGTGGTTCTCCAATGGATGCAGCTAAAGTGATGTGGGTGATGTACGAGCATCCCGAAGTTGAATTTGCTGGTTTAGCGATGCGATTTATGGATATTCGCAAGCGAGTTTATGAATTACCACCATTAGGACAAAAAGCTATGCTAGTGGCAATTCCTACTACTTCCGGTACTGGTTCGGAAGTTACCCCATTTGCAGTTGTCACCGATGAAAAAGCAGGAATAAAATATCCTTTAGCAGATTATTCGTTGACACCAAATATGGCAATTGTAGACACGGA
>ERZ1740065.2159-NODE-2159-length-12193-cov-5.178695_pt1 | contig 12193 bp, 10 predicted proteins | sample MGYA00581738_ERZ1740065 | MGnify/ENA primary metagenome ERZ1740065 (study PRJEB43018, sample SAMN04849749) | marine metagenome | isolation source: floating plastic debris | place: Pacific Ocean | collected 2008-09-01 | study: EMG produced TPA metagenomics... | reverse complement strand
TAATATTATTTAATAACAAGAGTCAACTTTTTTTAGGACGGCACACCCCTTTGCATAAACCATGCTGGCGCACAGCTCCGCTACCCAGACCCGGAATTTCTCATTCCGATCGGTTTCGATACCACAGAATTTCCACTATCTAGAATATGAAATTCCTAGACATAGACGCTTTTGGCCCGTAAATTCCATAAAATCAGTTGGGGATAATTGCTATGTATCGGCTGGAGCCCCTGAAAAATCAAGGAAAAATTTCTGGAAAAAAATTACCCTGAGCTCAAAAATAATCGGAGAGATGGGGGCGTAAAACCCAAAGCCCGTCACTCGACGGGCTTTGGGTTACGAATATTTTTTATCGTGGAGACACACCCTAATCCCCAGTTTCGGTATCGGTGGGGTTCGCGGAACCCAGCTCCCCGTTTTCCGCCGTCTGGCCGAGGTACTGGGGCAGGTCCATCCCCGCCATATTGAACAGGTCGTTCATCGGCGGGACCGCCTTGTACAGGCCCGATACAAAGCGCGAAGTGGAGTTCCCTTCCCCTTCCTGGTTGCCCCCTTCCCAGACGGTAACCTTATCGATCTTGATGTTTTTGATCGCCTCGACTTGAGTAGCGACGAGCGTTTCCAACTTGTCGGCGATCAGCATCAGGACCGCATCGCGCGAATTACCACCGGCCGCCTTGACAATCTGGTTGAACCCCTCGGCCTGGCGGCTCAGGATTTCGTACATCCCCTTGGCCTCGGCCTCTCGCTTGAGGAAGATGGCATCGGCTTCCCCCTTGGCCAGACGGCGAATCTGTTCGGCTTCCGCCTCGGCACTAATTTCCAATTGACGTTTGGCGATTTCCGCTTGGACGATGATGTCGGCTTGCTTGGTGGCCATTTCCCGGGCGGCCCGGGCGTCTTCCGCCTCTTTTTCCGCCAGATAAGCTTCCTGTAAGGCTTTGGCCGCCTGGATTTTTTCGGTAGCAGTGGCCAGCTTGAGGGCCTCCGCCTCGCGTTGGCGGCGTTCGGCATTGGAATGGGCAATTTTGATGGCCGCTTCGTTTTCCCCTTCCGTCGACTTGGCTTGGGCATCGGCTTCCCCGATCTTGGCGGTGGCGTCGGCCGAGGAGACCTGGATGCGTTTGTCCCGGTTGGCGTTGGCCTCCCCAATCGATCCGTCGCGGTTTTTTTCGGCGACGCTCATCTTAGCGTCGTTGATGGCCTTGGCGGCGGCTTCCTTACCCAGGGCCTCGATGTAGCCCGATTCGTCCTGGATATCGGTGAGGTTAACGTTGATGAGGGACAGGCCGATCTTACGCAACTCGGCCCCCACGTTGGTGGAGACGTTGGAGAGGAATTTATCGCGGTCGGAGTTGATTTCTTCGATGTCCATCGTGGCGACGACGAGGCGGAGCTGTCCAAAAATGATGTCCTTGGCGATGTCGCGGATTTCGTCGTTGGATTTGCCCAGCAGTCTTTCGGCGGCATTGAGCATGACGCCTTCTTGATTGGAGATTCCGACGGTAAAACGCGAGGGGACGTTGACGCGGATGTTTTGCTTACTCAGGGCACCCCGCAGGTCGACGTCGATGGAGATGGGGGTGAGGTCGAGGTATTCGTAATCCTGGATGACGGGCCAGACGAAGGTGGCGCCCCCGGCGAGGGTCTTGGCCGAGCCCTGCCCGGTACGACCGTAGATGACTAAGATTTTATCCGACGGGCAACGTTTGTAGCGAGATACAAACCACATTAGCATCAGAAAGATGAGGCCGATCAGACCAGCAGCGATAACGATAAACTCAGTCATAGGTTGGTTGGTTTTGGTCGCGGACGGGAGACGTCGCGTAGGTTTTTAGTATAGCTTTGTAAGCGGGGCGGTCGCGGTAGGAGCAGTCCTCAAGGCTTGGGTAAAAACTCGTTGACGGGCTCTACCAAGAGCAATTCGTCGTTGAGTACTTCCACCACTCGGACGGAGGAGCCCGTGGGGAGGCTGTCTCCTTCGGTGACGGCATCCATTTCGCGCAGGGAGCCCTTGATGCGGACGTGGACTTTGCCCTGCCCATTGCGGTTGCTCGGAATGGCGAGGTAAACTTCCCCGGTATTAAATAAGGCGTCGTTGACGTTGATGTTACCCGCCTGGCTGAGTCGGGAGAAAAGGTACATCAGGTAACCGACGATGGACATGGCGATCAGACCGGAAACGGTTGAAAAACTCAGGGCAGCCAGGGTACTGAGTCCTTTGTTGAGCGCGATGACGCCCGTCCAGCCAAAAAAGGTAAAAAAGGCAATGATGCTCCGTACGGAAAGTAAGGTAAAGTCACCGTCGAGCTGGTAGCCGTGGTCGGTGTCGGTATCAAAATGGAGATCACTATCGTGGTCGACGTCGAGTCCGACGAGGCTAAAGACGAATTGGATGACGAAGAGGACGCTAAAGATCAGCGAGATTCCCCAAAAGACCTGTTGGGTATTGCTCAGCGCCTGCCACCATTCTCCAAAAAATAGGGTAATCATCTTACTATTGATCCTTAGTGATTGATTGAATTACTGTCGGGCGTAGCCCTGCTTACAGAATACTTTAATTTAATGTAAAAAATTTAACATTTCTCAATTGCTCGACTAAAGCTAACGAATTATCGGCTAAGTGAGGCCGCGCTCCTGCCAAGGACTGTAACGGAACCGTAAAAAAACGAGAAAAAAGTAGTAGTTTTGCTGACCTCAAAGCGCCCCGGCCCACACCAAAAGCAAAAAGCCATTTACACCAAATTCAGTTAAAACAACATACGATGACGGAAGTCAAATTATTCAGCGGTACCCAATCCCAATACCTGGCCGAAAAAGTAGCCGATTACTATGGCTATTCCTTGGGGGACAAGACCTTACTGAAGTTTAGCGACGGCGAGATGCAACCGATTATCAACGAGTCCGTGCGAGGGGCTTACGTCTTTTTTATTCAGTCGACTTTTGCGCCCGCCGATAACCTCCTCGAATTGCTCCTGCTGATCGACACCGCCAAGCGAGCCAGTGCGGGCTATATCTCGGCGGTCATCCCCTACTTTGGCTACGCCCGTCAGGACCGCAAGGACAAGCCCCGGGTTCCGATTTCGGCCAAGCTGATTGCCCGTACCCTCGAAGCGGCCGGTGCCAACCGAGTGATGACGATGGATTTTCACGCCGACCAGATCCAGGGCTTTTTTGACATCCCGGTCGACCACCTCAAGAGTGAGGCCATCTATATTCCCTACCTGCGCAAGGAGGACCTTTCCAACGTCACCTTTGCCTCGCCCGACGTGGGAGGCGTCAAGCGCGCCCGTACCTACGCCAAGTACTTCGCTCGCGATCTGGTCATCTGCGACAAATACCGCAAGCGGGCCAATGAGGTGGCGGGAATGACCGTCATCGGGGACGTCAAGGACGCCGATGTGATCTTGGTGGACGATATCGTCGATACCGCCGGGACGCTCTGCCGCGCCGCCGATATCATTATGGAGAAGGGGGCCCGGAGCGTACGGGCCATGTGTACCCACCCCGTCTTATCGGGCAATGCCTACGAGAACATCGAGAAATCGCGAATCGCCGAGATCATCGTGTGCGATACCATCCCCCTGAAACAAAAATCCAAGAAGATCAAAGTTTTGTCGACGGCCAAGCTGTTTGCCCGTGCCATCCGCAATACCCACGAAAACCGTTCGATCTCCGCCCTTTTTGTGGAAGGCTAGGTCAAAAAGTACCCCGGCGGGACTGACTTTTTTGGGAAAAATTACTATCTTTGCGTGCCTTTTTGGTAATTCGACCCGAAAGGGCGATTCTATTGTATTTAACTTAGCTAAAAGATAATTGTCATGAATACAGTAGCGGTAAACGGTACGCTCCGCACGGAGACGGGTAAAAAAGCAACGAAGGTCATCCGTCGCAGCGGACAGGTTCCCGGTGTCATCTACGGAGGGGAGGAAAACGTTCACTTTTCCGCCGAAACGCTGGACTTCCGCGATTTGGTCTACACCCCGAACTTCAACCTGGCGGATATCACCATCGATGGTAAGGTTTACCAGTGTATCCTGAAGTCTGCTTCTTTCCACCCCGTCACGGACGATTTGGAGCACCTCGACTTCTTGCTGTTGGTGCCCGGCCGGACCGTAAAGGTGGACTTGCCCGTACGTTTTCGCGGTGCTTCCCCCGGGGTCAAAGCTGGTGGTAAGATCGTTCAGAAGCTGCGTAAGGTGACGGTCAAGACGACGCCCGAGGCACTGGTGGATGCCCTGTATACCGACATCTCCGAATTGGAACTCGGTCACTCGACCCGGGTTCGGGACATCGAATTGCCCGATGGCATGCAGTTGATGAATCCCGCGCCCATTCCGGTAGCGACCATCGAAATTCCGCGGGCCCTCAAGTCGGCAGCGGCTCAGAAGGATGCGGAAGACCAAGAGGCGGACTAGGACGGTAGTTCTTCCAAAAAGCATAACTTTGAAGGGCGTAAATGATTCATTTACGCCCTTTTCCATTTGTTGACCCCCAATTGATCGCCATGCTCCAGGATCTTCGCATCACCTTGATTCAAAGCCCACTCCACTGGGAGGACATCCCCGCCAATCTCGCCGCATTTGGCGAAAGGCTCCAGCGCATTTCCCCCGGCTCCACCGACCTCATCGTTCTCCCCGAAACCTTTACGACTGGCTTTAGCATGCATACGCCCGAGCTGGCCGAGGACGAAACCGGACCCAGCCTGGCTTGGATGCGGGTGATGGCCAGCGAAAAGCGCGCCGTGGTAACGGGGAGCCTCATTTTCCGGGAAGGGGAGCGCTACTTCAACCGCCTGCTCTGGGTCCGGCCCGATGGGACGCACGCCCATTACGACAAACGCCACTGCTTTACGCTGGCGGGCGAACACGAGCACTTTAGCCCCGGTCGGGAACGGCTGGTGGTCGACTGCCGGGGTTGGCGGATCTGTCCCTTGATCTGCTACGATCTGCGCTTTCCGGTGTGGAGTCGCTACCGGGGCGACTACGATGCCTTGCTCTACATCGCCAACTGGCCGAGTGCGCGTAGTGCGGCCTGGCGGACGCTGTTGCGGGGGCGGGCCATCGAAAATCAGTGCTACGTGCTGGGGGTCAATCGGGTGGGTACGGACGAAAAGGGCCTGTACTACTCGGGCGATTCGGCGGTCATCGACTACGCGGGCGAAACGCTGTACGAACTGCGGCATTTGGAGGGGCAGATCAGTCTGCAAATCAGTGCCGAGGCCCAGCAAAATTTTCGGAAAAAGCTGGCCTTTCTGGCGGATCGGGACGAATTTGAGTGGAAGGTATAGGAGCGCTTTAGGGGCGTAACCATTTGCGGGGGGGCTCGTAAAAATGAGGGTGGTAAGGTCCAAGTACGGCGGGCGGTGGTCCGTCGCGGTGGGGCTGGCGCTGAGGGAATTGGTTAGGAAAACGTGAAATTTTGTTTTGCTAAAATATTTGGTAGGACGGAGCAGTTATTAGGCTACTAGAAGACAAAACGGAAGCGGAAGGAGGAAAACGGAGAAAGCTCACCAACAAAGAATGGCCCGGAAAATTTCCGCGCCATCCACGCTCGCTGCGTATTTTTTTATGTAATAACCCTATTAACTAACCTAGTACAGCGAGCAATATTTTGACCATCTTTTTAAGTTAGTTTTCATGATTAAGAACGTATCAAAATGGATTATGTTGTTGGGCATTTTTGCTTTTTTGTTGCCTTCTTGTACCAGTACACGTCGCACGCCCAATCGCTCTTCGACGGCGGCCAAGGGCGCCAAAAACTCCGAAGAGGTGCAACTGCGCAAGGACCTGGTGCGCTATGCCTACCGCTACGAAGGAGCCAAGTATCAGTACGGTGGGAACGGTCCCCGCTTTGATTGTAGTGGCCTGACGACCAAAATCTACGACAACTTCAATATCCAACTGCCACGGACCTCCAGTGCGCAGGCGGCGGTGGGGAAAAAAATTCCTACGCCCCAGGCCCGCCCCGGCGATTTGGCTTTCTTTAGCAAGGGCAAAAGTGGGGGACGGATCAATCACGTGGCCTTGGTGGTCGACAACGATCGACAGGGCCTGGTGGTCATTCACAGTACGACTTCGCGGGGAGTGGTGATCGACAACATCCACCAATCGTCTTACTGGAAATCCCGCCTGCTCTACGTGCGTCAAGTGATTGGCAACTAAACGGTCGATTTTTTTCAAATTTTCAAAAAATGCTTCCTTTTTGAATCAGTGCTTCAGCAAAGGTCCCATCTTGCTGAAAAAATCCTTATTTTCGTGTCGCTTATCATCAGACTACGGGGTCGACTGGTAAAAACCGGCTCCCCCCGCTGACCAAAATCGCACTACTATGATCAATCTGATTCTCTTTGGCCCTCCGGGTTCCGGGAAAGGTACCCAGGCCGACACGCTCGTGGAAAGATACGGTTTGCTACACATCTCGACGGGCGATTTGTTTCGCTACAATCTAAAGAACAATACGCCCCTGGGGGCGGAAGCCAAGACCTACATCGATAAGGGGGAGCTCGTGCCCGATAGTATCACGATTAATATGCTGCGCCAAAAGGTGGAAGAAAATCCCGACGTAAAGGGCTATATCTTTGATGGTTTTCCCCGAACCATCGCGCAGTCGGAAGCCCTGGACCAGCTGCTGGAAAGCCACGGTGGAGCGGTGGATCTGCTCCTGATGTTGGATGTTCCCGATGCCGAGATTACGCAGCGTTTGATGAAACGGGCCGAGACGTCGGGCCGCAAGGACGATCAGGATCCAGAGATCATCAAGAACCGTTTGGTGGTGTACAAGGAGGAGACGTACCCGGTATTTGAATACTACCTGGCCAAGGCCGTTAAGGTGTGGGGCGTAGGTACCTTAGCCGCGGTACAAAGCCGGCTGTCGCTCGAACTGGACCGCATTGCGGAGTAACGTTAGCGGAATAAGATGGCCGAACAGAATTTTGTCGATTACGTAAAAATTTGCTGTCGCTCGGGTGCGGGTGGAGCGGGCTCGGCCCACCTCCTGCGCTCGAAGATCAACTCGAAAGGCGGCCCCGATGGGGGAGATGGCGGTCGGGGTGGTCATATTGTCGTCCGGGGCAATCGCCAACTCTGGACCCTGTTGCCGCTGAAGTACCGCAAGCACGTCATCGCGGGGCGGGGCGGCAACGGTCGGGAGAGTCACTCGACGGGGGCCAACGGGAACGACATCGTGCTGGAGGTGCCGCTGGGAACAGTGGCCAAGGACGTGGAGACGGGGGCTCATTTGTTTGAGATTACGGAGGATGGGCAGACGCAAATCTTACTGGCCGGGGGCCGGGGGCGCTTGGGGAATGCCCACTTTAAGTCCTCGACCAATCAGACGCCCCGCTACGCCCAGCCCGGTGAGCCGGGTAAGGAGGAGTGGAAGATTCTGGAACTCAAAGTGCTGGCCGACGTGGGTTTGGTGGGTTTTCCGAACGCGGGAAAATCGACTTTGCTTTCCGTCATCAGTGCGGCCAAACCAAAGATCGGCAGTTACGCCTTTACCACCTTGGTGCCCAACCTGGGCATCGTCAGCTACCGGGATCACCAGTCCTTCGTGGTGGCCGACATACCCGGGATCATCGAAAACGCGCACGCGGGCAAGGGCATTGGTCACCGCTTTTTGCGCCACATCGAACGCAATGCGGTACTGCTCTTTATGGTCCCCGCCGATAGCGACGACATCCAAAAGGAATACGGTATTCTGTTGCGCGAATTGGAGTTGTACAATGCCGAATTGCTCGACAAGCCCCGGGTGCTGGCCCTCACCAAAGCCGACTTGATCGACGAGGAGCTCCGGCAGTTGATCGAGGCCGAGCTGCCCGCCGGTATCCCCTACGTATTCATCTCCTCCGTCGCCCAGACCGGGCTGACCCCACTCAAGGACCTGCTGTGGCAGGCGCTCAATCCCACCCCGTTTTCGTGAGACCGGACGCGAATCTCAGCCCTTTCCTTTGACAATTCATCCCCCCGATTCCACAATTCACCCAAATTCGTTCGACAATTTGGCAAATCCAGGGGATTATTGTACCGTCAACGTTAGCTTAAATTCAAAATACCCACGGAATGAAACATCGGTACATTACCCTCCTTTTAATCCTTTTTGGAAGTTTTCCACTCCTCGCTCAGCAAACCGTACGGGGCACCATCATCGACCAACAATCCGAGATTCCGATCATCGGGGCGACGATCGAGCTGCTTAATAGTGCGGACTACGCTGGGGCGGTGACCGATGTGGATGGCCAGTTTGAAATCAAAAACGTGCCTTACGGGCGGCAAGCTTTTCGGATCAGCTACCTGGGTTACAACAGCATCACGCTACCCAATATTTTGGTGACCGCCGGCAAGGAGGTGATCCTGGACGTGGGGATGGAAGAATCGGTGATCGAGATGGCCGAGGTGGTGGTGACGGCGGAGGTGGAAAAGGACCAGGCCAACAACGAGATGGCGAGTATCAGTGCGCGGTCGTTTACCCTGGAGGAGGTGACGCGTTTTTCGGGGGGACGGAACGATGTGTCGCGGCTGGCGAGCAATTTTGCGGGGGTGAGTACGGCCGATGATTCGCGCAACGACATCGTCATTCGGGGCAATTCGCCCACCGGGGTGCTCTGGCGTTTGGAAGGCATTCCCATTCCGAACCCCAACCACTTTGCCACCCTGGGTACGACGGGTGGGCCGGTGAGCGCCATCAATACCAACCTGTTGCGGAACTCGGATTTTTTGACCTCGGCTTTTCCTTCGGAATACGGCAACGCCACGGCGGGCGTCTTTGACATTGGCTTTCGCTCGGGCAACCGCAGCCGTTACGAGTTTACGGCGCAGCTGGCGGCCTTTAGCGGTTTGGAGGCGATGGTGGAAGGGCCCCTGGGCGCCAATAAGAAAGGTTCTTTCCTGGTCAGCTACCGTTATTCCTTCGTGGAGATTGCCAACATCCTGGGTATCCCGGTGGGGACCAACGCGACGCCCAATTACAGCGACCTGTCCTTTAAGTTGGATTTTGCCAATGGCAAGGCCGGCAAGTTTTCCATCTTTGGCATTGGCGGAACGAGCGATATCGAATTCCTAGCGGAGGAGCTGGACGAGAACGACCTCTTTGCCGATCCCAATCGCGACTCCCGGGCCGAATCCAATCTCGGCATCCTCGGGGTAAAGCACAACATCATCCTCGACGAAAGGACCTACGTCCGGACCGTGGTGGCGGCTTCCACCGCCCAGAGCGACTTTGACGAATCGGACTTGCTGGACAATGGGCGAACCTTTCCGGTCACCCGTATCCGCGACGTCAACGATCGCTACACCCTGTCCTCTTATCTAAACCGAAAATTCAACGCCAAACTCAGCCTGCGTACCGGTATCCTGGTGGAGTATTTCAACCTCAGCACCCAGGTCGACGACCGCGACGAAACCCCCGATCTCGACGGCGACGGCGAACCCGATTGGGAGACCGTCCGCGACTTTGATGGCGGGCTGACGCTTTACCAAGCCTTTGCGCAGTCGAAGTATAAGTTTAACGAAAAGTGGGTGCTCAATGCCGGGATTCACGGTCAGTTTTTGGACTTCAACGATACCTACGCGGTGGAGCCCCGGGTGGCGATGATCTACAATTTTGCGCGCAACCAAAAGTTGAGTATTGGCTACGGTGTGCACAATCAGATGCAACCCTTGCCGGTCTTTTTCTTTGAGGAGCAGGTGGTACCGGGACAGTTTGAGCAGACGAATCGGGACTTGGACTTTACGGAGAGTCAGCACCTGGTGTTGGGCTACGATCTAAAGTTTGGCACCGACTGGCGGATCAAGGCCGAGACTTATTATCAGTGGATTTCGGACGTGGCGGTGGAGCCGGAGCCGAGTAGTTTTTCGATTTTGAACGCGGGGGCGGACTTTGCTTTTCCGTTGGTGGGCTCCTTGGTCAACGAGGGGACGGGGCGCAATTACGGTTTGGAATTGACGGTGGAGAAATTCTTTAGCCAGGGCTACTACGGTTTGTTTACGGCTTCGGTATTCCAGTCGCGTTACGAAGGCAGCGACGGGATTGAGCGCAATACGGCTTTTAACAATCAGTACGTTTTTAACGTGCTGGCGGGTAAGGAATTCCGCTTGGGTAAGGACCGTCGCAATGCCTTGACTTTTGATATGAAGTTGACCAATGCGGGCGGGCGCTTCTTTACGCCGATCGACTTGGAGCTGTCGCAGCAGTTTGAAACGGAAGTCCTGATTGAGGAAGAAGCCTTTAGCGAGCAATTTGATCCTTACTTCCGTTTGGACCTCAAGATTGGCTACCAGCTCAACAGTAAGAAGCGGCGTTTTTCGCAGCAGTTTTTCCTGGACTTCCAGAACGTGACGAACAACGAGAACGTCTTTACGCGGCGCTACAATCCACAGACGAACGAGATCAATACGGTTTTGCAGTCAGGCTTTTTCCCGGACGTGTTGTATCGGGTGCAGTTTTAGGGAGAGGTGTTGAGTGGTGATGTTTAGGGCGGAGGCGCCTCATCCGGGAGGGTGGGACGTCTTTGTTATTTTTAAATGGCCTTGAAAAAAAGCGTATTGATTGTTTGTTTTTTTGGGTGCACTAACCTAACTTTGGATAGAGACTATAAAGCACATGAAAATGTAAGACGCAAGCACCTATCCTCTTCGTTTTCTTTTTCATAAAAAAATAACGTTGTCATCGTGCGTATTCTTGGAGTACCTCCAAGGTTAGGCATTCGTTTTAAATCGGTGAACCACTACACCCAATGCGGTGCGGTGAGGAGCCCTATCTAACCTGTAAAAAAATATAAGTTATGACGCTGATCAGTCGTCGGACGCGCTCGCTATGGGCGGCGTTCTTCCTCGTCACTTTATTGCAAAGTTTATTGCTGCCCAGTGTGGCCCACGCCTTGACTTCCGGGCCCACCACCCCGGAGGTGGCGGACTTTGAGGCCGTTGATGCCACGGATATGGTCAATTTGCTGACGGGGGATTTTGTTTACAATTTACCCCTGCTTACCGTACCCGGTCCCGAAGGTGGTTTTCCGATCAATTTGTTTTACCACGCGGGCATCAAGACGCAGCAGGAGGCTTCGGCTTACGGTTTGGGTTGGGGGATTAATCCCGGTGCCATCACGCGCTCGGTGGTGGGTTTTCCCGACGATTATCTGGCGGAGACCGGAGGGGCCAGCAATGTTTACTCCATCTACGATGATCGTTACGATAGCGGGATTACGGAGACGGCCTATAGTTTTGGTGTTTCCATTCCTCGAACGCAAATTGGTTTTACCTTTACGGAGAACTCCAACTCTCGACTGGGCAACTACGGTACCACCACCATGCGGGTGGGGGATTTATACGAAGGAGGTAGTACCTACTCGGCTAGCGGCTGGGCCCAGTCGCACCAGATTTTGCCGAGCGTGGTGAAATTTTTGTCCCAAAATCAATATCCCACGGCAACGGGACTGAGCAATATCACTAGCCAGTCCACTACCTATTCCCTCTCGGATGGTATTGTCAATACGATTAATGGTAAAAGCGGAGATTGGAATTACGAAGTAACTTCCCAGACCCGGCTGTCCCTATTGGGAAGAAGGGAGGTGACCACCCGTCGTTGGTTGGACATCTCCAAGCCCGTCAAGGCTTTTGGTAGCCTGGGCGATGGCCTGGGGCAACACGCGCAACAGGGGCTTTCCACTGGTTTTGCCGTTCAGTTCGACCTGATCGAAGATCAGAATACTGCTAAGGAGGAGGACAATTCCGGTACGGTGGGCTTTGCTCACGATCGGTATTTGGTACAGGGGGCGCAGGTGGGTGGAAGTCTTCAGCCGGTCATTTACCAAAACGGTTCTTTGCGGGGGCGGGAGTTGATTGCCTATAACGAGCCGCATACTGCTTACCACGAACTGAAAGCCTTCGACGGGTATTTCACCACCAACGATACGGAGGATAAGCCGCGCTTTCGCTACCGGGGAGAATTTGCGGCCAATTACGAAATGCCCTCGGGAAATATTTCCATCAGTGGGACCGCTCCGCTCAACGTACAGGCCTCCAGTAGTTCCTTTATCGCTTCGCCCACGGACGATCCGGTCCGTGGTTTTAAACGCCGTTATTTAAAGGGTAAAAAGTACGTGGAATATTTTGGATTGTAAGGTATGGGCTACTTTGCAAGGGGCCAGGGGCAGTCACCGGTGGCTGCCAGAAAGGTCAAGAAGTTTGTGCTC
>ERZ1740065.2158-NODE-2158-length-12194-cov-13.913255_pt1 | contig 12194 bp, 2 predicted proteins | sample MGYA00581738_ERZ1740065 | MGnify/ENA primary metagenome ERZ1740065 (study PRJEB43018, sample SAMN04849749) | marine metagenome | isolation source: floating plastic debris | place: Pacific Ocean | collected 2008-09-01 | study: EMG produced TPA metagenomics... | reverse complement strand
ACTTTGACAGTACAATCATCGGCGTGCCTACCGATAGGAGAGTAAAAAATGCCGCAGACTCATCTCTTTTTACAGACTCCTTCTCATCACGCATGGTGAACACTCGCTCATACCACAGAGCGGCCTCGTCCACAGTCATCATCATCCTGTATCTCGGCTGTGTTGACCCGTTTCCTGTGGGAATGTTGCCCGCATTCACTGACAGACCATCAATCTTGAAGCCATTTGTTGATTTGTCATCAAACCATCCCTTCAGCTCTGCAATATTCATGTACTTGAGTTTGGTCTCCTTCAGGTTACCAATGATGAAGTACATGGTCACTGCCAGCTTCTCAAAGTACTTCAGGCTCTCGGTCGTCTTCTTCTCTATCAGGAACATGAACTCCAGGTCGCTGTACGGAGTTGTCTCTCCTTTAGCTAGCGATCCCATCCCAACGACCGAGAACAAGCAGGGTGCCTTACCGCAGACACCAACTGCTTTGCTAATCACCAGGCTCGTGAACATGGTCATGAGCGATGTTGTGATAGAGCATACCGACTGCACAGCTGACATGAAGCTGGAGATTGTGCGCAGCTTGTCGGTAGATCTCAGTCTATCCCGCTCGCACTGCAGCTGCTCGATGAGAGGCGGGAACTGATTGAGGTTAGTAGATACTTTCTGTCTGATCCTCACCAGGTACTGCCTCAAACTGGCCATCATCTGCTGGTGTTTATCGAATCCCTCACCAGCACCATCTCCCCAGTACATCTGCTAAATATCGAATGCTCTCCTCTCCCACTGAGGATCTTTATCTCTCGCAGCACAAGAGTTGTACAGCGAGTGAGACTGTGAAGGATAGATGTATACTCAGTTAATCACTACGTTTAACTGGTGATATAACCGATGTAATTTTCTAGTCTCTGCCACTATAAATTAATGTATCATGTATCAGTTTTATCTTCTGGTACTTGAACATCTTAGAAATCAATCGGTCACAAATAGAGACTCAAATTCACTGAATGAAGAAGGCAACCAACCCTATCTACCCTACAGCTCTAGGACCCATCAGACATTTAGACACGTGACCGAATCGTGCTTTCAATTAATCAAATCAATCGACTTATTTTTGTAGTTAGTGGTTGGAGCTTCACATATTCCCGACCCCTTTTCATAGTGTTATGACATTCGGTATCTAACTGTTACTGTTGCTGCACCGCGTCTGCTTGGGTCTGCCTGGCTTTGGGTGCGCTGGGTGCACGGCTTTCCTGCTGGCGCCGTGCTCTATGCAATCCCTAGGCTGGACTATTCCCTTATCAGTTCCTTTCAGACACTCTTGAGGACAGGGTCAATTCCCTTACTAGTTAAAATTATTTTTGCTATGTATTACTCAGTATATTTACAGTGGCAGCCGCGATGAAGGCCAACAAGGTAATTATTTTGTTTATGTAATGCTTTCTTCCCTTTGTTTTGTTGTTATTTCATATCTCACTGTTTCACTTGTTTCAGTTTCACAGATTCATTGGGTCATAAATTAATGTTTTAACATGCGACTATCAAATAGTCTAGTGCCAAACTCTGCGCCACGCGGTACTGTCACAGTTACCTATTATGTATAATATGATGCGTGAAAATATTCTATACACGGAACAGCTGAGGCACATGACATTACATACCTTGAGCAGGCTGACCCAGTCGTTTTTGTTGACAGTAGCTGTAGCCTCGTAGTGTTCAGCCAGTCTGGATAGGTACGGTACCTGACTGGCGAGATCGTTCTTCCCATTCTTCTTATAAACAGCCTTGAACTCTGCTATCAGCTTCTCTTCCTCCTCAGAGTTTAGTACTGAAATATGATTTACAACGATTATACCCTGACTGATATCTCCTGGTGCCCTATAGTGTAGCATAGCATATAGACGAGTTTCATGCTACATTTGCCTCCCTCATTCAGAAGTAGGAGTTGTCCTCTCTTAGAGAGCCAATGTTAACGAGTTTCAACTTTCCCAGACTTCGGAGTAATCAATTAACATCACAATCTCGTCTCATCAGATCGTTTCTATTAGAAGGAGGTTAACAGCCCTTTGGACAGCAATCTCTCGTTACTAGTATTTGTAACATGGTAACAGTTCCATCAGTTGTAATACAAGCGGTAGAGTCTGTCATATGAAGCATTACGTGATCTTAAGGCATGTGGTCACTCTACAGCATCTATCTTCACAAATGTGGTTGCTCAATAGGTTTCCCATAACATATCCAGGTTTCATCTATCTGTGCTGAGTCGTTGCCGAGATAATTGTTCACAGCCGTCTGAGAAAACTTTTCCAGCATTGAACCTTGAATTACGACGTCAGAATTTTCACTCTGAGTCGAATCAGCAATGAGCGGCTATAAAACCTCGCACTGAAAACGACTGGTTTCGAAACCTGAGATTGAAAAATCGCCGGGCTAAAATCTCTTTGTACTCCACCAGAGTGATGCCGTTTATCTCATCTTGCATCTGGCAGAGAGATCATTGCACTATTTTCCAGTGATTTTTCTGAATTTCCAATCATAAAACCAAAGTATTAGTAGTCCGGCTCAATGTCAAGGTCAAATGAATGTCGCTTGTGCTTGTTGCGCACTCGCAGTCAGTGTAGATTACTAACTAGTGCCCACAAAGACAGACATTTCTGTCAGAATTGAGTTTGGAGGCTGTTGTTTATGAATAAAAAATCTGAGCTGGCTAAATCACTAGGCCATTATTCTATAAATAGTGGAAGAGCAGTAATGCCTGCAACAGCTAAGTGCATCACTGCGGGCAGATCTTTAGCTTCTCTATTCTCGATTCAGCCAGACTGCACCTCAGAGTTGGATGTATGAATTCCAATACAAGGTGAGCCAAGTTTGTCAACATGCAATTGTTTTGCTGGTTTTGCCAAATCTCTGTGCGATAGGAATCAAAGTTATCTTCGACTGCAATGATCTCTGGCTATGCCATCCATTATATTGTGTAAGCAGCTGAAAATTTTTCGAAGCAAATCAAAATCCAAATGGCAACATCCAAATGGCAACGTAGTTAGTGGGGAAACTTGCACCAAACACCTCCAACACAGAATGGTACCAACTAGTACCAAACTGATTATGCTTATGGACACCAGGCCTCTGATTTGTATTCAGCAACAAAGGCCACGGTCGTACCTAAAATAATTTTCCTTATGTAAGCTTCTAGGCTGATCATCAATCAGACTCTGCCATGCTGGATGCTGTATTTATCCATAGCGACTATTTGTTAGTGCACTGAGTACACCGAGCAACATTTGTAGAAGTGATCCAGAGCTTGTATATTGTTGAATGCGCTATTGGGAACAGATACCAATGACTATGTTGGTACACAGTTCCATCATGCGGCTAATAGTGAGACACCTGTTGACGTCGCAATTCGAATTAACGTTTCCAGGCTTGTTAATTCTGACATCAGTAATTCGCACTGACCTTGAGCAGTTGTTGATTTACTCAGGTACATCGGTGTCCTGTCGTCTGACCTCAAATTAAGTGACTCGACTTGTTCTGTCATGTCTCTGACAACATCACCTCAATTATAACAGTACCAGCTGAGTCACAGTAAAATCAAGTGAAATTTATGGCGTCTTGTGGGAACTACTCACTGTGTCCATCCTCCATCGTAGAAGTTGCCTTCTCACCCATGATATGAACTAGGTGGGTAAGGGAGGCTCGGTCTTATCTCCCTGCAAATCCGTTAACTAAATGTTACAAGCAACTGAGAAGAGATTACTTCATGCTGACTGTTAACACAGGTCCGTTTCCCTGCTGTTAATGCAGGTCAGTTTCCCTGCTATCACTGTTTAACTCCTCCCTTATTTTTTTGGCTTGATTTAGTGGCTGCTATCAGCTACCCCCCTTTTTTAGAGAGCTTTCCTTTGCGTTTCCCTTCATGTTTGAGGCTTCCCTTTTTTAGCTTTTCTCTGTTTATGTTTGGTTGCTATCAGCTATGTAGCCTTTTCTGAGTTATATATAATGTAGAGCAAAGGTTTATTAAGCAGTGTCTTGGCTAGGTCTGAACCAGCACTCACTCTCTCTGTACATGTTGGAGAATCAAAGTTTTACGGCTTTTGAAGATTGACAGGAAATAAAAGTCTGTGAGAACTATCTAACATACATGCGCAGAGATTAACACTGACAATACATCATCATTAGAATCAATCCATTCAGCGCTAGTTTCAATAAATGGTCGGGAGGTGATAACTCCCAACGTTGTACAAGGTGTGGTACTGATCTACCCCATTGTCTGAATGCTGTGTACTAACAGATAAATCTATACTGAGTTTACAGCAGTGAATACAGGCAGTGTAAGTCCTGTGAAAGTTGGGAGACCCTATCAGGTCAGTTCCACACAGGAAGTCATGGTTACCAAGCGATCTGTAAACAGCTGGAGAATAGAGACTATCTGGTGTAACTTGTTAAATGATCATAGTACCATACTCACCAGCTGTCAGTGTCTCTTACTGGGCGAGGCGTCGGCGGTCACTGAAGGCTAGTCAACTAATGGCATCCGCTCAGTAACACTGCCACGGTGTCACAGCACATCGGTGTTGATAGGACAGAGGTGGGAGGGACTACATGTATTGTAAGTGTTGATAGGACAGAAGTGGGAGGAGCTACATGTATTGGTAAGTGTTGATAGGACAGAATTGGGAGGAGCTACATGTACTGGTAAGTGTTGACAGAGAGCTTTACCTGACTCTGCGAAGCTGCTTTTTGGCTGGTAAGTTGTGTGATCTAAGAAACACAGTTGGAGCCACTGATAAGATAGTGGAGGCTGGAGGCCGGAGGGTGAAACTCACTGGCTTTCCATGTCACGAACGAAGTCGCAAGCTGACCGCAATCGATTCATGGAGACTTTTTTGGTTTAGAAGCTTGAAGCTTCTTCCACGGCGGTCGATGAAACCGAAATCGTCAGGAAGCTTCACGCTGTCAACAAGCTTCCGATACATGGAAACAGTACTTGTGAATCCATCGCTCTACTCGGGCTACACTAGCTGTCTACTCTCGGACTATGATTAGTGGATTTCATGCGCTTACTCACTCCACACCTTCGTACTGCTGTTAGTATCATACTCACACATTCAAGAGATTTCCAAAATGTAAGCCGGTTTCTGTCACTTGCCAGATCATGAGGTAGTTTGCGCTCACGAAGGATAGTAGCATATTCATTGCTATATGCATTCACAACAAGCATAAGCAGCTGGAACTGTTGTAGCATATTGCTACCAAGTACAAAGAACAAAAAACGTGACGAACAAAACTTTCCTCCTAAACTCATCCGTGTTCACAAAAAGCTATCCACGCTAGACATGTAGAATAGATTGCAAATATTTGACATTGAACCAAACAAGAAAACAAAGAACTCGACTCACTGCAATTACTACAGAGAGTGACAACTCCGCACATCAATCATATGACAAGCTATCCCATAGTCGTAACGACTCTCTTAAATACCCTAGTCAGAACTGTGTGTATCATACAGATATGAAGGGTGACAAATTTCTCATTTATGAGAGACTTCAGTATTGCTTCATATGTAATTTAAGGCCAACATCTTGTTATCAGCCTCCTAATGTTTATGATGATGAATAGAGGCAGCCAACTGTCAAAAGATGGCCGGCCATCAACAGGCCAACTGTCTTTAGTGTTATAGGAGAGATTAAACTGCTACATCACACGCTCTGCATAATTTAGTCTCATAGTTTATCATCTAATTACAGTTGTGTAAACGTTTGCCATTAGGTATCTGGCCACTGGTTTGGGTACAAACATTCACAAGAAATATTTTGCATTCACTCGCTTGCTGGTCGTGTAAGCAGTCACACATAGCGAACACACATAGCTATTCGCAGTCAAACATGTGGGTAGATACGACCGGCCGTGGGACGATTTCACTCGCATATTGTTGCTCAACTACATTAAGTTTATTTATTCAAACCTTGGGGAGGGGGAGCTGGTTGATCGCATGCCAACCTATTGCCAGCCTCATACACTTCATCACACTCCAGTTTCTGTTTTTTCAATTAGCGCAATGACAGGCCCTTCGTGCCTGGTAACTGAGCAAATGCCAGTTCAACGTATAAAACATCTGACTGGCTCTCTGAATACCAGGTCAGTGGAACTGTGAGTTTCTTTGGTCACATGATCATGGCCATGTGACTGAGGTAGTTGTTGATGTGAATCAAGTAGGTACAGGTGGGGAAGATGCCACCTAGTTTCCTTTCCTGTCTAGCCTGTCACCATTCATTTCTCTCAACTCGCAGTTCCACTACCTCTGATTTGGTCACAATACTGATAATGACTGGACTGTGTAAAGTGAGACCGCTAGTAGTGGGGCGGAGGAGTTACAGTGTTCGTTTCTCATTCTGGTAAATATATAGTCTCTGTAAATGTAAAGTCTGTATTGGTGGATGGAGTACGCTCAAGTGTCCTTAATTCTGATTGCTCAAGACTACAACTCTGACACTGTCAGCGAGCGAGAAATCACAGCAGCGTATGAGCAGCCTAAACGGCTTAAGAGAGCGGAATAACTGAGCTTTTCGTGTTAATATTTTCACTGTCAGTTTGGCACATTAAAGTTTCTTATTTCTAAGGTTAGAGAGTGAGAGCGGGTTGGACATCTGCCAAGTTATGACTAATAGTCTAAGAATCTGTTCAGATCAGCGACAGCGTTAGCTTTGTTCGGACCACACAGACCAATCACATGAAGCGTGTCTCAGCTGACGTATTATTTCATTTCAGGTTAATCGGTTCATTAAGTCTATTATTCTCCAGTTTCCACTGATGGATTGAAACAATAATGGTTGTTTATTCATACTTTGGAGAGGGAGAGCCGGTTGATCCTGTATCGACCTATTACCAGCTGTCTATAAATCAATTCAGATAAGAGAATAGACATAAACCATGTCTCTGATGACGTCTTGTCTTGTCTAGAAATGGGCCCGCAAAGACATCTGTCTCATAGAAGAGCAAAGGCGATGAAGACCATCGGCTCAAACCTGCTTGTTTTCGAGGCAACTTTGATCTAGCATTACGCATTCAATCTGCAATGGCATTGAAAACCCCCAGCTGTTTTTCAGATACAACGCGTTCTAACTCGGCACACAGCAATTTCCTTACAAAGTTGCCCTTTCTGAATCCACCAATACCTTGATCTTGACAAAGGAAATGTGTAACTGATTCTGTCGTTTCCCCATAACACGGGCATGATGGGTACCCTGATACCAGGGGCGGATCCAGGATCCAACAAGCGTGGTGCAGAGTTGCCCTCAGGGCAGCCACTGAACACCTGAGCATAGTGAAGGTGCGGAGCAAAGTGCCAAAGGCGCCGGGGTGAGTATGGGAGGGGTTTCCCCTGCAGTTGTGGGGGCGGGCTCTGGGAAGCCTACCCTAGAAAAAAAATTTTGGTTTTAGGAATGGTCTGATTGATTGATTCCATCCAATCACTCCATGCTTACAGCTACATCAACCATCAGTAACTTAAAGAGCTGCCCTACCAACAAACCAGTGAAGAAGAAGGTACTCTGTTTACTCCCTAGTCACTGTGCCCACGCACTGTGACTTTCTGCACAAGACTGGAAATCTCCATCACAGCTCAATTGCAACACTAACAAGACCGAAATCACAACCACATAATGAATAGCTGCTTGAAAACGCGATCCCACTATTTACTATCCAGTCACTGTCTGAAGGTCAAAGCAAACTATTCAAGCTGATCCCTTTTCAAGAACATGTACGGCTACTAGCATCACAAACGTGGGCGGCTGCTAGTATCGCAAACAAAAATCTAGGATTGTGATTTTATGGATTGACTAGACCAATAGAAGAGTAAGAAATAGCTTATAAATTACCCTCCTTTCTTGTTGCTGAAAAAGCTGTAAGTATTTCTCTCAACAATAGATATGAGGTGAAACACGACATTTAGGTGTGCTATAGTGCTTTTGATCCTCAATAGTGAGTAAAAAATGTCAATCCCACAAAGAGAGTTGCGTGCGCCCCTCTGAGTCTGCCTCTGGGTTTTGGGTACCTTATATAAACAGCTGTTTAGTCGGCGGTGACCAGGCATTATCTCAGCCAAGCGCGTTAAATCAACTTATGAAAGAATTATTTGACTTGCTGATCTTCTGAAGTCTATTTTCCCCATGAACATATTTTCAGACAAATTTTTTGCGTTGTTCTTCCACGTCGAATTGGTCTTGGCAACAAAGTGTTGAAATACTTCAGCCTTGTTGCACCTGTAATCTACAAAAATACTAATTCATTGACAGCAGATCTCAGTCAGAGCTGTACAACTGTCTTAGCCTACGCATAACAGCATATCAGCGCTTGAGTGAGCAGTCTAAATAGCTTCAGCCAGCGGAATAATAGACCTTTTTCTTATTAATATTGTCACCGTCAGTTTGACACAATAAAGTTTGTTACTCATAAGGTTAGAGAGTAAGCCTAATTGTCTAAGAATCTGTTCAGACCAGCAACAGAGTTACCTTTATTCACACAAATCATGCGAATTGTCTCTGCTGACGTACTGTTCCATTACCGCTCATTCATTCCATTCAGTTTATTATGCTCCAGTTCCCACTGTTTGATTGAAACAAAATAGTTCATTTATTTAAATGTTGGACAACGAGAGTTGGCTCATCGCGTGCCAACCAGCTGTCTACTGGTCGGTTTTATTATATGTTTATTGCTGCTCGTTATTGTCAATGCAGTGGATTGTACATGAATAGGTCCATTTACAGCGTCTAGATAAATGTCAGTAACATGGTGAGTGTAAATCATGAGAAGTGGATATTTTCTTCTATCATGGAGTCGTCTACCCTCAGGCCAATGAGTCGCGTCTACTAGTTGAGTTTATGCTGAAAGCAGGGGGTGCTTCAGCGTGCAATATGTAAGCTTTATGTGACGCTTGACAATGTAAATAATCTACCTTCTTCGATAGGAATCCTTCACTTCAGAAAAGTATTGTGTAAAATTGAAAATTTGTTTCTGTCATAGGCTTCCGAGTACTAGGGCAGTCCAGGTACCATTTCGAATCAACCAACACAAGGGTTGGCTAGTGGTGGAGACGGTAACACTCTCTGATGTACTTACAGGTTTGAGAGCGGTAAGAATAGGTTAACCATCCATCTTTCTGATGGCTTCACCGGATAAATCAACTTGCTCAGGAGCAGACAACTCCAAGATGACTAACAGTGTGTTATGATCACATAACTACTAGCATTGCATCCCGGTATTAAATCATATTCAACTTACTCCGCCTCATTCCAAAGCTTCATCTGTGGTGAGGGATTCCCAATGGCTGATGTTCTCACGATAAGTTCCTATCTGTGCTCTTATTATTTAGACTTTGTTGTACAACGCAGTGTTATTGAGTGTCATGGCGTCACTAGCAATCTGACCGGGTGCCCCTAAGGCCTGAAGGAAGATCTATGGCAGTGGCTGTATTCATTCAGGTAATGAGGAATGTTGTCTTAGTTCAGTATTTATAACTACTGTCACGCGTTAGTTTCTTATCACTACAGGCTGTTTTTCAAATTTTTGCTGACCTGACAACGAAAAGTCTCACATACTCACTTTACAGCGTGTATGAATGCCTTAATAGCGCGAGGGTTGGAGGAGATGGGCTTCAGCGCCTATCACAAGCATGCGGCATCCTCGCCCATGACTCAATAAGAACTGACATACTGTAGAACTGGAATTGATAGTGACGGTCTAATAGCAGCGAACATAGCAACGAAAAATCATCACTATCACTGGATTTTGCAATAGAAAATATACCCATGATACCTTATATGGGAGTTGTCCTCCCATTTATGGAATCACCATCTTTAGATTAGTATAATTTCTATTTCTAGCCTCATTTTCATGCAAGCGCTAACACTTGTGTCGCCATCAAACTCGGTTCTACAGTTCTGTGGAACAAACACAACGATGACTGACGTATGCACAGCCTTACAAGTAGATGCTGTAATAGTGGAATCATTAGCTGCAGAAATGTGTAGCGTCTTCCCGAAATGAGCGAAATAGCGAGTAAAGTTGTGTTTGTGGATTGAGTCCATTTAAAAAATAGAGTAGAAATATCTCCCCAACGGAAAAAAATCAGGATCTCTGAAGTCATGAACACGCTTACGGCCATCGGGGAGTTTTCTGTTAACTATGAGATGACAACTCCAAAAATTTGTCATGATGCGACAACTCCGATGTAAACATAGTTGTATTTATCATTAGCGATTTCCTTCAAATCGCTATACTCCCTAAGCATCTTTTGACGCCAAGTTTTCCACTTTTACCGTGTATGCAGGTAATATGACGTAACAGCCTTATGAACGCCTTAAAAACAAGAGCCGGGCAATAGGGAATAAAAGCAGATCTCTATAGTAAATAGTGTATGTAGATCGCATTCATCCAATAATATTCACTCTAAACTAAGAATAAACACCTCTTCTTAGAGACTTGTTGGAGTTGTCTTCTTGGCTTTTTATGAAATTCAAGGGAGATTTTTGTGCCGCATCACTAATCTTTGCTTGGCTAATCAACACATCTTCATCCCATTGCAGAGGTCTCAAACAGCCATCTATTTGTTACGATAACAAACGCAATTCTAGTCACGGTTGGGCTTCATTTGAATGCAAGACAAGACAGCATCTGACTCATCTGTAAGCCAGCGCAAGCAATAAGGAGAGTGGGACATTGACTCGGCTGTACTCGTCACCAGGGAAATTGACTTTTCAATCTCGGATTCCCACTCGGATTGAAGCCTTATGCAGTTTCATCTACATGGCCTTGGTTAACCATTTTGTAAGCATATAACCATACCGTTATCTCCCTTATGAGCAGCTCTAACGCTGTCATAAGGTATACTCTTTGACTGATGACTGAAGACAGGCAGTATTAGATTTTCTCGCTTGAATGTCACAAAAACGCAACAAGAAAACTAAAATGTGCTATGAAAAAAGGGGTTTAGCGTTGGTTTTGAGTCAATCTGATGGTAGGTATGAAATTTAAATATATGATTTACCATTGAGATCTGCTGTTACTGCCTATCGCCCGACTCCTGTCTTTAGCAGACGAACATTATGCAACAAGTTCACCTACGCCAGAGTCGGATCCAGGAGTTTGCTTGATGCAGAAAGCAGCATTCGGCAATTAATGTCTGTCCGAAGGGAAACTTGTGTCTCTTGACTACAAAGCTAATCATTCAGTAATTCCTACTGCCAGTTTTCTGTGGCTGTGTGACGGGTTTAGTAGTTATTTGCTTATCTGTCTACCACTACTCCTGTGTTTTGATTGACAGTAGGGCTTCAGTGGCAAAAGTCAGAATCAGGTCACTCACGAACACTATGTCTGAAAAACTAGATGATATTAAAAGAAGTTAAGTCGATTGGTAATTTCTGGATGGATGGCAAACTAAGTCCTAGGTAAGAGAAGATAACTTCGATTGTAAGGAGTTGTCGTCGCATTACAAAACATATCACTAAATACTTCTTGTGGTACTTGTCCTTATCCAGTCTGTCCCAGTTCCAGTCTAGAGGAGATTTTTTGATGGCGCTATCGATGTCAGATATGATAAAAACGCGCAGCAGAGACAAACAGTGTTCAGTGATCTAACACTGTCAGTGTGTCAAATTTTTATCAATTTTGTCTGGTTCTTCTGTTTTCGAGGCAGTCTGTCATACAATGAGATCCACAGGAAACAAACTGATAAGTATATTTAGATAGTGGAGGCATATTTGAAACGAGCGCGTGGTGATTATTGGTGCGCATCTGGGAGGAGGCACTAAGTAAAAACAAAATCGAATATAATAGAGAAGACTAGACTGAATAATTGAGCGAGTGGCGATCAGCCGTCATTCAAATCACTGAACCAGCTGTAATACTGGGCCGTAGTCAGTCTGTCATGGATTTCTAGGAATTGGACTTCCTCCGCATCGCAGGAAAGCTGTAGGAGTGTAGAGAGGGACTCCTGGTAATATCGGACTGCTGAGGACAAATCAAACAATGACATACTGGCGTCACCCAAACGGCAGTACGAGTCGGTGACGTCCCGGTGAGTGGTGGTCTGATACACTGCTAGTTTCATGTTGAGGCTCTTCTCATAGTATTGCAGGGCTTTACTGTAGTCACCTTGTGAGTTGTAGACACTGGCCATGTTATTGTATGAGGAGGCTATATCAGG
>ERZ1740065.2157-NODE-2157-length-12194-cov-14.011863_pt1 | contig 12194 bp, 8 predicted proteins | sample MGYA00581738_ERZ1740065 | MGnify/ENA primary metagenome ERZ1740065 (study PRJEB43018, sample SAMN04849749) | marine metagenome | isolation source: floating plastic debris | place: Pacific Ocean | collected 2008-09-01 | study: EMG produced TPA metagenomics... | reverse complement strand
CATCACATTAGCATATTTTGACAGTGCCACTCCACAAGTGAAGGACACAGCCCTGACAACAGAGGCTCTTCGATGATGCAGTAACTCAGTGGAATCGGCTGGTCGACACTTACCCACGTAGTCCCATTTAAACTTGTCTTTGTTGCAGACAGTGCATCGATCGACGGCGGGTACCCAGTGGGGATTGTTTCTCCTCTCCCTCCACAGCCTCAGTACACACTCCTCCACAAAGACACTGAATATCAATGAAATCAACAGCTGCTGTGAAACAGTGAAGCATATTTCGTATACAACGTATGATTTACCAAACATGAGTAAGGAAATTGTTGAGGAGTTTTCTGGACATTTATCTGTTTGATGTGTGTGGTGAGTAGGGCTGTCACAATAGCTACGATAATCGTGACTATCGTGATAGTGATTTACTATGGCGATAACGATAGTCACATGACACTATTGCGATAGCACAACTCCCATTAAAACCCACAAACAGCTCTTAGAAAAACAAACAATTTTGCAATAATGATTCAACCTGAAACCTGTCAAACAGTGAGTTATATTTCGTATACAACGCATGATTTACCAAACAAGAGTAAAGAAATTGTTGAGGAGTTTTCTGGACATTTATCTGTTTGATGCGTGTGATAAGACCAGTACACATCGAACTTTATATCAATCTATACACGTAATTGCTGAAACACAAACTATAGGAAGAACGTTCACAACAAAACTGTGGGTGATCCGTTCCCGAAGAATTTATTTATTCGTAAATCGAATAAAAATATTATTTTCGGTGAACGTTCATGGAACGGCTCGCTTGGCGTTCGTTGCACGTTCTTTGCACTCCGAATGCAAGCGTTCAGCTGTACTCGAGAAGTGGGTATGGAAAACCTTTGGGAAAAGCCTCAAGTGCTTTTAAAATGCTGGATACATCATATCAAGTCTCTAATCATACTTAAAACCTCATCGATAAATACTCAAAAGGACCACTTTCTTCATGCTCTGAATTGGTGTCAACGATCATCCTTAGAAACAAACATCTCTGGTACCGATCTAACTGCTCTGAAATTTACACATTTATAGCTGTAAAAGCCACATAAAGATATTAAAAAGCCAGCAAATGCTTTACTTACGTACCACTGAGGGTATCTAGTGTCAGCAGAATAGCTAGCTTTCTAGCACACGGTGTAGCGATAGCGGTGATAGATAGGTGCGGGAGTGAGCGGGAGTGAGCGCCGATAAGCACAAAAATCGACAGGAGAATGTGAATGCCGGTGCCACGCCGGTGCCACGCCGATTTGCTGCATTTGATTTGATTTGATTTGATTTGATTTTGCTGCAATTAAGCCGGCTTTAGTCTAAGCTTTAACACCGGCGTTTAAGAAAATGGCGCAGCTACGGATAGAAGAGTAAAAATGCCTGCTTTTTCCATTCACCAAGAGCTGAAAAAATAGCAATTTTTAATAAAAAGCATTTCAAACTAAGTGCTGACACTGATGAGCGCTAAACAGCCGGGCATGACAACATAAGAAAAAAAATGCAAAAAACCCTTGTATTAACATTAGATATACAGCAATCCAGTGCTGAATCGCGAAATCGAAATAAGCAACCGATAATCGATAATCGTACCTTTGATGCAGTAATCGTGATCGAATCCAAAATCGAAACCAAAATGCATAATCAAACCAGCATTAGTTTCTTACCTAAATGGCGGTGGAGGGGACCATCTCCTTCCCTTACACATCACTCTCATCCACATGTCACTCGTCTTTTTGTTTGCCATGAAGAACTTGTCAGACCAAGCACTGACTAACCTGTGCCAAGGATTGCGTGACACAGCCAATCTCTGACGAGAGATATCCGCGGTCAATGGTAACTACTGCGTACGGACAGATGTGACACTTCAGATGTTGGCTACTCACAACCAGACTCTCCCCGTGGAGGTTTCCGTCTCTCTGTCTCTGCGCTTTCAGAACACTTTTCCAGAAGGAGGAGCCACCCTTAGCAGTCATACAGACACGAACAGTTTTCGATTGTACCAGCAGTCTAGTAGGTTTGGCTCTCCATGGATTCTCATAGGGAATAAAGTTCTCGCACCTGAACAGAAACAGCAATCATCTTTCAGTGTTCTCTTCTATCTCATTCAAAGACTTGCTATCAAAATATCCATGTCTATGATAATTACTATGAGGTTTCAACTACTCTCAATTATACTTGTGTCTCCCTTCATATCACAATTGCTGTCAGTATTGTAATAAAGTGCCACCAGCAAAGTTTTAAAATTTAAATCACGCCTGATGTCACAATGTCACAATGACTGCTATTACGGCTACCATTGCTGACATAAGCATTGTCGAAGCTACCATCACTACGACCGTAGATATTGCAGTGGGAGCTATTTGGTTTCACAAATTGACGACAATAACTCATTTTAATCACTAGGGCTCCACATTTCAAATCTATCAGTGGAGTCACGCTTTCCAGTTCTGTGGTCTGAGTTTCCATGGTACCAATGCAAGTCGAAGTTGTTACTTGCAACCCAACCAGCTCAGCGGGATGAACTGCTCAGACAATCAGTGCTGACCAATCGTAGGATGTGCTGGAACAGCTGTAGTCAGAAAATAAAAAGCAAGCTAGCCCAAGTACAGTGATAGATTCGAATGCACGGTTTCCATGCTTTGAGAGCATCGATACTCCCGAATGGACTCGGGGTGGCTGAAGTATGATACTTTGAACCAATTAAGTTTCCATGTTTCGATTGCAATCAGATTTCGAGTTCGTAACATAGAAACCCATTGGCTGCTTGTATGACAGCTGTTTGGTCTGGTCTAATAAACGGTTTGTTCTTTAGTACTTTTTGCAGTAATTAAATTTGGGGGAACTAGAGGGAACTAGGGGTAACTAGAGAGAACTAGGGGGAGCTAGAGAGAACTAGAGGGAACTAGAGAGAACTAAGGGGAACTAGAGAGAACTAGAGGGAACGCAGTTCCTGTAAGAAAATTACAGCCACATCTAGAGGGATCGCTCGTCCCGTTAAATTCCACGGACCACAATCTCTGCCACAAGGAATTTCAACATCAGGTTCTTTCTGCTCAGATCATCTGTGTGCAGCAACTGCAGCAGCTGGCTGCCTGCCATATGTGCATCATAATTTCCCTGTTTCAGTGGTGCTGTACTTCACACGGACTATACACCTGTGCGTGACAATCAGCTTGACACCATTATCTAAGGCTGCTAGAGTTACCTTGTAAAGAACTTTAAAATTTAAGCCCTGACCTTCTGACTATCTCCGCCTTTCTTGCTGATAGAACTTGACCAATATCAGGCTGGGAATACCAATCGGGAATCCACTGTTTCCGTGAATCAATGTTGAATGGACTCGCTGTCGTATCATTCATACACTTTCTCTTGCTTTCATCCTTTTGATCTGTAGTTCGAGGCGACTTTATGACAGTTCTGGCAGGTGCAAAGTGACTAGGGGTGTCAAGGTCGTGTATCACAGAAGTGCGGTGAAAAGATAGTGAATCGACCGCTAAAATCCTTACGCCGGCTCTGTGTTGGAACGGTACGAACACCAGAATCAGAGCAACGAATGACAATCCCCCCACTACCACAGCAGCCGTCTGTCTCATAGTCATCATATGCCTCCGTTACGGGTGTGTACGCGCCTTCAAAAATGACAGACAAATGAGGCATGAAACAGAGAAAAAAACTTGTTTTTTGTGACATAATATGTTAGCTTGTACCCCTCTTTGGTGGACACCACAACTACTAGAATTAGGGGGCTTTTGTCATTCTCGCATCAATATGCGAGCACATGGCATATGTGGGAGTGCGCGTGCATGAGCGGGAGTGTGTGCGGGAGCGCGCACAAAAGTCAACAGGAAAATGACACAAACTTGATTATTTTACAAAACGACTCTCCGATTCAGCGATTGGATTATCGAAGTAGTGATTTCAATTTATGTACATGAATTCTGCCGTGTACTTGCAAAAAGTTGAATTTTCACAAAAGGCTGCTCAGAGTCCGAACCAACTCGCTTGAGCACTCAGAACGGCCAGACCTTATAGCCCATGGTGCTTACAGCCAGTGGCTGTTCACCAATGTATACTTAATTTCTAAATGTTGCTACACATTGCCATCTGTAGTGGTTTAGTGGTTAGTGTGTTCGCCTGCTGAGTAGAGTTTTATGGGTTCGAGACCATGTGAACACCAAAATTTTTAATGAGCAGATAAAAGTAATTAATTTGAGGTAGTTAACGTTGTCACTAGGGCAACGTCAACCACCTATCAACCACCTATCGCCTAGCGCATTCTACAGTGAGATGAAGAGACAGCTGATGGGTTACCTAGCAACCATTCTGTTGAAGCGTATGAAGTATTTTGGCATGTGTCCCTCATACCTCATCTGACAATTGACCTCCCATTGTAATGTTTCACTATTAACTAGTTTAGCACTCAGGACTGACTAGTATATGAGTTCAACAACTATCGTCTCACCAAAGTACAGAGCTTCACAGCATTTTAGATTGTCTCTGACTTCTGTGAATCCCAGCGGCTTCACTTCAATGACTGGAGTTTTATTTGTGTTGCTATTAGAATAAACTACACCTACTATAGAACGTTAAAGGCAAATCTACTTTATTTAAATCACACAGGACTTGCGTTACTATCCAGCAAAGAAAATCACGAAGTAAAAACTTACATGGTAGCGGCAAAACGGATAACAGCGAATTGTTTGGTGATGGACCCAAGTGTCCTGTCCTCACTGAGCAGCGGCCCTCTCCAAGAGCGTCTGACTAGCTGCCTCATGTCTGAGGACAACAGTGCCTTTATATATGTATGCGGCTTGTTGTTTGGTAATGTCTGATTTCACTGTCTGTTTGTTGGCAGGCCACACTTCCTGCAGCTGCTTGCTTGTTGCCTAACCTCTGACATCACTCTCTGTGGGAAATCCATCTTCCTGCAGCTGAAGCTCCGTCTCCCATATTTCCACTGCTATTCCATTTCATCACTTGCGTTGTTTCTTCCTCATTCTTTCAAGTGTCTCCCTCACCATGAATCAGAATCTTCTGCTGGCATTGCTGGTACTTCTGCTGGCATTGCCGGTACTTCTGCTGGCATTGCCGGTACTTCTGCTGGCATTGCCGAGTTTAACCTCGCTGTTACTTGCATCAAGCTAATGAGCGCATGTGACTGACTTATTCTCACGATACGAAGCTACTGGTGAAACCCGGCAATCTGGTTACAAGCAAAATACAGCACCTCTACACCCAACGTAAAATAACATCAAAAAACATTAAAATAACATCAAAAAACATTAAAATATTATCAAAACAAGCGGAAAGCATAGTTTCCATCATCTTTTTGCGAAATTTTTTGCATAATGTAAAAAAATATGGCCAGAAAAAGTTTCAATGGCTACGTTACATAACGTAGTGTAACAATTATAGGGGTCATGAATTTTTGCAAAAAAATGTTGATCTCAAAAATTCTCAAATTTAAGTTTTCTGACAAATATTTTCCAGGTCAAAAAGTTCTAGTCTACAGTACAAGTTCTTTGCTTTAGATCAGGAAATCCACAGGAACTTTGACCTACACCCATCAGATAGCTTCTGATTAAAAAAGGCCCATTTCCTTACTGGCTCTTTCTCAAGTAAAGAAACTACAGCATCAGATCCACAGGAGCACAGCAGAGCAGATCTCAACAGAACAGTTGGGAGCATCGTGTCGTAGAATAGCTCTACCTAACCCAACCCAAACTACGGTAACAATTCTACCATGATTCATACGCTTGCATTAGGAGTAGTAGATAGGTCAGAGGTAGAGCCTTCACCCCGAGATATGAAAGTGCTGAGAGCTTGTGGGTTCTGAGTCCTCCTCCTGGACCCTCGTGCCTCAGGCGTGCTCTGACCTGTCTAGAAACCGACAGCAACCTGGCGCCTCATATAGCAGCCTTGACCTTAAGACATGTTATTTCTCAGTGCACAAGTACGTGAGATAGCCTCGCGATTTTAGTGTTCAAAATTGAAGGCTGACCGATTCATATTTTTGTGAAGTAGAGTGCCACATTCCTGCTGGACAGGCCAAGTTCTTCCGATTTTTGTCATTCTCCTGTTGATTTTCACGCTTACTTCCGCGCCTATCCGTGCCTACTCCCGGGCCTATATGCGCCTATACGCGCCTATCCACGCTTACTCCCGCTTACTCCCGCTTACACCTGTTTACTCCCGCTCATGATGATGCACACATATTGACGGGAGAATGACAAAAGCCTTTCTTCCTGCCGCATGTCAAAAATATTCAGAAGACAGTGGTGGAAATGTCAGCTGGGATGTCAGAAACTAAAGGTGGAACTCGATCCCATCGGCATCTCAGAATAGCTATTCCATTACACCCAGTCATACCAACAACTGAGTGGAGCGAGGGAAATGAAGTAATTTAATTTGAATGCGGACTGTTGCGACATTGTTGCGCCACACAGTTCATCAGGATAAAGGAAACGGAAGGAGAAATAACATCATATGCGCCAATTGGGATATTAGGCTCTGAAAACAACAAGTGTAAGTCACTGATGTACGCGTGAAAAACCAATGCGATCCAGATAATAGGTTTTCCTTCCATTCTCATAAACTCATTTGATGGTAACGGTGCATAGAACTGATGAGGAATGTTTCTAGGTTGTCAAAAGTTGTCAAACCGATGCTAGAGCAGCGGAGGTCTGGAGCTATGGAGATCCATTTACCAAATTTACATTCAAATTTGCATGAATCCTGATGATAGGGCTGGCTGCCATATCGATACTTTTAGCAAAACCGGATAGCAAATCAATTTTCAACTAACCTTGACCAACAAGTACGCATGTGAGCAGTGTTCACACTGTCAATAACTCCCACGACCGTCTCCCTACGAGTGCCGATACGTATCTTTGCTCAGACACACTAGCTCAACTACCAGCCGTACCAAAATCCAGGAAAGTTCTAGAAACAACAATTACTGGCCGGTTATACATGGCTTTTTATCTGTAATCCTTTAGCTATCACACAAAGAAACCATCGGAACACAGCATGTTAGTGATGGGTACACGTGTATAGCCTCAAGAAGGCAAAACTATTCTGAGAACTCATGATAGCCGTTCAAAGCCTGTAGCTTTATTCGCAGTTTTGCAGGAGATCTACCTCAAGAATCAAAATCGAGTATCAACCCTCTAAGGAATCAAACCAGCACTATATCCAACTATCACTCCAATGGGTTGCTTCGCGCCAGCAACCTTTCACAAGCATGAATGACTGAAAACCAAACCGGTCAAGCAAAATGCCACAAACGCTGATCGTTGGCTGTGTAAAGCTAATAACTTGCATTAGTGAAAGCATTGATTGGAACAGCAGAACTGAGAACATTTGCAAACGGCAAAAATTACCAATTTGCAATACAGTTCTGTTCTGCAGTACCGAAAGTTTGTGTGTACTAATAATAATAATGATAATAATAATGATGATGATGATGATGATGATGATGATGATGAAGAAGAAGAAGAAGAAGACGACGACGATGATGATGATGATGATGAAGATGATGATGATGATGATGATGATGATGATGATGATGATGATGATGATGATGATGTCCTTATATTAACAGCTGTTGCAACGATCCAAAACAGCAGAGCTGGGAAAAGTCAACATTTTCAAAAGTAAAATCAAGTGTAACGTCATTGCCTTAGGAGTCTGAAGTCATAGGTTTAACATGCAGATGGCAGTGGTTGAAGTCCAAAGTCAAGTCAAGTCTTAAGTGTTGAAAATGTTTTTAATTCAAAATCAAGTGTTCAATTAGTTCTTTCCAATTATAACTTCCAACCATTCCATGATTGCTGCTTTCCTGATAATACAGGATCATCTTTTATAGATCACCAGAGTCGTACAATAACAACTACATCCACGCTACTATACAACCACTCTCCATAGACTCCACTCCACGTATACTACTCGACAAGAGCTACAGGTATCCAGTACACACTATATTCCAAATACAAGTCGTTATAGACATACATTACTAGTAAACATGAACAGTTACAACTCTTACATCTCATGGAACCCGGAGAACCTGATAGTTAGTGTAGCCTCCGTCACTAATCTTGATGCGTCTGCTGGTGTTTTCTGGATTCATGGTTATTGTTTTATCCAACCGCCATAAAAACTATCTTAGATACGAGATGATTTCTTATATCAAATTACAACAAATAAGATGAAAAAACATGCAACAGCCGCATACCTCTCGCCAATTAGCGACAGGCCAGCATAAACTTCAGGATTGACAAACTTCGGCAGAGAGGTATTATTAGATGTTGAAGATCTCTCAAATATAATTTCTCTTTGTGACTATTGCTAGCCAACTGACCTGACAGCACGGATCTCAACCTGCATCCATGAGAAAATCCTTACAGCAGGTTTCAGGAGTTCATCAAATAACGATTTTCGATATCGGGCAGTATTATGACGTCATGAATGGCTCAGAATCACTGTATTAGTCATACATTTCTTACATTTACAGCATCGAAATCTGGTTTTTACTTCATTAGGGCGATAGTTGGAGACACGTCGCTTACTTATCATATCATCTTACCAAAGGAGGTGAGCCATATCATGCAAAATCCAAACTGAAAGGCAAACAAACGACTGAGTCAAAGAGAATCCTCAGGCTACATGAAATCTGTCCGTTGATCCTTATGCACGAAACCAGAGACTGGGCTGACAACAAAGAAGCACCAACAACGGCTATCTGAAGTGAAATGATTTGGGATGGAGGGAGAGCATGTATTGTGTATATGAGTGAAGGGATAGGATATAAGAAATGATAGGTGACATGGAAGTGAAACTCTGAGATAAGGAGGTGGGGCGGGAGGGAGGTAGGGAGGGAGGGAAGATGTAAGATGGAAGTGCATTGGTATTGAGGTCTATAATGAGTCCAATTGTGAATCAAATGCAGATCTAGATATGGCATTACCAGTGTCATAATGATTGTTACATCAAAGAACGAATACCTGGTTGAGGGCGCCATCTGTCATAGCGCTTTCTGCGGCTTTATGATCAGCCCCATGTCTGACAACTCTTTACAGGGCAGAAGTGACTGCTACTGTGATCACGTATAGAACTCATCTGTTCAACTGGGGCATGTTCTTTGAATGTTTTGTCACAAACTTGCCTCGATTCATGTCTTCCTCACTCTCTACTTCTATTCTGAGTTGTTTAGTTGAGCCACAGTCGTTTTTCAGGTGAGCAATTCGAACCAGTAATTTTTCGATTTATTATATGAGCTAGGCAACTGTGATCTATCTGAAATAAAGATATAGGCTTATATGCTGCTTATAGCTATTTTTCTTAGATGCGTTTGTTCAGCTCACCGATTGAAATGCCTTGCACCGATGGAACAAAGATAAGCTTCGATCATTCTACTTATCATTAGAACATGTTTCCTCAAGTCAAACCAGATAACCGTCACTCATATTGGAATCAGCTACCATCAGAGACTTCGGCTAGCTAATAGGCAAGCAACCACTGAACTCATCGCACTTGTCAAAAGTCTCAGCTGTCATAGCTAAATCATCAGTGCAGTGAAAATAAAGAAACTACGAACTCACAGTAGGACTCACTGTAGGACACGCGGTAGGACTCGCGGCAGGACTCGCGGCAGGACTCACGGTAGGACTCTTGTAATTTTATTTGCTTCATGTAAATTGAATTCTCAGCGAATATCTGCTTTCTTTTTCGATTCTTGCCAGGTTGTGTTGCGAGCCATTTCTTCTCAAAATAGTGGTAGTACTGCTCGCCAAATATATTGCTTATATTGCCTTGAAACCCACTTTATGGGCTTTATTTCATCCAGTACATTACTGCTCGCAAAATACAATCAATCAGTTTGTGTGGGCTTGCGGTGCACCCAGAAAGCAATCACGTGACCTAATGTGGTAAATTAGCTGCTTTATGAGTTAAAAAATTTGTACATCTACGAGTAAAACCCTAAAGTTGGCAACACTGGTTATGTTCCCTGTTGTAGCGTCCTGTCACCATCAATGGTAGCCCACTACCGGAAAAGGGCAGACAACCCCCTGTAGCAAGGCTACCGCAATTGTTTAGTAGGTTACCTGATTAAACAGGTTTCCAGCTCATACTGCACATCCCTGAATGATAATCAATCAGTACTAATTAATCTTCAACTATCAATCAACAACGCTATCAGACCGACTCAATCCCGGTTCACCAACATCTCTCAGCACATCGCTCAAGCTAATACGAGAAAAGTGTTGTTTATCCTCCCCTCATTGATTTAAAAAACATTGCAACTGTCATAAAACATCCAGACCCATCGGCAGGTTGAACTGTTCATCTTTGGATCTTCTCTTACAGGATGTCTAGGCAACAAACAATAATGATCCTCCGGCATTTTTTACTCTTCTATCGGTAGGCGCACTGGAATCATGCGGCGGTGCTACGCCAGCCGGCGGTGCTACGCCAGCCGGCGGTGCTACGCCAGCCGGCGGTGCTACGCCAGCCGGCGCTACGTCAACTTTTTTCCTCTCACTTATTATGCTTTTGCCACACTTGAGCCTGCTTCAGTCTAAGCTTAACACCGGCGTTCACATTACCACAGCGCCTACAGATAGAAGAGTAAAAATGCCGATGTTCCTGGGCCCTAAACATACTCAGGAAACTATCCACCCCCCCCCCACCTTAGACCCTTGGAACTCATCAGGGCCTACGGTAACTGCTGGACCATAGTCTGTCTGGGTGTTATATATGCCTTGTCAACTTCCTGGTACCGTGCGCTGCTGGTGAGACACTGATGATGATCAGTGTCTCAGTTCAGTACATCCATTTACACACTTTTCCGATTGACAGTGCGCCCACGAGCTGCTCCAAAATCAGTTTAGAGTTTCTATTGTATGAATGCAAACCCAAGCAATTGTTACTCTAACGTTCGCAGTTTTCCAGGGGGAATTGTTCTAATGTAAAAACTACATGCATACTGTTTGATATTGATTGACTGAGACTTGTCTAGTGGTGTGCCTATGATGAGAGGCATTGAATTGGGGGTGTGGCTTAGTAGTTAGCTCCTCCTATTCACAAGTAGAGCTATCAGTATGTGACCCACACTATCATTGTCCAAACAAATGTGCTCTATTTTTCACAAAACTGATAAATGGTTGAGAGACACGTGGATACACAGCTACAGGGAAGTAAACCTTCTACATCACAGCTTTGAGTACAAAAGTCAACGTCTTTGTTAATCACCACCATAGAGTAAGTCTCCAAAGGTTTGTTCTACGCTCTCTGCCACATTTTAAGGCGAGTTGATAGATTTATTCAATGGCTCTGGAATAGCTTTGTAAGTTACATATAATGCCTGAAGCTCGGATGAAACCTTAAAAAGGCATGTCTATGGCAGAAGTTTTGGAAAATGGTCTTGTCCCTTTTTACTATCAGCCCAGCCTTTTGTGATGCTGTTACTGTAACTAGACACAGCATCAGTCACAGGAAATGTGCCTCTACCAAAGATTGCTGAGTTTGTATCGATGAATCTGTTGTTGTCAGTTTCTTGATATACAACTTCGATTTGTTAGCTAGGTTTCTCCATGATTGCAGAACCTTAGCTATAGGATTCACAGCACTTTTTTCTCTCCTATCGATAGGCCCGTCGGCGTCATTAAAAAGCGTAATAAGGGTGGAAAAACACAGGCTTAACACCAGTACATGATCCCGGCGCGCCGATCGATCGAAGAGTGAAATTTACCGAATTCACCAGAATCGAACGGCGTCATAAGCAGACAGTGTAAATTGTGGTGGAGAGAACATAATGTCACAGTAGGTTGTAGCTAGAGCAAGTAATGTTGTATATTTCATGATGAGCGACAAGTTTGCCAAGTTGTGTCTTCACACAGATACTGGTTGAAGGCAAATATGCTTTCCACAACCGCAGTAATGATAGAATACACTCATAATAACCTGATCTGATAGCTGGATGAAGTGAGGCTGAAAGCTGCCTGGGTTTTTGTCATTCTCCTGTTGAATTTCGTGCTTACCCCCGCGCCTGTCCGCGCTTACTCCCGCGCCTATCCGCGCTTACTCCCGCGCCTATCCGCGCTTTCTCCCGCACACTCCCGCACACTCCCGCACACTCCCGCACACTCCCGCACACTCCC
>ERZ1740065.2156-NODE-2156-length-12202-cov-12.432452_pt1 | contig 12202 bp, 9 predicted proteins | sample MGYA00581738_ERZ1740065 | MGnify/ENA primary metagenome ERZ1740065 (study PRJEB43018, sample SAMN04849749) | marine metagenome | isolation source: floating plastic debris | place: Pacific Ocean | collected 2008-09-01 | study: EMG produced TPA metagenomics... | reverse complement strand
TTTTCGAGAGAGAGATCTATTTTTATTGAGAGAGTGAGTTCTATTGTTATAGAGAGAGAGAGAGTGAGAGAGATTTGGAAAAAGGCAAGGGGGGGCGAGGCGGCACGGTTTATATTCAACAAGACAAGACGGATGATTGAAGACGTGAGCATGTGTATACTACAGGTGGCCAATGTGGTGGCAAATTATTTGTAGAAAAATCTCAGCTGTTTCCGTTAATCAAAGCGGGCGAAGGCTCAGGAAACACGTGCGTAACATAGCAAATCCTGTTAACTCAATTAACTAGTTAGCTGGCAACTGGCTAGGCCATAAACAATAGCTCAACTTCGTGCTAACAAACAATATTGAATTCTAATAAACAAATTAGAAGTGATAAAAAGAGGAGCGTTGGCCTGGCAGGAATGCTGCTACACTCATGATAGAAGATTAGGACGAAAGGCCCAAAGCTATGAGTACTCACGCTAGACAACAAATCTCGCGTCATGAATCACAGCGCTCACTGACTCTAAAAGGCATTTGGTTTCAAGTGGGGTAAATCTCTCTGGCAGATAATGGACTGATGAGAGGATGGAGGTTATTCAATCAGCATGACATAACTAGCTGCTTCCTAAACGTCTTCACATATAAACAAATATAGTGGTTGAAGACACTCTGCTGCAAGTGTCTTCCAAGACAAGAGATATGTATGCACCTTCCAATCATAGCCTATTGAGCAGCGCACTCGATGGGATATTTAAACTCGACTGGCAGTGTATTAAAAATCTTACATGTGCATCTGGAGTTTCTAGTTCGTTTTACAACGGTAGTTAATTGCTGCAATGAAGATAGAGAGTAGAGCTGCATCTTCCCGTACATTTGCATTTGTCTGGCAAACAAAGCACAATGAGCAGAGAGAGACATTAGGCACCAGTCAAAGAGTTCGAGGAGCACAATAATATACCGTCAGTGAGCACGGCGTAGTTTACGATGAAATCATCAACAGCTCCGCAGCACAACTACGCGCCAATGCTTGCATATGTTCCACAAAAATGCAGCCAGGCATGAATAGAGCTCTGCCTCACCTCTGTAACAATCCTTGTCCAATAACGAAATATGAATACTCTCTCAGATCCAATAGCTGAGCTAGTTTTACGTAAAAAAGCATCGAGGAGCGCAATGGTCAACTGCGTTTCATGGGATACGGTGAGAGTGAAGCTGGTGATGGACAACGGAGAGCTGGGAGCAGTATTCCATTGAGTGGTAGCGCAGGGTCATCCAACCATCGGAGAAAGTGAGCGAGAGGGCTTGATTGGCTCAATAAGCTACGATCCTGCTACTTGATCACTCTAAGGCAATTCTAGCAAGTCATGTGACAACACTGTGACGTTCTGTACAATTCATGATACTGCGGGCACACATAAGCAGGAGATTCTAACGCAACTAAACAACTTTTAGCGAAATTCTTATTGATTTTGACTGCTGCAATAATAGTACGCGAAGAGATGAGAGAGAGAGAGAGAGTAAAGTTTACTTACCCGACCAGGAGAGAAGTGTCAGGAGGATTCTGTGCGTAACGTCTATGTATCAAGAGACGCTGGTTAGAAAACAGCAGGCAGCGTCTGGAGCGATAGGATAGACAGACTGCAGTGCCGTACCGACACGGGTTGACTGGCAGCGTGAGGTTGACTGGCAGCGTGAGGTCGAGGAGAGGGAGAGAGGAAACCAGCAGTGTCGGTAATAGATCGCACTACATTGTTGGACTACTTATAAATCATCATAAGGCCAATTATGATTGAATCTCAGGCGAGCATAATTTAGTTCAAAGAGTAGATAACTCCCATAACAATGATTGTCAGTGTGAGCGGATCGAGTCAGTTTAAGGCGTTAGATGGTGGCTGTAGGATGTTTAACCGCAGGCGTAACTTGTCGATTGGCTCCTCCCAATGCTTCTCTATGTAGATGTTGAGGAGAAAGCTAGCCTGCAACCCATTTCTTACAGACCAGGAGAGCAGCTGTGTACGGAATATCTGACTGTGTCTGCAATACAGAGAGAGGACAACTCTGTAGTGTGTGGCAACATCACGTTGTCTCCCAGTCTCTCCGTATTGGTAAGGAGATGCGGTAAAACAGGAAATTTTATGAGCTTTTTTGTTTTCATTCATCACAAAAAGTTGCAGAGATATATTTTTCCGTTTCTTACAATTGGTGTATAGGTAATCAACAACAAATAGCAAATATATTTGCAACGTCAATTCTTGTGATCAGCCAAAAATTACCGAAAACGCAAAAATGAGACAAAGCGAAAATTATATGTTTCACAGTATTTCATTTGCTCTCACCTCCATATTTGAAATATGATACAGAAATATTGTGATGTTGGAGGGACTCAATGTATACATTTAAGCCATGAAAATAGAATCTCAAGTCCCTTGTGTCTTACTTTTAAACATCTTGTTTGCTTTAAATTGTCTAAATTAAAACCTCAAATGATGCCAAAGGAGTATCAGCAAACATCATTGCAAAACCTGAAAGGCTCAGCTTCGCAAAATGAATTGGTGACAGCAGTTTTACAGTTACTATGGCAACAGCCGTTGTACAGTTACTATAGCAACAGCAGTTTTACAGTTACTATAGCAACAGCAGTTTTACAGTTACTATGGCAACAGCAGTTTTACTGGGAAATTTTAGCGGTGTGATTTTGAATGCAGTTTTTTTGAGGTTGCAAAATTATAAACCAAATTATTTTGCTGTAAAATTACATAACCCCAAACTAAAAAATTCTCAATTCTGCCAAAAGTGCAGAATTACTAAATAAGACAGCCCTGCATTCTACAGACACACAGATACAATGAGATCTCAGACTTACTTTGGTCCGAGTCGCAGTGGTCCAGCTAACGCTGCAGCTATGCACATCGGGAGACCAGTCTGTATGGCTTCAAACCACTTGACAGCCACTTCACCCAACATGTTAGGCTTCATACCTGCACAGATGATCAGCAACTAAACACTGTTAACCTATCAATCAATAGATTTAATCATCCAATATATACCAGACAAATACAGCATGTCCTACCGCAGGAAACAAATGAGATACTGTGGAACCGGATTTGATAGCAACAGAAATGTTAATGTTTCCTTCAAAATCATCAAGAAATAAAAATGATGGCAATCCCATAAATGGGAAGACAACTCCTATATAATGCATAATGGGCATAATTTCTATAAAGAATTGTAATGATAATGATAACTTTTCCTCGTTATTTTCGCGGCTGTTAGACCATCGCTATCAAATCCGGTTCTACAGTAAAGCATCTCACAAACTGTAGTCGTCTCCCCTACCTTAAACACATTCCTACACCGACCACATCAAGTAGGTCAAAATGACAGCATTTTTACAGAAAAAAAACACAACTTTCTACTCGTACCAAAGTTCATTTATTTTGTTAAAGACCATGATGTATCTAAATGATATTAAATACTTAGGCAAGGTATTAAGATATGACGCTGGTTTGTTTTGTAACAATAAACAATATTCAACACAGATTTTACACTACAGTCAGTGGATCAGGCTTCTATCTTGCTCCACTGTAAAGCAAAAGTTTTGCAACTGTCTAATTTTTGCTACTTTGACTAATTCACAGACTCGTAGCGTAATAAACTCCGGCATATGATAACGTAACATAAAAACTTGGTCATGTGATAAAGTAGCGTAATAAACTCCATCATGTTTTTCTGCCTCATTCTGGCGTTTTTAAAAAAACAACAAATAAAACATTTCTGCAATATTTGGCCAGCAAAAACGCAAAAGTTATATTCGCAAGTTAATCACTCCTCCGAAAGCACATGTTCAACATCTACTAATCACGAGCTGGATAATTATCTTCTGTGAATACTGCATACAAAGATACAAACAAAACTTTAGAGAGTTCTTGCTCAAATCATCAGGAATTTTCATAATGGCGGTCAACATGCATGTCAACAAAATTTTGATAGCATTTTGGTTGAGCCACTATTGTAGCTATTATTGTGAGGTGTATACAGTAGACACAAATAGAGTGGCGGAAAGCTGTATCATTCATCGCGTGGCGTGTATCGTGGAGTGATTGTCATACTTACTGTCGACTAGAATATGGCTTCTAAATAAAGCTTGTAAAAAGAAATACTTCAGACTGGATTTTTTTCTGCGATTTCAAACTTTTTAATAAAATTGCAAAAAAATCTGCCTAGCAAAAAGATTCCAGTTCGCGGTAAGCAATAAACTCGACCTACATATTCCCCGGCTTCTTATTGGACAGTAAATAACAGCACAAACTTCTTATTGGACAGTAAATAACAGCACAAACTTCTTATTGGACAGTAAATAACAGCACAAACTGCTGCTCATAGCAAACCGTTTACACAAGGCTGGAATACTGTAACCAACTAGTCTTCAGTCGGTAACACACTGACCTAGAATGGTGTGAGTCAAGTCGTGCATCTGCCTGTACCTAAGCATCACATACGCCAAGTCTGAGTCGTCGACAAAGTTCACAGGCCGCCTGGCGTCGGGGTCGAATCCCTACGAGAGACAGAAAACACTCATGATACCCGCTTCCCTTGGCAATAAACCAGTCGGTAGGAAACAGAAATAGTGATAGGCTAAGAAACAGGGATAGTGATAGGCTAAGAAACAGGGATAGTGATAGGCTAAGAAACAGGGATAGCGATAGGCTAAGAAACAGAGATAGTGATAGGCAGTTAAATCCCCAGGGATTAGTCACATTGGCAAGAGTGACAGGGGGGGGATTTAATCTCCAGCTAATTACATATATACTAGTAGTTGTCTCACGTCAGCATGGCTGAGTGGCAGTGAGGGGTTACTATATTTGAAATCATGACGTACCGTCCCTGCAGCATACTGACAAAGGAAAACCTTACATCACATGGCAGATGTATTGAAATGATCAACTATGCGTATACTACATGTACATGGGTATATATTACTATGCGTATACTACATGTACATGGGTATATATTACTATGCGTATACTACATGCACATAGGTATATATTACTATGCGTATACTACATGTACATGGGTATATATTACTATGCGTATACTACATGCACATAGGTATATATTACTATGTGTATACTACATGTACATAGGTATATATTACTATACGTATACTACATGTACATAGGTATATATTACTATGCGTCGCGGGTCGTAATTTACTGAGTATTCAATATCTACGGCCCGGTTTCCATAGAGACTCACATGTGCGCTGAGACCATCAGCCAATCAGCAATCTTATGTTGTTATATGGAAGCCGGGCTATATACATAATAATGTATTCAACTCACATTTTTTTGCAGAAATCGCCAATAAGCATTGCCGACTGTAGATTTATCGAGGGACGACAGGTACTCCAAGTCTACAGTATTCTTGTTTATAGTTGGCCTTTCACTACAACAGAGAAGCATTCCCTCTTGGTTTGACTAGTGATCATAGCCTGGCCATGACTTACTGTATATTCAAACAGATAATAGCATCTGTACCTCAGTAACACTTTTGATCCCCCTGTAGGGGAAGACAACTCCCAATTACAGGAATGACTAGAAACTCCAGACACATTTTACTCTCCACAGGAGCCAAACGACATAGAAATAAGGGAATGGCTATAGAGTTATGAAGGGATAGCTTAGCATGTCAACTTACAGCAATATCTGCCTTCCCTCATCGTCTGTCTCCATCTTCCGTTGAATTCTGAGCAGAGCGCAGTGGCCTGATGTCTCGCCCAAAGTATTCAACATATCTGAAAGCGGAGCTGTCCATTACGATACGACTCGTGACATATAGAGCATTCCATTTGTCACAATCAAGGAACGCCTTTCTCACAGCAGCAAGGTAAGGTGAGTTCAAGAGTCAGAGTTGTCCCCCTCTGTCTTTGATCTAGCATCCATTACACGCAACTAACTAACTCAAAGATAGTTTCGTAAGGTGGCACGGGAAACTTTGGTATGCCAAAGTTGGAGCGTATAGAGAGGCCTTCGTACAAGTGCTCGAAATGGTGAAATGCCTATGTAAAAAAGGGAGAAGACAACTCTAAATTACTTACAAAACTTTGTCATTATCACCTCAGAATGTGTATTCATAACTGCTAAGCTACTTAGCAGATACAATGAGAAGATTGGTGTCATTATAGATTCACTCTACAGAAAAACAACGTCTCCTTCCCATACAATGCATGTCTAAGCTAGTAAGGGTGGACAGATTTAGAAAAAACCTCACAATGTTTTGATCTGGACACAGCGTGTACCTAAACAGCGATGGAGCCATTTCTTCCCATGATTCTAAACATAATCCCAAACTATGCATTTTACATGCATATGGATAAGATAACGATGGGAGTTGCTTTCTCGCCATAGTAGGCAAAGATCCAGAGGCTTATCACCTAGAATAGAATGCCATCCTGGAAGCTAAAATAAATTTTCAGCATACAGAAAACTCATTGCCGTCAGCCTACCCTACATCCTACCCTACATCCTACCCTACACCTCCCATATAGTATACTTAGTGTGAAACAGTTCATAGGTTTGCTGATACTCACCATCTCTGGATGGGTCAGCCAAAGTAATGGCAGCTGATGCGATGGTCATAGCAGCCTTTTGAAAGACTGATGTTGGTATATGACCTGGGTAGAGATGAGAATACGAATCCCCAGCTGGTTCAGATGGTATTGAAGAACAAAGCCTGATACATTGCACAACTGGTAATCGCCCTGTTGAAGGAAAACCATGATGTTAACATTAGCAATAGCCATGTAATCTCTCTCTCTCTCTCTCTCTCTCTCTCTCTCTCGCATTATCCACCTTTATATGCAAATGATTAAGATATTATACTATGAAACTTAGATTCATATTGCCTGCTGAATGAGTGGGAATTACCTGATTTCTGCAGCGCTCTTGAGAGAGCTCCGGCGCTGTTCAGTCGTGGTGACATAATGTTCACATGGCTTCAAGATCGACACAGTAACTTATCTTGTCTTTTGTTCTTTCTAACAAATCGAAAGATGTAGTCAGACGTCGGGCAAGAAGAGTACCTCTTATCACGTTGGTAAGTTCTTACGTAAATTTCGAGCATGGCACACGACAGATTTTATTTCGTTAGTTCGACCAAAAAGACTCGTTACTCTCGTCGCGAATCTAAAAAGTGTTTTTGTTACTATTGATATTCGCATAGGAAGAAACTACCTAATGTACACATACAATTTTGCATTATCTAAAATATTTGTTTCCTTTCTCACTTATTTTCACAAAGTTGATTATTTTCGTTTGTAAGAATCAGGAACGAATTTTGTGTGAGTTGACCTAGTTTTTGAATCGGGAACTCGAAGATCAAGAAGCTTGACGTTTGTGTTGACGCGACCGCAGACCGGCTAACTTAGGTGTTGGTGTATGGTGTTTGCATTCTATTAAGGTAATAACCAATTTAGTCTTCATACTTAACTCGCCTTGACTTTGAGCTGATCTGCTATATTATGAACCGTTTGTTGAGGACATCTGTTAGTTTTGTATCTTGTGGCTGAACTATGTGTAGTGCGTGCAAGTGCGTGGATGGAATGAAGTGTTGAGCAAGCCGAAATGCAACAAATCTGGCATGCGTTTCTATGCCGCTGAGTAGAAGAAGACCGTGCTGTTGCTGCTGTATAGTATCTATCATTAATTGACTACCTACGTGTATGATGTTTTAGGGACTGCTATCGCTGCCTTTGGAACTATATTCTTCTGTTCACCAAGTGTCGATAACATGGGTGAGTTGAACCTCTTCTACAAAAACGGTAACTCATTTACTAACATTAGGTGATACTCGATATGTCTTACCAGACTTAAAATAAATATACATCTTTGTACTCTGCGTCATGGAAATCAGATTTTATTGCGAATCTCGTCCACTCAGTAGGTATATGTAAGGGGAAATTAGCCTTGTAAGTCGAAGTCTGGTTTTGAATATTGGTTTTTGCGATGTGAATGCACCATCAAACTCTGTGGCCAATATCATATAATTAATGTAGGGAGTGATAAATGATCAATACATGAGTTTGCGCTCTGCGCTTAATTCTCCTTCTAGTAAATCAGTCAGCTCATAGTCTGAGCGACTGGTTTCTACTGAGTGATAGTCCAGTCCCTGCGGTAATGGGACAGGGAGTCTAAATGCTCTCTGAGACTAAATATCCTGGCTCAATTAGCAGAGTCATTCGTGCTGAAATGTGATTATGGATTGGACTTCCACGATCAGCTCTGGCAGGGTGGGAGAGCGAGTGAGACAGGCAAGGTGAGAGAGGTAGGAAGGCAGGGAGAGAGGCACATATGGAGACAGGGAGAGTGAGTGGGGCAGAGAGATTGGAAATGTGAGAGAGATTGGAAATGTGAGAGAGAGAAAGAGAGGCAGGGAATTTGGAAGCGTAAGCGTAGGGAAGAGAGGCACGTGGGGAGAGAGAAAGAGGGGGAGGGGAGATTTGTATGAGAATCACATTATGTCTACTAGCACCCTAAAAACTACAAAGACCTAGTATTTGTATGCATTTGGCCACTTGGATTGTGCATTCGCCACCAATAGTGAAATAATCAGACCAGTGTGTTTGAACGGCTTGAGGCTAGAGTTATGCTGTTGAGATAAAGGTGGCTTGAACTATTGTTGTGTAGTAGTATTGCACACTTGCATTGTTTAGCCATCGATAACCATGCTCTAGTATACAACCTGGGCTGCAATTTTAGTCAGTTCTAGCTTCACAGAAATATATCATACATTGCTGAACTCCAACCTCCCCCATAGCTGTACATAATTTCACATCAACTTGTCCCTCTATTTGCCACATTACTCAAAGCGTTGCCTGGGATGAAGCTTACTTCTTTCAGAGATATTTTATCTGCTTGTGGTCATTGCTAGTGCTAATGCTAGTTGCTAGTTCAATGTGTAGAAATTTGACAGACGCTGAGCAGATTCTCAAACTTGAAGGTTCAATAACGGAAGTGAAGGCCTATTCAATTGTTGTATTTGGCTTTTTGTTCGTAATTTTCTAGCTATCATGTGCACTATTCATAAGCAGTGTCTACTACTAACTATAGACTCCTGCTGAGAGGTTCGAGGAAGCAACCAATCAAATAGAGTCGAGATGCCGTCTGCCTTCGCAAAATCGAACCAGCAAGTCACGACTGAAAATTTTACATATGCTCTCCTCACCTCCTAAACCAAAGAGCCTAACGATTTTCATAATATGTCTGAGTTTTATAACATATGTATAAAACAAGCCACAGCCTGTATATCTAGTAATAGTAAGAAAGCACCAACGTACACTATGATTACTATCTGTATTATTTGTGTTGTCTTATTCATATTCCTACTGCTAGTATCATCATCACTATTCCTGCCGCTTATAATCCCATTTTCCCAATTTTGTTAGAAATTAATGTCGAAAGACCGAGTTATTGATTGATATCTGTACTTGTTATTGTGTACAAATAATTATAGGTTAATATGTATTATATTATTATTATATTATGTATTAACGTGTAATATATTATATTGTGCATATAATATTACAAAGCCATCATTATCGTTAATGTCATTTAATATAATTTCATCATTGACAATCTACAACACATTACAGTTGTGAATTGTTGGCTTCAATCGCTGGTTCCCGTTTGTTGCAGCTAAGGTGGTGGTAGAGTTCGACTACGATGCCTCCCAACCGGATGAGCTCACCATCAAGAAAGGTGACATCATCAGTGACGTGAAGAAACAGCCAGGCGGATGGTGGGAGGGATCGCTAAACGGCACCAGGGGCGTCTTTCCAGATAATTTTGTCAAGGTATTGATGTTTGTCTGCGTAGCTGAACGTTGCCGTGTTGGCTGCTTGTAGCCCTTGTAGTATGATATACCCTCAAACCTAATTACGATCGCCATTACATATTGAGCGTGTATTTCATCTCGCCTCGAACAAAATTATGTTATCATCGCCACTAGATGCAGTCGCTTGAGACTGGCAGACATTCGAATAGACCGATTTCCAGCTATTCTGGAGGACCGCTCAGAATGTGGAGTTGTTCTCACCACAAGGAGACCAAATCATAAGGCAATTCTGCACGAAAACTGCCATAGCTCCCCAACCAATAAGATTGTTTGCCTGCACCCTAACTATGTCGCACTGATGTCTATGCACTATATGCTCTGTGAGTTTGAGTAGGATGCTTTCCTCCATTGCGTATTATCACCCCAGCCTTGCTCAGCTTTACTCATCATATAGAGCTCTGCTGACCATTGTGATTGTTGATTAATACATAGCAATGGGTAAACAGCCATCTGCCTACAGCCCAACCAGCCAGACAGCTGACTCATCAGATTGAAACAACAAGCTGTCAGAGATCATCTTTGTCTGATCACTGAAGCTGTCTTTGCTTTTCCTCTTGCCTCTATCTGAACAGTACAGTATTTGCTGGGGAAACACTTGTGATGTGAAGTTAATCATTCCCTCCCTTCATCGAATTATGAGCTGATAAAGACTGAAACTGATAAATGGAAACTGGTAAAACTTTGCGTCATGTAAACCAGGAATCTCAACCCGGGTAAACTGAAGAGGACGCACACAAGACAGTTTCATCCTCAGCCGCACAATTTCACCGATCAATAGGTCAGCGGTCTCCAATCTTGACAGACATTCTCGAAATATGTCACGTAGTCTTGACGCAAGCTCAAAATATAAATGGTAAAGATGAAATGTACTCGAATGTAATTACTTGAGGCCTATTCTCTGATTGTCTTTGGGTGAGGGGGCGGCATTTATGATGCTGATACTGATCTGTCTGGTTGCTGCAATGCTGATGAAAATATTCCGGAAAGAAAAATGTTTCCACATTTATTACTTAGAACAGCTCAACAATATCAAAATCAAGACCACCGCACTCCTGTCTGTTACAAGTTACAAAATGACTCAGCTGTTGCGTCATCACTCATCTTGGTCAACTCTCCTACAGGATTACACACCTCCTCCCAGCGAGCACAAGCCCAAAGCTGCACCACCACCCGTTGGCGGCAGCAAGGTGAATGAACTGCGAGGCAAAATTGGCTCCGAAATCAAGGTGGGACCGCCTCCAAAGCAGCAGCACGGTGAGTCGCGAACCGAGACTACTCGCGGATTAGCCATATACAGCAGAATCCACCGCTGTCACATTGCGCGTGACATAGCGTGATATCTGATGGCCACTGTCAATCGTTATATGAAGTAGTCAACCGAGCATATGTTCAACAATGTATAGTGCGAAGATAAGGGTTATTGATCTACATTACATTCATATAAAATGAACATGGTGTTTGTACGGAATATTTCTTGCCTACATTAGTTGTTAGTTCTCTGGTTACTGCTGTCCATTTTATTTCTCACAGGAAATGTGTAATTAGTGATAGATAGTGATGGCGCTTCTGGATCTATTTAATATTTACACCTTGTTCGGTCGTGTCACAGGAGGGGGTAACATGCACAATTTCTTTGTCTGCTTGCTAATGAATATCGGATCATAAACAGGAGCAAAATGAGTCTCTATTGCTCTGGAGAGTGTGGCTAGTGGAAGTCATGATTGCTCTACTGATTCACGAAATCCGAGCAAAAACTAACTACCTTCCACCGAATATTTCTCAGTCCTACTAATGCTAATGCATTGTGGGTAATTCTCTCTTTGAAGTTGTAAACCATTGCTTGTTTTATTATGAACATCTATTTCATGTAGTTTTTCGGAAACCACGTTGCAGCCCATGGTCATATTGCCTCGTCTTGCCACTATGCTGCTTGTGTGTGCTTATTATCACCACTATAATTGAACTCGGCAGCCATAGACACGGGTACTCACACATCTCATTCAATCACATCTAGTCAAACGCTACTAATTTTCAGCCAAACCAAAGCAGCTCGCTGCAGTGCTGTTTGAGTACAAACCAGAGCAGCCGGATGAATTGATGCTGATGGAGGGCGATACAGTTGAAATTGTCGGAATGGTGAGACTCGGTTAAGTGCATCTGTCCTCCTCACTGGTATCATATCACGCCACTATCCCCTTCTCTCTACTCTTCTTCTCCCTCATCTGCCTCTCTCCCTTCGCACACCTCAGCCTCTCACACATCTCACAGAAAAACAACACACAACTCAACCACAAACACAACAAAAAAAAAAAAAAAAAAAAAAAAAAAA
>ERZ1740065.2155-NODE-2155-length-12207-cov-10.479674_pt1 | contig 12207 bp, 10 predicted proteins | sample MGYA00581738_ERZ1740065 | MGnify/ENA primary metagenome ERZ1740065 (study PRJEB43018, sample SAMN04849749) | marine metagenome | isolation source: floating plastic debris | place: Pacific Ocean | collected 2008-09-01 | study: EMG produced TPA metagenomics... | reverse complement strand
TTTTCTTTCTTTTGTTGTCTTTTTTGTTGTTTTGTTGTTTTTGTTGGTGTGTTGTTGTTGTGTTTGTGTTGATGTTGAGTGTGGGGTGATGTAGAGGGAGAGAGATGTAGAGGGAGGGAGATGTAGAGGAAGGAAGGTGCCGAGGGATGGACAGAGGCGAAGGAAAGATATGGAAAGAGAGCGAGGGAGGCGAAGGAGAGGGAGCGAGGGAGGGAGAGAAGGAGAGGGAGTGAGGGAGGAGGCGAAGGAGAGGGAGGAGGCGAAGGAGAGGGAGCGAGGTGGAGCAAGATGAAGGGAGGGAGAGGGAGGGCAGGAGAGGGAGCGAAAGAGATAGAGGGACAAATGGTTAGTTGTGCATTACCTGTATGATCGCTGGAGACCGTGTACGACGCTGTCTGCCATGTCTCATGCGCAAACATCAGTTTCTTTGTGCAAAACACATATTGCTCGACATCCCTGGGAAAATGATCAGGTACGGGTGGCTGTGATGGCGGAGGGACAGATGGCCCTCTCCCAGAGTCTGATGTCTATTCAAACAGAGAATGTGACTCGGTGAAGACAGGCGATGCGTGGTACATGCACAGATATGGCACAGATATCTGCCTTGACGCATTCGTTGAAATGTATTAGAAGGAGTTCGACGAAGCATACAGGTAGTTGTCTATTTCCCCGCCCTGAAATTGTTCAAAATAAGTCTTGAGAAGTCTTCAGAATTATTGAAGAACTCTTAAAAATTCTTCAAGACTTAAGAACTCTTCAAGAGATACTTCAGGAATTCTTGAAGAATTCATGAAAAACTTTCAGGGCAGGGAAATAGACAATAACCAGTGTACAGGTGAGCGCGTGCATGAAGACAACCTATGAAACTTTCTACCCGTATGAAAACATCACGTACTATATAGTAAACCCACATTAATAAATATAATAGTAATTTGGTGCAAAAACTATTAAAGTTGTAATTGCACACCATATTTTTTATAGCTCTTTATGTTATACAAAAGTTCATGCTGTATAAATCCTACAGGAATCACTATAACTTCATGTAAAATGGTTGTAAAGGAACCATCTTAGTTTCATCAGAGAGAATCAATTTACAACCATTCAACAAAGCGTTCAAATCAACAATCAGCCAGAAGATGAAGTCTTATTTAAGATGACCTCACTTCCTGAGACAAGCATCTTATAGTCGAGGGAATATGGTAAGAAATCGCTAAAAATACTAGACTGCTATTATTACAAACACCGCTGATTTGAGCAAACGCGCTATAATTCTGTCTGCTGCAATATCTATGGTTGCAGTAACGGCACAGGATCAGATTAAGCCCAGTGTTACAGTTACAAGGTGCCCGCTTTCATAATATTCGCCTCTGGACAGACGAAAAGTTGCTGTTTCTAACTATGCCAGGAGCGTTCTTCAAATAAGCCTAATTCACTCGAACAATCTTCATCTCAATGGCAGAGCAAGAGAAGACAAATCTTAGGGCAATAACACATGTCTTAGAACTGTTACTAGCTGCACTAAAAGCGCATGATTTCTAAGTATCAAAAGCAGAAGTAAAACAAACACCAACGCACACATTAACAGAGATAGAAGGGGGAGACTATGACAGTTAATGGTAACGGAGTGCCGGCGGAGGGGAGAACTGACCAGTGAGCCTGTGGACGTTATGCTGGCAGGACTAGGTGCGGGGGAGCAAGGAGAGCCGCGGCTTCTGCTGCCGGTGGGCCCCGTGCCGGGTAGACTAGGATGGTTGGTAGGTGATGATCGAGACAACCTCACTTCTTTCAGGTATTCGTCAACGCGGCGAGAGCAGCTCGCTAGCCTCTCCTTGCTCAGCTTATACACCTTCATGCAGAGATGGGCACTGACGAATAGGCTACAAACAGAAAAGCAAACATGAGCTAGATCACCTATACCTGGCCAATGTAAACTGCAATATGTGCCGACCAGGTACTGCATGGGCACAAATAAATACGCAACAAATAAATGCGAAAAGGAAGTAAATGCAATGTGTAACAATTATGATCTCGCCACTTTTGTAATGACGTAATGACGTAATGATGTAATGATGTAATGACGTAATGACGTAATGAAACCTTCTGAAGAATAAATGCGATGTGCAATAAATGAGGAAAAATGAGTTTTTGGAAAATCGCAAAAAAATGCGAAGAATGAGTTTTTAATATATCTTATTTAATGCTCAATCGCAATTACTTTTACGTATGCAGTAACACATTGGTATCATCAGGTCCCATACAAGCAGTCATGCCAGCCTGGATATAGTGACTAGAAGAAGATCGCCAATGATAAAGGCAGCTGAGTTTCTGTCGGAGTTGTCACATCATGAACAACTTTGGAGTTGTCATCTCACCATCAAGATAAGTTTGCTCTCATGATCATGTGACTCCATAGACGTCAATGTTTACCGTTTGACTGTTTAGGAGGGGAGGCAGTACGTTTTGTAAATCCACTAATGTTAATATTCCTTCAGACTATCATTCTTATCTTTGGCAAACGCTAAATACGTTGGCGGTTAAAACTGCTACTTTCACAACGATAGTTTTCTTGCTAAAGACTGCCATTATCCGAGTTGAACTGTACGTAATCTTACCATAGGACTTTGCAGATCTTTTGGATATGGGCATACTTGGCAGGCGAATCGTGGTTGTGGACATCACTGAACAGCGATCTGAAGGACAAAAAAGGGATAAGTTATCAGTAGCACGCTGCGCATGTACTCTTCCTACTGGTGTGCCAAACGATGGTGAAGGTAAACGGCACTTACTCTGCGAGAGTCAGTGTACCCAGATAGTAGTCTCTGACATCGGCCACATGTTTAAAATCCTTTTTCTCCTTGGCGATGGCGCATATCATGAAGTTGAGAATAGACTCGAGTAGCATGAGATTTTTGAGGGGACGCGACTCCTAAAGAAACAGATGTTAAGATGGTGTGCCGGGCAGCAACGAGAAAGAAACGAGCGGCGGTTAGAAATTATACCTCTTTCGCGCCGTTGTTCTTCAGAGTTCGAGCCTTCTCGTGGTGCTGTTCGGGATTGTCGATGATGGAGAGAGGTACCATCGTGCGAGATATGTCTTTGGTGGACGTTAACTGACTGGGGGACAGCATGTCAGTGGATGGTTTGATGTCGATAGATGGTTTGATGTCGTCAGGTGATTTCATCGGTTCCAGTTTGCTGGATGGAATGAAATTGATTGAAGGAAACTGCGATGACGTTTTCATACATCATAAATTCTTGAGTAGGAAAGTTTCATCTCAATGGATCAGATTTGGCAGCATTTCACATCAATAAAACATTGATGCGGCGATGACACAATTTGGAATACACGATCACACAACAGTTGCATTGAGTCTAGATGTCACCTGCTGTAGAGCAATGCAACCCACTGTGAGGTGATCCCGCCCACTGTGAGATGATCCCGCCCATTGTGATATGATCCCGGCCATTGTGAGATGATACCGCCTATTGTGATATGATCCCGCCCACTGTGAGATGATCCTCCCCACTGTGAGATGATCCCGTCCACTATGAGTTGGTCCCGTCCACTGTGAGTTGGTCCCGTCCACCGTGAGTTAGTCCCGCCCACTGTGAGGTGATCCACCCACTACAGGACGCTCTATCCCTGACATACTGTAGCCAGGCCACACCCCTAGAGTGGTGCAGACTCACATCTTTTTACTTCTGAGCATGTCCTGTGGGGTGGGTGTCTTGTTTTTCCGTTTAGTGCTCGGACTTGGTCCCTTGCTGGTTGGTAGTGCGGCTGGATTGTGCTGCAATAGTAAACGATAGTGTGCGAGCCACAGCTCTACTTTCAGACACTTATGCGAGGTGTTTGGATAGATGACCCGTCACATACCGGAGGTGGCGGTTGGGTCCCGGGACGGCGACGTAGCTTACTCAATGGTATGCTGATGACAAGTGAGGTGGGAAGAGCTGATGTGAATGGCGTTGTAGTCACCTCCTCGGGAGAGATAGGTTCCTCCTTCAGCATTGAAATCGGCCGCATGTAGTTCTTTATACCAAGCGCACTCTAAAAATAGAAACCAAAAACACATTTAACCAAAGATTAGCTTATTACCGAACCTATAAAGTTGACGCAGAATAACTCCAACCGTACCAAGGCTGACTTGGCAGGATGATCGGCAGCGGCTGCCGCGCGAGATGGCGAAGGTGAGCCGTTGCTAACCACGTCCACGTTGACGTCCTCTTCATCCGGCTCCAGTTTATAGTGTACACCCTCGGTTACACTCTTAGATATGATCTCGGGTTTGGGCGAGGGTGCGGTGTGACTAGACGACTCGTCCGACGACTGACTGGACAGCAACACCTTACTCGCCGGCTCTTCTTTCTTGGCCGACCTGCCTCTCCTACCCTTTGAACCGCTCTACAATACGGAAATCCTAATCAAATAGTCCCACAGACACGATTCCATATGTCTCATAGGAGCCAGGTTTTACTGCAGTTGCTGCGAGGTGCAGTATCCCACATATCACTTACATAACGACGTGTAGAACTGGATTTGATAGCAACAGACATGTTAGCGTTTCCTTCAAACTCATCAAGAAATAAAAACGATAGCGATCCCAAAAATGAGAAGACAACTCCTATAAAAGGTATAACGGTATAACATCTATAGCGAATTTCAACGATAGCGATCATTGATCGTTAGATTGTTGCTATCAAATCCAGTTTTACAGTATATCAAAACAGTCTAGCCGACCGTTGTTCAATGTCTTTCTTGTGTTATTGAACTCGACATTGAACACAACAGCACTGCACCCATTAGTGAATGGCGCTTTGTTAATGAAGGACAAATGCCCCAACACCCGACTTACTACACCCGACTTACTGCACCCGACTTACTACACCCGACTTACTACCGTAAGTACTGAGTCGCAGTCAGCAGTAAGTACACAGACGAGTGTTCAGTGACGTACCGTGGTCTTTGTTAAGCGCTTCTCCCTGACTACATCAGACGAGATGGTCATTGGCTGCATCTTCGGCGGCTGGAAGTCGGGGTCAGGGTCGCGGCTCGTAGACTCGCTCTTCCGCGGCCGTCCGCGCTTCTGCTACAGCATCAAGATATGGTCAGTGGGTGACGGCAGACAGCCAGGAACAGACAGATGTAAGAGCTGTCGTTCTGACTGGACGATGAACGATGCTGACCTTCTGGTTCTGCATGCTGTTCGGTTTGGATGCCAGGTTGCTGGTGGGAGCATGAGAAGGCAACTTGGCTGCATCCATCTGGCCGGAGAACGTGTCCAAGCTCCAGCTGTTGTCCACTGTGGTGGAGATGATTTTCTGAGGTGCTGGCGAGCGCTCGAGTTTGGGCAATATTGAAGGTGCCTTTGGCACCTCCTCTCCGTCCTCGTCATCGCTGGAGTCTGAGTCTGAGTCGGAGGAAGAGCTGCTGCTACCAGAACCACTGCCGCTACTACTTGAGCTGTCAGAGGCAGAAAGATAGGCATAAGTGGACATTACAACTGACGGCAAGCTGGTAATTACAGCGGTGGGGATAGGTATGTATACCTGCTGGAATCGCTGTCGCTCTCGGAAAGGTCAAGGCCATATTTACCAATTTCTCCACTACAACAGCAGCCGAGGCATAAATCAACGTCAGCACATCAACTTGGCCGAGGAGTGACAACTCCCGTCACGGTTAGGAACAATAACATCAGTCAGGCACGGCCTAATGACCCACTGGCTAGTGCCCTTCATGAGCCGCTGACCTTTGACTGGTAAGGGACACTGTACTCACTTGACGGTTACAGCGTTTGCAGTGTTTGACACTGTGTGCTCAGCGCTATCAGCAGTTTTGGCGTCAGCTGATTTGGAGATGTCAGTTTTCGAGGAGTCGTTGGTTTTTGAGTTGGCGTGTTTGGGTGGCTGGTCTTTGGTGGAGCGATTCGGCGCTGCTGTAGGTTTGGACAGGTGCCTGTCCACCTGCTGACTGGGAATCTTCAACAAAAAAAAACCAATGTCAAGGTCACAGATGGCGAAATCCTGACAACTGCCGTATCTTACCGATTTAGCATCCAGGTTTAATATTTTTTCTTGCAACCATTGACACAATTTGTTTACTTATAGAAAGCCATATTTGAGGAGGTTTAGATGATAAACGTGACGAGGGGGAGGAGGGGGCATTAGTTACGGGAGGGGCATTAGTAACGGGAGGGGGCGCTTTACCGGTAAAAGATAACAGAGTAAAAACTTACTGAAACACGACTTATTCCCGAGCACATTTTTGCCTTGCTACATGTTACAAAAGGTACATGTTTGCGTTTCTTCACTGCATTGGAATGGAACAAAGAGGAAAAAGTTGAACATTTCATTTACTGCAAACCGCTAACAACGACCAAGCACGTGGAAATTAGACAAACGCAAAGTTTTCCTGTTCTACCGTACACATCATCAAACGCATTTAAAGAATAACACTTTTACTTAGTGTCAAATATTTGTAAAAAAACTAAAATTACAATCAGTCAAATAATTCTTAACTATGGCAATCTTATCCAATTAACTCGCAACAAAATTATGGAAATGCAGAATGGGTTTATCTCCAACCCAAGGTTGACTTCGTCATTAAACTCATGTTGGACAATTGCTCTATTCTTATAGCAGACTGAGCTGCAGCCTATTGTACAGTGATCATTCCTTGGATTGATGTAAATTCTACTACTAAATCAATACGCTTAATGGGCAAAAAAACCTTTAACAAAAAAGTCGTGAATTACGACGGTCTCAGGTGAACAGCAAGCTGGCCAGAGACGTGACACCGTGACGCTAACGAAGGAGAGGAGTGAAGTTATGACGGGAGAGGTGACACTGTGACACTGATGAAGGAGAGGAGTGAAGTTATGACGGGAGATGTGACACCGTGACACTGATCGAGGAGATAAGGATCATGTATGGAGTGAGGCTATGGCTATGGTATTACATACAGGTTCTATGGGTTTTGAGATAGGATTGAATCTGTAGAGAGGCTGTGGGTCTGGCTTTATAGGCGTCTGTATCTCGGTAATGATGTCTTCGTTAGGCCGAGTCATCTGCTCCAGTATGCGGCTGATATCCGAATCAGGCTAAAACAGTATAAAACCAATGTCAGGGTCGTCGGACAGATCTCAGACTAAATTCGGAACAGACAGATCAGGGAATTGACAGTAGCGGTACATATTCAAGTAATTATCATTCTTATTGTTAATATTGTTATTATTATTTCCAAAACAGCGCTATAGCGGGAAGAGTCTGGGGCGGACCACAGCCCGTGGTCTCAGCACACCAGTATAGAAAAAGGGAAAAACTCTTTACACTGGATATGGATTGTCCCCAATACAGCTGATTTTTGGATAGTTTCCATTGATGTATTTATCTTCAAAAGCCCAAGGAAATGGCTGAATCGAATGATTATGAATTATTTATCATAATGGTTTATGATTATCATTATCACCATTACGGTTATTGTTATCATTACTACTATTATTATTACACTCATGCTCCTTTCATGTGTAATTTCAAACTACACACTGTAACCTGTGATTAAAATAATAATGAAAGTAAACTTAATGATTTATAGCGATGGTAGCTTTACTAATAATTATATTATATATACATTATTATACTTTACTAACGTATACTCCAATCTAGTAATTAGTGCAACAGTACAGACAGCGGCAGGGACCTTGTCAATAATACATAATATCCATCCACTCTGGCGGAGTGACGCAGTACAAATCCAGACATCATAATGACAGCATTTGCTGAGCAATAAACTAATGCAAAGTGAAACTAAATGTGCTGTAAAATAATGTAATGATATAATATATAATACTATAAAATAATTGACGAACACTTAACTTAAAAAAATAGCATTGCAATGGTCAAATGCATTCATTTTGATTATTAACATGTTCAAAACTGGGAGACGCTTCATTGCTGCTGAACTTTACACGATGATTGTTGAAAAACAAATCAAATACAGCAATGAACTTCGTTATCTGGCATTGTGCGGACCATAGACAACTAACTTTGCAACGCGCATAACTGCATCCAAAATGAACTATATACTGCAGACTGGAAAATGATTGCGATTAAAAGTAATGGCGATTTTGACTAAACTTAACAACTAGTAAATTGCTTGCACTGTAAAATAAATACGAATTCCAGTAACTCATGTTAACTACTGACTGAAAGAGAAAATATTGGGAGGCATTTTTCTCGATTATAGCAATACGCAATTGACGCACTTGTTTTTTCTCGCAATCATGTTCCAGTTTACAGTACTATATTCGTCTGAACACGTCCCCAGCTACCAAAAACCTGTAGTCAGCCAGAAGACTACGTGTTCTAAAATTGAGCACCGCATCAATCAACTTATCTACATATCGGGTCTCTCTCCATGGAAACGGGATGGAATATGTGACACTAGCCCGACTTGCGGCAAGGTCAATTCGAAGTCAAGTATAGGCCCGATACTGCCCATTACCACGTGGGCCCAAATAGAGACACACACACACTACGTCAACATGAATAGCCTTATTATTACTATTACTATTATTATTATTAATAATAATAATTATTATTATTATTAATAATAATAATAATTATTATTATAGTAATCACAATCCATCAAATAAACTGCTGGGCTAATTCCCAATCTAGTGAATGAGCGCTGATTTAGATCCATCACCTAATCATACAGGTAAGTGATACATCTACCCCCCCTCAACTTCACAGCTATAGCATAGGGTAGAATATCTAGGAACATAGGCTATACTCCAGCCTATCTGTCCTCATAAACGACTTAGCAAATAGCAGACCAGTCAGTGAGTCAATGAGTGAGTCAGTGAGTGAGTCAGTGAGTGGATGAAATGACACATGACAATACTTTAACCACTGTCTCTATTGCAGCTGCCAGTTTTAGTAAGTCAGGTTGGCGGACTATGTACAGTGTACTAGAACAGTAAACTGATGGACACTGGCTCAGGCAGAATGAGTTTAGTAAATCCTAGTCCAATTGTTGTCTCACGTGATCATTACTAGTTACTAGTGACTAGCTATACCTTGTGTGTAGGGATGACGAGGTTCGTAGGTTTGGATCGTTCAGTGAATCCATTGAATGGCCTCCCGTTCTTGTCTCTGGCGGACGGCGCCGGCGCCGAGGTGGGGAAAGACTTGCTGAGTGATGTCGGGCCGCCGCCGCTCCTAAGTAAGTCGGCCGGCATCTCACCAGCGTGAGCACCTTTGGTACTGGAGGTAGGAAAAAGAAGACATTGACGGATGAGCCTGCTACTCTGCGGTGGAGGCGCCGGTACTAGCGAGGGTGTACTAGAGCCGAGAGACTACATAGAACAAATAGAGAGGAGAGCGTCAAGTCTCTCTAATCCACACCTGTGTCTCCACAGACAACATGTCAATTATCCTCACGGCGCAGCGGGTGAGTTGACAGATAGTTCGAATGCAATAAACAAGCTGCTGGTCAGTCACAGCGGCAACAGTTCTCGTCCTAGCGCCCACACATGCAATAACTAGTGGGTGATTGTCCCCCCCCCTGACGTCATACGCTGTAGACACTTGCCTGTTAGCACCCTGTGGAGAGATCAGATTAGCCGTAGGCTGATAGCTGTGATTCGAGGTGGTGGCATTAGAGGAGGAAGCTGAGGTGGTCTTGGACTTGCTTGAATGTTTGTGACGATCTGCCGCCGCGGACGACGACTTGACTCTCACCGAATGATCGCTGCGATCGCTGCAGACGGACGGTGACCGACGTCTGCTTTCGCTTGCCGTCGTGGAGTGAGCAGCAGCAGCAGAAGACGAAGTTGTTGGTGGATCTTTAGATGATGAGCTGGACTTGCGATGTGACTTGGTTTTCTTGGCAGCTTTCTCCTCACTAATTCCATGAAAAACAAACACGTACACACAGATACCATTGGCTCTAAGCGTATGCTAACAATGGCAGATCATGGAGTCGCTATCCTGTCCTAGTTAGTGATGTAGGCAGACAGCGAAACCTACTGACACTAGTTACTGGATAGGATCAATCTGGGAAGCTAAACGACACAAAGTCAACACGAAACAAGGGAGGGATTTGGGCCGCCACTAACTAAAACTGACAGCACAAACGCGTGGCGGGCAGGCGGACAATAGAAACGTATGAGTCAATGATTGTCGACAAACATTTGTCCCACATCCGTGGCCATCGGCGGCACTTGTAGCGTGACGTGACGCACTCGTCCCATGGAGAGAGAAGTGACACCTACTGGAAATCGGCAGCCACTAGCACAAGTAATTCCCTATCACCACAGGGAATTCCTCCGAGGCAGTCAGCTGATCCACTGGTCAGAGTAGAGACTACTAGTAATTTCAGTACTAGTTAACCAAGTGAGGCGTAATTAGAAAGCCCACCAATATGGCTAATCGCTACAGCCGGCAGTCAACAAACAACACCACTGACTTGCAGTCTTTCTACGAAGGCAGCAGGATGTGTTCTTATAATATCGTGTCTAAAGCTGAAATACTTGAACCTAAATCGATATCGAGTGAGCAATATAAAGTACATTATGTCAATACGCTAGTTATGCTGTCACGCAACAACCGGCGCTGGTATATCGTACATAGGCGAGTGGGCCATTGTACAAACGATTACATTCCTGGGTACAGCGCATAGTTTCACAGGAAACGTAGTTGAGAGGGAGCAGAGTGTGTGAAGAGTGGAGGGAGGGGGATTAGGCACTAAACTGCTAGTAATGACTGGCCGTAAATCTTACAGCTACACAAATAATCACTTGTCACTTCCTCAGCAGTACACTCCTGTCTCTCACCACCACAGACATCTGGACACTGAATCGACTGGTCTGGCAATGGAATGTACAATAGCGTCATACCATCGTCACGCACACATACTTACTAGCCATCCCTCTATTAATGCTGGCAAAGAGATAGGCACGATGATTAGAGGTGTAGATACAACTTTCCATGTATATACATGTATCTCTCGATTCTGGCACAGCTGACTTACAGGTACACGCAGGTATTTACCTAGATGTCTGATAAATTCATTGCCTATCCCCAGCCTTTACCACAATAGAGCAATACATATCCAGTTGTAGTAATCCCTAGCAAGTGAGTAGAGCGACTACATCCTTCAACTCTTATCTCTCTCAACAGCTGTCACCAACTACAACACAGCGCACCCACACAGATGATACGGTCCATACAACAGGCAGACACTATATGTCCATGTCTACACCACATGCCTGCACCGTGGCACTTAGTATATGTACACCCACGTGCTACACGAATGCAACACGCGCGCCATGTTCTGTTGTCGAGTAACACACCTGCTTTTCTTCTTGTCTTTCGATTTGTGCTTGTGATCAGAACTGGAGTTCTCTCCCCTGTCACTCTTCTTATGGTGTTTGTGTTTGCTGGTATGGCTCCTGCCGCTCGACGATTCAGGCGGCTTTGGCTGTATGTGATTGGTTGCTTCACTCTTACCAGGATCACCAGTTGGCTTGTGTGTCCTTGATGTTGGAGGGTTTGGGCTACATGAAGAGGAGCTGTGAGTGATTACTATGAGGATAGTAGGACTACAATAGCTGGCACATGTACGCTATGGCAGGCCTGCAGTGAATGTGAGCCCGCTCTCCATTGGCTGTACCTATGTACTTATCAACGGTTTGTAGTGGGGTTCATGAACTTTGACCTCAAGAGTGATAACAGGATTTGCAATCTAGTGACTGGTTAGTACCGCAGCACTACTTCTCAGAGTGGCTGTGGTTATCTGCTGCGATGGTGTGGGGAGAGCGGGAGAGTCAGGAATGGCAGGCAATTGAAGAAGAACCAGTGGTAAAATTAGGAGGGGGAAGATAGAGAGGGGGAGAGATGAGGTAAAGGGGGATGGGGAGAGAGATTGCATGCAAACAGTGTTGTTGGCACACTTGACACTGTTACAGCTGTACAATCATATTTATAGAAGCACAGTCAGACATCTTCCGCTATGGAAACACCAGGCTATGAATAGGTCATACAGTGAGGTACAAGAGCCTGATAGCAGTGATTTCAGCTAATACCATAATGAGAGGGAGGAAGGGAGGGGTGAGAGAGGGGGAGAGAGAGGGGGGGGAGGAGAGGGGGGGAGCGAGGGGGGGGAGGGGGGGGAGAGAGAGAGAAGAGAGGGGAGAGGGGGGG
>ERZ1740065.2152-NODE-2152-length-12209-cov-12.193928_pt1 | contig 12209 bp, 12 predicted proteins | sample MGYA00581738_ERZ1740065 | MGnify/ENA primary metagenome ERZ1740065 (study PRJEB43018, sample SAMN04849749) | marine metagenome | isolation source: floating plastic debris | place: Pacific Ocean | collected 2008-09-01 | study: EMG produced TPA metagenomics... | reverse complement strand
CCTTCTAAGCTTGCTCTTCTCCCCTCTCTCTCCCTCCCACCCTCTCTCCCTCCCTCTCTCCTTCCCTCCCTCTACACTTTGTGAGTAGTTAGTTTATCTCTCTGGTGTCTGTAGAATGTTCCTTAGTCCAGCTGGAGGAAATACAAGCTTCTCGTGCCGGGATTGTTCTCAGAACTGTAAGACGTGCTCGGGGCCGCGATCGTCTGACTGCACAAGCTGTGATACCAATCTAATCCTGAACCAAGGTACTCCTTCTATCACTGTGTAACAATGCTGTTGATCACAGCATACTGTGAAGTGAATATTAGTATCATCATAGGATACATAGGGTACACAATAGTTCTTAAAAAGTTTCAGTTTTAGTTTTGGTAATTTGTTCTATGACCTGCAATATAATGTGAGGCTAAAATTGATTCTGTTCAGAAGTTTTTGAGATCACACGAAAGAAATCCATTTTGCACTATGTCAGATGTCCATTGTATCTGTTGCTTGTTTTGATTTGGTTTATTCCATGTCACTGACCCTGACCCTCCCGTTTTGATCTCATTGACTGTTTTTCAGCTGGAGCCTGTGTCACAGAGTGTGAACCCGGATTCTTCACTAAGACAGCGTCTGGCGGTCAGAGAGTTTGTCACGCCTGTAACTCAGAGTGTCTCACATGTGACGGTATGTCTGCACTCTCATTCTCCTTCCCTCTCTTTCGCTCTCCTTCTCTCTCTCCTCTGCCCTCTTCTTCTCCTCCCCTTGTTCTACCTCCCTCTCTGTACTTCTCTTTCTCCTGCTCACTGTCTCTCTCTCTCCTTTACTGTCCTCCCTTTCTGTACCTCTAATTTGCTCTCCTTCCCTCTCTCCCTCTCTCTTATCTACCATATTGCCATGCATATTACACCTGCCTTTATCCTATATATATATGTATTTGATTTCTCTCCATCGGCTGAAGCACTTTCCCTCCTCTCTCTTCATGCAATCATATTGCGAGAGGTTTCTCCTACTAAATATTCGCCGGTCTGATATGCCAGTATCTCATCTGGTGAACCTCATTTCTTGTACTTCCTTGTTCATTTCTATTGCACTATCCTATCTCCCTTCCTAAAATTCCATTTTATCTTCTCGTCTCCCCTCGTGTCTCCCCTCGTGTCATCCAGTCATGTCCCCCTTGTAGGAGAATCATCAGCCGACTGCTTGTCATGTGACCCTTCAAAGCTTCTCTTTCACAAGACATGTTCAGCTATACCACAGTGCTTCAAGCACCAATACTACAACAAGACGTTCAGCGTAAGCATACTCACCTCTTGCTAGTTGTTTATATCTCTAAGGAAGTCGGGGTTGTGGGAATGTCAAATACTGATCATCGATGATGTAGTAAGAGTATTTTCATGTTTGTTACTGTTCCAAAATGGGCTGCTAACTAGCGAAATAAATGCGGTTGAGTAGGAAATACAATTTTCACCAAAAGTAACGATTTTGTTATATTTATAGCAGGGATGGATCCAGAAAATTTTTTGACTGAAGCTCAAGTTATCAAATAGTAGCTGTCCGAAGGGTAATTTGCATCTGCTGACTGCATTGCTTAGTGATGCCGACTGGGGTTAATGTGACTGTGCGATGAGTGCAGTCGTGGTTTCTTTATCTATTTACTACTAGCTGACCAAAAATAGTTGAGGCAGATTCATTTGCGTTAGCCTGAATCCGTCCTTGTTGCTCATTTAACTTAATTATGACGGATTTTTCAACAAATGAAAATTTCCGTGCTCATCGCATTTATTCTCAACAGATCTTTGCAATTTTATTTTTACAGTATTTTCAGATGTGTTGCATTTTCTCTTCAGTTAGCCTCTCTTTGGTGTCAGAGGCTGTTTATTATGTAATTAATTGAGTTACGTTATCATTTAGGAATGCCTAAAATGTCACGACACATGCCTCGAGTGTGACGGACCATCCGAAAACCACTGTACGTCGTGTAACGGTTCACTGCACTTGAGACTGTACAAGAAGACAAGTCAGTGCGTCATATGTTGCCTCAGTAATCAAGTGTCCCCAGGTGTCTGCTGCGACTGTCATTCAGGTACCTATCTACATCCCGCCTCGCCACTCAACACTTCGAACATGTCGTGACATTCTCTCTATTTATGCTTATGTCAGACGAGCCCGTGTGTGACGCCGCGTTCATAGAGACCAGTGATCTCTCCGGCGCCGGTGCTCACGAAGCTGTGAACCGAAGGCGCTTCTTTGGACTGACAGCCGTGGCTGTTATATCGCTACTACTTCTTTGGGTTGTCATCTTCTTCGTTCTCCAGTACAGGAGTCATGGACGCTGCATGTTTAGAATGTCTACATCTACTCTAATGGTGGAGAATGGAAACATCATAGAATATTCCTCGTTGGCTGGTAAAGACACCGAGTCGCTATTGCCTCAGGACAGCTTAGCAAATAACCAAACGTCCAACCATAATTTTATAAATTATGACTCTGACTAACCTTAAGTTAAACCGTTTTTCTTTCAATAATATATTATTAAATTATTGGCTGTGAGCCAATAACTATCACTTTGACGACCAACTTTATTTATGATTGTATTAGAAGTTTTCTCCCCTTGATATTGAACATTGGATGATTATGCAATCAGCTCAAGATGTATTTTTTCATTCAAAATCTGATCAAATCTACTAGCTGAACACATTCTGCAACTTTTGCACGTTTTATTCTTTCTATCAAGTGTTTCCAAAAGTCTACATCCCCATGAATAAAAACTAACCTCCGAATTCAAGCGACAGACATAGCGTCGTCGCGTCTGACACAGAGTCCCGCGTAAATGATGAGTAGATTATATGTACTAGTATATATATGTGTATATAGAAGTCAGCAGTGAGCACCCTTAGTACATACAGTTTGATTTCCAACAGTTCCGACATCGCGTGTGGAACCCGGATGGTAAAACTGTATAAAAGATTCTCACGTATCAAACGAGTAAAGACAGATCCGACACGACTGGCGCTGCTCCCATCAGCTGCCTTTGTGGAATCAGCAGATCTTATCACTGCTCATATATTGTCGTAGACGGCTCGCAGCAGTGACCGAAATCGCGGGTCCAGCTCCGAGCTGTATATGCTATGGAAGTTAGTGAGATACACAATACTTAGATTTTTCTCCTTGTCCACGTAAGCATATTGACCGCCGAATGCCGAATACCCGACCATATCAGTGCCCTGCAAGATAGCAAAGACACACTTGACAACACGATACTATGCCAGTACTGAAAGGGCTTAGAATCAACAGCAGGAGAATGTTCACGTGATACCGTCTATACCTTTATATTGGCTATTGTCCAAAAGTCAACTTAAACACCCTGGGCACACATAAAAAGCGGCCAACGACAGCCAAGCTGCCATAATGGCGGCAATTTTAACTTGACTAAGGAAATTTGTAATTGAAATTCGATTACTATGAAACCCTTACAGTGCACGAGAGCCGGGCAGGAATCCAGGCACGCATTTGGTTTGCTCAGAATAGAATGCGTGACATGAGTAGTAGCACCACTATAGTATACCATGATGGACAGTTATATACGACTACGTACATACCACCATATACTACTTCTACCACTATTTCAGCAGCCGGACAAACGGAAACATAGGAAACACAATGCCCAGAGTCAATCGATTTCCTCTGAGTGGTGAAGTTTTCAGTTAGACTGCGGTACTGAGGGTGGTAGTCACCTTGGGGGAGGGTTGTATGAGGCCCGCAGCGGACAGCGAGTAATTGCTGAACAGTCCGAGCCGTTTGGCCCAGTTGGGCGGCGAGTTGACGTTGGAAACTCGAGTCATCTTCCGCCAGGTCTGTGGCGAGATGGGAGGCTTGCCAGAGAAGTCATCGATGAGTAGAGCATCTCGATAGAGCTGAGCGAGTGAGCGAGCAGAACTGAAGCCGCTGATTGCGCCGATGGGGGTGAGACGCACATGAGGATCATTGAGACGCGTGATCTGTACAAAACGAGCAGGCAACCACTGAACACTTCCAACAACTCGTTGCCAGAGCAATTAACGCAGGATGGGAATGGAAAGATCACTCCTATTTCAAACAAATTAGGAAATTCATGTGCAAAATACAAAGAATACAAATTCAAATAGAAAGAATGAAAGGTATGCATGCAGTCAACGAGCGGCACTTGAACTCACCGAATTGATCTCTAAGAATGTGTTTGCCCTCATGTATGACAGCAAAGTGCAGATGAGTTCCATTGGAGCAAAGAGAACTTCAAACACGATGGAAAATCCATGACCTCTGACCCTTGCGGCTCTGTGCTGCTCTGCCAATGGCAGTCCGGTATAATACTCAATATCTGTCAATAAAAATATGACGGTGGGTCATGTGACAGAGGAGAGCGTAAACATCCTCACACAGACATGCAGATACTCGGTAGAAGGCAGTACTTCAAAACTAGACTTGGTGAGAACAAAGCTAGAGAAAGTTGTCCCTCAGAAGCAACTGTTGCTAGGCGATTACATATCAGTGACTGCTCATTCACTGCGACCTGTCAGCTGAGGGTGGCTGAGGTCGGTGTGAAATCTAGCATGACATACAGTCACTGTCATCTTTATCTAGATAAAATCATGAGTCTCACTAACTAAACCCTGGCTTATGCATAGCACCATCAAACTGCTGTGGTTAGAAAAACTGTGGATAGAAGTTTGAAAAAATCCTTGCATTAAATAGACCGATTTCCAGCTATTTTGGAGGACTGCTCAGAACTTGGAGTTGTCCTCACCATGAGGGGACCAAATCATATAAATGATAAGGCAATTCTGCACCACAACTGCCATAGCTCCCCAACCAACAGGATTGTTTGCCTGCGCCCTAACTATGTTGCTCTGATGTCTATGCACTGTATGCTCGGTGAATTGGAGTAGGATGCCCAGCTTTCTTCTATTGCATATTATCATCCCAGCTTTGCAGGCATTGACCTAATTCACTCCTGCGCTTTGATTGGCCGCTTGCTGCCTAGGGGTAGTTGGTGAGTGATTGCCATGTTTCGAGAGCCGCTCGTTTTACCAGTTTCCATTTATCAGTTTCAGTTTATCAGCTCATAATTCAATGAAGGGAATGATTAACTTCACATCGCAAGTATTTCCCCAGCAGATACTGTACTGTTCAGATAGAGACAAGAGGAAAAGCAAAGACAGCTGGAAATCGGTCTATTCGATCATTGATGAGCTTCTTTCAGTGGCGATGATTGTGATTCTATGTTATAACCCATCAGGTCAAGGTCTCCGCTCACAACAGTGCTTGATCCATGGAACTAAGGCTTCAGCCGAGTCAGAGACACGGAAAGTCCCCAAGCAGTCATGATAGAGCTGTAGTCTGTACATATCATGCTATACATTGTAAGATACAGTATAGGTATGCTATACTATACTGAGCTATACTCTATTATAGATACAGCAGTAGGTATACTATGATGTTCTATGCAGTACAGCTATATTTTTTTGTAATATACTACACTATGCTATACTATACATATACAGTATGGGTAAGCTATCATACTACACAGTATGTGTGGGTATACTCTGCTACACTACTATGTTGTGCTATAAATCAAACAGCATCAAAGTAGTACGGAAGGCTCACCAAACTTGGAAGCAAACTCTTCTTCGAAAAAGATCTTCAGCGAGCGGTGCTGCTTGTCCACCCGCCTGATCAGCTGGTCGGCGAATAGTTCCAGCGTGGCTGGTTCGTTCCCATTGATCTGCAGCCCTACAATCAGAGACACTCCGCTCTATAATTACTGGGCGAGCTCCAATAAATGCGCGGACAGTCAATCGAGCGTCTTATTACCCACATCTTATTACTGCTATCAACTTATCACTGAGATTATCCCTTGAGTGTGACAGCGCAGACTACCCGCTACACCTTCACTCTGCAGCTCCACTACAGCCCTACTACACCTTCACTCTGCAGCTCCACTACAGCTCCACTACAACTCCACTACAGCTCCACGACCACTACATCCCCAATACATCCCCACTACAACCTGCTATGTTTGTGGTATAGCCTACTATAATTGTGTCATAACTAATAATTTGTAATCATAACAGACGTACTGGTAAAACTTCCTACAGCAGCACTTCCCACAGCAGTACTTCCCACAGCAGTACTTCCCACAGTAGTCACGTTCAAAGACAGCTAGCAATGATATCACATCGATCTCTAACGGCTCCCTAACTCTGCTGTTTTATATACAACTCCCATTTTTGCCAGTACATTCCAGTGCTGGAGAACTACACTGTCAGCAAATGTAGGGACAGCTCAAACATGTAAACGGCTCGCGGCGAGCAGACAGCAACACTGATCAACCTCGCTACTATTTAGGTATGCGGGATGGCTGGGCATGATGAGAAAAAACAATGCGCCAGTGGAGAAGCCAATCAACACAATATTCATGGCTACCCGCTCACACATACAGGTGAAGGGCATGAATAGAAGTGACAGGTATGTTCCAGGGTTAGTGTGAAGCCATAGTGACCAGCTATGCATGCAAATCAATGGTGTCACTAGCAATCATTCATAACCGTATCAATGTACTGGTAAAGCTGCTTTTAGACTTCCAAAACGCCCAACGGTAGTCAAAGACATGAACTCAGTACAGATTATAAGCTCCATCATTCAGTCATAGCCTCATTGAGGACCACTCAGATTAGTAGGCGAAATGTAAGGGTCATCAATCATACGGCTCCTTAGTATTTAAAGAAACCTGTCTATGGACACAGTGAAGTATACATACCTGATCGCATGAGGCTCTGGGCAGCCAGGTGCTCGCCTATGAACTTCTCATCGTGGAGCTTGTTTATAGAGATAGGCCTACCGAATCTATTCAAACCAACCTAAAGATTGAATAGCACAGAAATGAGTGGATGAACACATGTGTATAGGAGGCTGTAAGCTTCATCGAAAACTTTACTCCCAATACATTGAAGTAACAATTGCTGCTGTTCAAAAAGTTGCTGACAACATGTTGCAAAAAGTCAGACAGATTTTGACGTTTTTGGCAACAATGAACCCGATGACTATGGTTTGCAGCAATCAGTATGGTGCATTATGGGAAGCAGGCTTTAGCTGATAAAGAATAATTGCTGGCTTACTTGTTGGGAAAGAATATCTCTCACTGAGATATGATCCTTGCCTTCCTGGGCAAACTCGGGCCAGTAGTGAACCACCGGCTGGTCGTAGTCTAGGAGCTCTCTATAATAGAGTTGGGGGTCGTAATTCACGCCGCATAAATACATATAAATCAGATGTTTGGTGCAGCTGCTTTGGAGCAAAAGTACATATGGTGATATACTTACCTCTCATATAGAAGTCCCAAGCAGAGAGACATTACAACGTTGTGTAGTGCAAAAGTGTTTGCAACTGTCGACTTCTTCCACGGCTGCCACGCTTGTATGTCTGCATAACCTCCCCAAATATCGACAACTTTTTGACCGTCTTTGAATACTGATAATGCAGCACCTTTTTCCTCACTTGAGAGAAGATGAAGCCTATGCGGAAAGGCATGTGAATGTAAAAGTTGACTCACAATGGAACGGAATGAAGGACCAATGTGCGAAATAGCCAATACCTGAACACCTCTTCTACTTTCTTGTATGCTGGTGAAACAAAGCCCTCCACATTTCCTTTGGGAGGCTCTGGAGAAATCAAATTCGGTATCCATGCCACAATTATAGCGGTGACTAGAACAGTCAGACAGCTCGTCCACCAAAATCCCATGTAAGGAGGAATATGTCTCCTTCTTCCGTGATGATTACCAGCTTGTGCACGTTCTGCTGGCCCAACAGCTGGTCTGACTTCGTCTTTTGATTGATCACTCTTACACTCACACATTCCTCAGCGATAAGAATAACATTGATAGTTCATAGTTCTGTGAAAACCGCCAGTTGGACTGAGGATAATATACAAAAACAATGCCGAAAATTACGAGAAATACAATCCTTAGTTTCTTATATCCTCTTCACTTCTACGTAGAACTAGAGCTATGCCTACAATAAACTCAATCAGATAGTTTTACGCGATAAACAATAAACAATCATGTACGTTTGAGCTCTGCGTTGTTTGGTCGGATCACGATCTCTACAGATCTCGAGTTACTTCCGGTTGCAGGATCAAAATGTAGCCCATAACCTTCAACTGCTTCATACAATGATGTCTAAAATTATATAAACTAGTACTTCTCTTATAATAATTCGGAATAAAGTTAAGACCACAGTTTGCTTGAAGTATCGGAAACCAAGCAATCGTAAAGATGGCTGACCATGTGAATTCATGTAAATGTGAGACATGCGGAGAACCTTCCCTCTATCGCTGTCCAGGCTGTTCAGTCCGTTCATGCTCTGTCAAATGTGTAAAGCAGCACAAGGTTGATTACGACTGTAATGGAAAGAGGAAATCTACTGAGTTTGTCAGTATGAAAGACTTTAATGAGACGAATCTCGTCAGCGATCTCCACTTACTGGAGGACACATCGAGGAAAGTTCGCGTTGTCAGCGATGCGAAATCAGATGTGAGCCCATTGATAAATAATCCCAGCTATGCTACTCTGCGTTGCAATAATAACGTATTAGCTAAGCTGAAGAAAGCCGCTACGTTGAGGAATATTGATTTGAGACTCTGTCCGTTTTTGTCTACACGAAGAAGAGCTAACTCTACTCATTGCACTTGTCGGACAGTTTACCAAGTAAATGATCGTACCAAAATGTATTGGCATATCAAATGGATATACGGCTCGCTAGAGTATGAGGAAAGATCAGTATTCGAAGACCTGCTGCTGACCGACATCATTGCCAAGTTCTTTGACCTGTTGGATCTGGGTGAACCAAACCAATCACCTAACTTCTTGCTCATGAGGTCCAAAATTCGAGAAGACTGTCAGGACCGTGACACAATATCATCAGACTACAAAATTTTGATGAGAGTCGAGGATCAGGGACACGGAAGCATATCTCATGAATTGGATATGTCATTATCTTTGTTAGGCAACCTACGTGGCAAAACAGTTGTGGAGCATCCTGTATTGGATATCGTCCGGTGTAAAGATTTTGTCAATGGGAAAGACTCTATTTCAAGTATCTGACTCTGACTTGGCATTTAGGTCTGTGCGTGACAGTCAATGCTGTCGCATAGCTCTAGTCATGAAAGTAGTAGACCTATGCGGTGTTTTATTTTCTATGAGAATACGATAAAATAATATTGTAGCATAAATATTATTGTGCTCATGTTCAAAATACAGTAATGGTTCTTGAAGAAAATAGATGGATACTTCCGGCCAATCAGAAACTAAGTCAGCAAACGTTTTGAAAAATCAACATATTCGACAGAAGTCTATGGCAAAACAATCCTAGTCATCTTACATTAACACTGGACCCAACAATATGATACAAGGTAACAGGCGCCGTTGGACGGAGAGGTGAGGTCAATGATTATGGGACAGAAGTAAGTGACAGAACAATTGCAGCCTGTCACATACACTACATCTACTTACTCGCATGCAAGCTTGCTGTCGAAGCTGCTGAGAGCAATACCGAAAGCTTGTAGAGCACACATAGGGTATCTAAAGTCCATGGTGAACACATCGTCAGCCACTCGACCAAATTGCATGACAATGTAATCTACATCATTGTCGTGGACAATTTGAAAGTTTTTCACTGAGGCCTGTGTGACACGGCCGTGGAAGTTGAGTACATAGGATTGCGTTTCTTCATTCCATACAGGCGTCTTGTTGTGCAGCTCTATGAGGTGTTCCATTTCTTTGCGTTTCCATCGGCCCACGATGCCGTCGTTTTCATTCATCGGCCGTACCTGCACTCTCTCACAATTGGTATCCATGCCAGGAATTATGCAGCTCATCTTTCGCGGGCCCTTGAAGCCGAGGACATTGGTATCGTAAACGATCGCCACTAATTCTTGTCGTGTTGCCTGACCCTTCTTTGGATTCTCGCCATTATCAAAGACTGTGAACTGAGTTCCAAGGCGGTTGGATCTCAGCTTCCCCACAAACGTCTCACTATCTCGAGCTAAATCTGTCGGGTCTATCGATATCAAGTAGTTGCTCGTCGTGCTCTTCTTCCGTTTCCGACCGGCTAATAGGAAAGCCTTGCGGCCATCCTCTCGCTCCAGATGTAAGTAGTAGGTCGGATACATGGTTCTGTCTACTCCCTTCTTATCGCGGGTGATGCGACACTTCACCACCTGATTCTGGGGCGCAGGTTTCAGCACAAACTCCTCCAGTTGGTTGGTTGGGTCTAGGGGTCCATTACCAAACTCATCCCCTCGGCCGGCAGCCATACCGGCGCTGGCTGTCTGAATATTATTCCTACAAGAAAGTGAAAATTGTAGACACAAAATATATCAGCGTTTACATTTGCATTCAGACAGGAACAGAGATGAACGCTACAAGAGTGAGATAGTATATGAACCGGATCTACCTTCTACCAAGAAACAATTTCAAATCGTTTACGTTATGCTTCGACAGCGTAGCGTAGCAGTAATAAGTTTCTCAATTGCTTTAAGGCTTGAAAAGAAACTTTAAACAACACCTGTTCAATTTCAGTCTACAAATTAAAAAAAGCATTATGAAACCATAGAAATCACCAAAGCAATACTACAATACTACAATACTACAATACATGCAAAATAGCAAGGCCCACAATGTATTATATTCAACTATCACAAAATCAGTTCATCCAATGTGTGAGAATGAACCATTACATTGCCAAACTAGTAAGTTCAATCATAATGATGAGATACCTATTTTCTACCATGTTGCCTCTAGTAATCTCGATTGCTTGTAGGATTTATCTTCCCACGCTCATAGACCAATACGCATTGACATGCTCAACAATCCTGAGCTTAGGGATGAAATATCAGAGAGGCGTTCGCCATGACGTGGATGACTGCTGTTCTATAGCATAGGCCTGTGGATGATGTTATGTCACATATATTAACCTGGTGTTTTCCACAGCTTGTTTTACATGTGCGGGAATGATTTCCTGTATATTGCTAGCGTAAGGAACGATCTGGCCTGTAGACATCAATGGTGTACTACTTTAAGTACAACTCTTGGCTCGAGTACTACTCAACTATCATTTCTATAACACTCATTAGTACTCGAGTACAATGACTAGTATGACAGGTGCTTGCTACATGCTTGCCACCAAGTATTACGCTTATGGCCTATTGTACTGAACAAGCGACCAAACTTCCTGGTTGCCTTGACCTCTGCTATTCATCAGATCTTAGTCTAGATACAGATCTAAGTATACATACTGCTGCAGGGATAAATGTAATGAAAGCAATCTTGAATTGATTACCTTCACAAAATCTAATGTTGAAAACTGTGAGAAACCAAGCTAGCACGGACTGTCATTTACCTTGATCAAAGAAGCATGTACGTGCGTGTGTGCATGCTTCTCCTATTTGTACTCTTATTTGTACTACTATGTGTACTATTTATACAGTAAGATGCATCAGTTTTGTTGTACCAGTGATCAAAGCATTGTGTACTATTGTGCATCGAAACCTCCAAAAAGTCGCTTGTTTCAGCAAGGCTTACTATAACGTCTCTGATTGCGCAACATCCATTCACAACACAACAATTAATAATGTAATAATAATAATAATGTAAATAATGATGAATATAATTACAATAGCAGCAATTAAATTATAACAATATAATCATGCATAATATGACAATATTGATAATAATAATAATAAAAATGATAACCTAAGCTAGACACAGGTAGCACTAGAGTGGAGGTGAGTGAGGTGAGATAGCGGGTGGTACCTGCTGGCTGCCTGATCGCTGTCACCATTCTCGGTAAAGATGGATGGTGCCTCCCGGGGAGCTAGCGGCGTTCCCTGCAATAAATCCTCACACTGATTACAGAGGCTGACAATATCACCTGCTACTACCTGCTTATATGTACATGGGAGGGTACATGAGAGGGTACGTGGGAGGGTACGTGGGAGGGTTTGTAATATATTCAGAAATAAATATCGATCATCATTTATCTATCCTTTTTTAACGACAGGAAAAAGACGACAAAATTTCATCCATAATTATATGGGGTTGTGATTAAGAGGAGCGTATGGGGGGGGGGGGGGGGGGATATAAAATTGTGGAAGAGATGAGAAGAATTAAAGGAAGAGAGGGGTGAAAATGT
>ERZ1740065.2150-NODE-2150-length-12214-cov-12.020561_pt1 | contig 12214 bp, 8 predicted proteins | sample MGYA00581738_ERZ1740065 | MGnify/ENA primary metagenome ERZ1740065 (study PRJEB43018, sample SAMN04849749) | marine metagenome | isolation source: floating plastic debris | place: Pacific Ocean | collected 2008-09-01 | study: EMG produced TPA metagenomics... | reverse complement strand
CCTCCATCCCTCTATCTCCACACACCTCTCCCTCCCCGCGTGGCGTGGCGCTCCTTTGCATTAGAATTTGCAGTTTGCATTTGTTCTTTATTAGGATTAGCAATGTTATTCTAAATGGTTGTTGTAACTTATATCATCCTACTGCACTGCGATGAGCTACATGGATTTATAGCTCAAGGATTGGGCTATCATTCCTCATAGCTCATGCAGTACAATGATTTGGAAATTTAGAATAACCATTGTTCAATGCTCTTCGTAGAGCGAGACCCAAAACCCCCAGCCTCCTACCAATCAGACTCTTGACTCCCAGTCTATGGATGTCTGCCACTTCTTCAGGAAGGTGGGAGCGTGCCGCTTCGGTGACAGGTAATGTAATGCTACCCAGCCCTCAACCCAATTGACAGAGTCAGAGATCATTCACATATGTGAATGATCTCTGACTAGGTTCAATGCATTTTAGTTCACCCTTCTTTCATATAAGTTATCGTTGACCCTGGCAGCCGAGAGCAGTCGGGAGCCCTCAAAACGCTTGAACCGGGTGATTGCGGTGTTGCCACTAAATGGGCATATTGCCACATCTCTATGTGACTGATCTCTGACAGAGTGGTAATCGTATGACAACATTGGCAGGTGCTCCCGCGTACATATCAAGCCGATGGTCAGCTGTACAATACTGATATCGAACATGTATAACCATCCCAGCCTGGACAATCACTACGAGTATGACACAGGTTAGTTAGTTACTGTTATGGTACAGCTTTTTAGTGTGGCGTAAAGACCCAGACGGACTATCGCTATTCACCAGCTTCTCCATATATGCAATGCGTGCGCAAAGCTTTTGTTGGCATTCTTTGATTTCAGGTATCTGCCAGATAACTAGCTGATATGGGAGTGAAATTTCGTTTTTGTCATCATTCTTTGATAACTGACATTATTGGAGCCAATGATTTGATGTATAATGGATGCCACCAGATCATTTTTTATGCACTGGACTAGTAGAATGATTATATCAGCTGGCGTTACGATAAGTTGTGACCTCACGTATTACATCAGTTACACATTTACACAGTTACACAGTAAACTAGACTGATCTTCACTCTAAACATGCATAGAGCATGTCAAACACTGGCTGCTTGACTAGTGAGAGCCCTGCTTGACTTGTTCCAACCTATTGTACTACCTGGTACTAACCAGACCATAGTACTAACCCGTCAGCTACCAATTATGTTATCTGATCCATAACTGAAGTCTGTGATAGACTAGGTTACTCACCCCACAACCCTGCCTATGGGACAGCCTGCTGTGGGCGGAGTCCGCACTCCTGCAGACTCTTTGATAGCACTGCAGTATCATCCGCAAAGGGAGGTGGCAATATGCCCATTTTGTTGCAACACCGTAATCACCCCGTTTAGGCGAGTCGAGGACTCCCAGCGCTGTCGGCTGCCTGGGCCAATGGTAACTTATATGAAGCGAGGGTGAACTAAAATGCTTTGAATCTAGTGTTCTATCCATTTCTCACCGACAAAACCTAGTTCATTGGAAAACTTATCACTTGTGGCATCCTGTGATATGCTTTTCAAGGTGGAAAAGTCATCACATAGGCCACTACTTGAGTGGAAATGCAGTGGCATTGCCATGACATTTAGCAGCTGTATAGAGCCTACAGTGATCAACCAAACCTGTTTGTGATCGATGCACACATATTGTATCCTATACTTTGTAGTATGTATGAACAGTATTCACTATCACACAGAAATTGCAGGCTCTGAGCTGGTCTCCTATGCCTACCTTCTATCCCCGTTCTTAGGCTAGAGAATCGTTATGATGCAATGCGTCTTATATCCTGAGAAAGCCCAGACTCTGGTGTAGAAGCTGTAGAAATTTGAAGTTTCAGTTTGCTATAGGAGAGTCAGAACCTTGTGATTTGTAACAGCATATTTTAGCCGATCCCTCTATATGCCCGAATGGCATTCTACTGCACTTATGCCCGGTTTATACGTGCTGTAAAAGAGTTGAAAAATTAGCACCCGTATACCTACGTATTATTCGACCAGCTATTTATACAGGCGTAAATAGCCGAATTCCCCAAACGTGTCTCCGATACCTGGCTGTTTGGATGCAAAATAAAACCTGATCAATCAAACTCCGTAGTTCCGGTTGCAAAATATTGACCGTAAACATATTCACGTTATATTTCCTCGAATTCAGTTAGCTTTGACCTTGGCCTCGCCAAAATGGTGGAACAAGGAGGTGCCAAATTATCTGGCAAAGTTGCGGAGTAATTCGACTATGGCTGCGACGAAATTCAATTGGCCTCAGGAGCAGCCGTGTAACGAGAGCCGTATAACGTCGGTATACTTAGCGCGTATAAACCAGGCATTAGACAAGTTTGGCAAGCGGGAGTCCTTGACTCGCTTCAAACCACAGAACAGCATGTTGCATGGGGCTAGATAGGAATTGCCACATCTCGCTGTCGATGATCACTGGCGCTATCATTGCCATAATGTAAGCAGGCTGGTGTTTCCGCGTGCCGGTACATCATTCCAGTAGTTAACTATCAACTCCGTCCCACATTGGCTATCTGACAGTACTGATCGCCTGGCTGTATCACCATAGTGTACACTATGGCTAGATTTGTACCGGACCTACTGAACAGGTCCTACTGACCAGGTCCTGCGTCATTGACTCACATTCATAGATATGTTTGTTCTGATATGTTTGGATGGCCACTAGCCAGATTCTGCTATGTCCGTAGTTGAAATCATAGGCGACATTAGGTTTGGCAGAGAGATGAGTTAGTTTTGGTGTTTTTAGCCTGTAAATGCCTGTTTATTTGCTTTATCTACCGCACTTACCTGATAATCTACTGTATATATAGTGTCACAGTATAGTCTGAGATCATAGTCCGAGAACTAAGATGGCGGTTTGATTTTCAGACGTGTCTCTTGAGTACGACGACCAGGAGTTCTATCAGCACTTCAAGGATTTCTACGCCGACGTGCTGCGTGAGTTTGACCAGATCGGCCGCGTGCTGCAGTTTAAAGTCTGCTGCAACTACGAGCCTCATCTCCGCGGCAATGTATACGTCCAGTACAGCGGGTATGACTACCCCCTTCATACTTGCACTCAGTGTCTGTGGAACACAGGCTTCTCCTTCTCAGCTTTTAGTTAGCAGACTTTTAATTTGTGCCCTATTTCCTGGGACTATCTATCATTTTAGCTGCTTAAATTGATTAAGATTTAAATGGTTATTGTTGCATTCATTATCTTCTCATGCGACGAATTAGTTCGATCTCGCTGAACTGAGCTCAACACTGGCAGAAGATAAGCTGTAGGAGGGCAGGTAGTTCCAGGAAAACTCAATACTTGAGAACCGGATTTGATAGCGACAGAAATGTTAGCAATTCCTTCAAATCATCAAGAAATAAAAATGATGGCGATCTCATTAATGGGAAGACCAACTCCTACATAAGGTATGATGAGTATAATTTCTATAGCGAATTCCAACGATAGCGATCATTTTCCGTCGCTATTTTCATGGCCATTAGGCAGTTGCTATCAAATCCTGTTCGACAGTATCCAGTATTTCTGGTCCTGAACGCAGTGTAGTTATGATTTTACAGTCAGTTTTATTATAAGTTGTTGTTGTTATAATCTGTCACTATGGTTACAGTGTGAATGAAGCTCACGCAGCGTTCAAAGCATTCAACGGTAGATGGTACGGAGGCAGACAACTCCAGTGCTCCTTTACATCGGTGAATCGGTGGAAGCCTGCTGTCTGTGGTGAGTAGCTGTGTCGCGCAGAGAAACGTGTCATGATTGACTCAGGCATGATTGACTCAAACGCTGTATCCAGAGCGCTTGAAATACTTCAAATAGCAGTGATCACAGTCCGACAATAAGTTGTCTTGTGAATTTGTAAGTTCATAAGTGTGAAAAGCTCAAGATACTGCGTTTTAGCCCCGCTCCTTCTTGTTCCACTGTAACTTAACCTAGGATCTTCCTGATTGGATGTCAATCTCCTGTTGATGTGTTCTCTCTACTCTCCGCATGTTTCCCACTATTGATGCATCTGCCCAGTCGCTGCGTCTCCTGAGCTCATACAGTTTGTTCAGTAGGGTACGTAGGATAAGTAGGGTATGCAGGGTCAGATGGTAGGATAAGTAGGGTATGCAGGGCCAGATGGTAGGATAAGTAGGGTATGCAGGGCCAGATGGTACCCTATGGCATGATACCATAATGTCATAGTGCCATAGATGTAGTTTAGTTCCTGCATTGCCAAAACTGGCAATCTTGCTAAAGGCGGGAGCACACCAAGCACACAACCAGATTGTTATCATTTGTTATTGCGCAATGGTATGTTTCCACTGATAGTGTGACCATTTCAGAGGTGACAGATCCATGACATCCATGACAGACCATGACAGATCATCCACATATGTGGATGATCTGTCAGATCTGTCACCATGTGCCGTGTTATCCACTATTGCCAGCATCGCTATTGCAAACCAGCAGGGATTGGTTGATTAGAATAGGAGTAGGGACTAGTGTGCTGTGATGCTTAGTGAATCATTTACACATTATCTGCACCAGTTCTGATATGAGTAATATGGTTACCAGTATCAACACGTACAGTCTAATCTAGCCTAGTCGGGCGAAAGACATCATAGGACATGTGTTGAAGGGTTGTCATTGTATCGGATTTACTTTCAGGTCTGTATCACCGGAATCGATGTCCTAAAGGCCGTACCTGTAACTTCCTACACGTGTTCAAGAACCCGGATGAACGATTCTATCTAGCTGACAGAGATTGTCTTCCTCACGCCGGTGTGAGCTCATCTGAGAGGTGTGTGCACAGATCGGGGAGGAGCTCCCACAATGGCTGGTCGAGTGATGATGAAGACATCACTACTCCACGGTTGGTTCTAAGGCTACCCCCATTCGTGTCCTACGAGTTCCTGTGCTAAATGGAAAATCTTGATTCGGGCAGAAAATATCAAATTGATCTCATTCCAGCCACAAACTCACACGATTGTTCCCAGAATGCTTTGCAGTGACGGCAGTGCTGGATTCAACTCGTTTAGTTCAATTCCTGTCTGTCTGTCTGTCTGTCTGTCATGAGGTTATCAGAGATTAGGCAACTGATGATGATTTCTCATGTTAATTTGGCCAGTAGTTTGACATTGATATCCATTGACGCTTAGTGCCACAAATGATGAATGGAGGATGCAGGAAGAGATTTTTCTTTGAATACAATAGTCTGAAGTTCTGCCTTTCCGCATCGCATATCAGTCAACAGAACCATTTCATGACTAAACATGCACCCTAGCCATCTTGTCCTTGCCTGTCAACAACTGCTCCCATTTAGAAAAATCCACTCCCTCAATGGCATGCAGCCAAGATTATTACCAGCTGAGCAGCTCTTACCAGCTGAGCAGGTCCTTTCAAACTGGCTGCTGATTGATCGCTGATATGTTTTGAGCTCTAGCTGAATATGCGGTCTGATCTGATTGGCGGTCTGATCTGATTGGCTGCCGGCTACTGATTGAGCTTTCAATCGCTCAAGAAGCGATCCCTGCCAATCAGGCAGGCTGTTTAACTCCGATCAGGCAGGCTGTTTAACTCCGCGGAGAGTTATTTTCACACTAGGCTTTCAGTCTGCCGAGCAGTACCGGCGAGTGAATCGGCATAGTGTGAAAGCACCTTGAGAGTTGAGTTCAACTCGTTGTTAATGTTGCGGTGGAAAGCACTGGCTCAATCCAGTGATCATAGTGCATCACCGCATTCCCTTAACTGCAAGCCCGCTTCCTGTCAGTAGGTGAGGTGAGGCATATCCAGAGTAAACTTAAAATCCTTGATAACATTATCAATTTGACACGGGTGAATTTGCGAGTAAGATGCTGATTGCTGTCCACCACCGCCTGATTGCCTATCCACACGCCTAGCTTTAGTTCAGGCGACGAAGTTTTGGAGTTGTCTTCTTTTGCAAAAAAGTTCTCACTGGAGGATACATAAACAAATAAAAAAGAAAGCTGCCAGTATACAAAATTATCAGAGCGGGAAGAGTGTCAGCTAATCAGTACACCGAACAGCTGGCTGACGTCAGAGAGATTATTCTGGGAAAAGCTGTGTGTGTGTAGCATTTATTGACAATATCTGTGTCAATCGAAGTCTTGCGGGAAGGAAATACTTCTGTTGTTTACCATGTGACTTCAGTTGTGTTCTGAAGTCACACGGTATGGAACAGAAATATTTCTTTCCTGCAAGACTTCGATCGATGTGACTTCAGTTTGACAATACTCACACTGAAGTCACATGATAATGAATTTGATGCACAAGTGCTTCGCAGGTGCTACTGGATATAGGGAGGGGATCATAGACCTAGTGATCTAGCTGTCAATGTGCTATCGTACAGTATCCGTACACCAGGCTGTGTCTTACCGTGTAACTAAACTGTGTCACAAAGAAATAGGAAAACCTGTGTTATGTGTTGTGCGAGGACGGCACTGCGTGCGGGATCACACACCACAGCTAGAGTGATGAGACTAACTAGGATGACCTATTATAAAACACTTATTTTACCAGCAAAAAGACAACAGACAATTAAAACCGAACTTACCGAATCATGTCAGACGAGAAGTGCCCACAACCAGCCAGCAGGAGAAGTAGATGCAAAAAAGCGAAATAAAGCCTGGTTTAAACTATGCAGCCTTCCAGAATAATCTGGGAGGCTATCTGTCGGTCCAACATAGAGCGGGCAACTCCTGGTTGGCAGCCCTGTCTCCACATAATATGTTATTATGTACAATATCTGGAGTTGAAGAGGGGCGTTATATGCGCTGGTAAAATGCCTGGGGTTATATGATGTGTTACATAATCATGCGTACATCATCAGTATGAGGATTTTCTATTGTTATTTATATTTATCATTTCCGTTTACTGTATACGAAAAAATAATAGACATTGAGCATTAAATGCGATTTTCGAAAAACTTATTTTTTCACATTTATTACACATGGCATTTATTTTTCAGAAGGTGTGCAGCTCAGTGCAGCGGGCGCAAGATCACAATTTTTACTCAGAGTATTTATTTCTCAACAGACTTTTTCGCATTTATTTTTACGTATACAGTAGATGACTAATCGTCTGTATTTCCCAAGGAACCGCCTGTATTCTTGCTGCCAAACTTTTCGCATTTATTTGTCTCGCAATTATTTTTACGTAAACCGTGCATAGTAGTGTGAAAGAGAGCTTTTATTTCTGAGATGGGCAAATTTTGTAGACAAGAGAAGCCGCTGCAGCAGCCTTGTTTTTGACCTTGTTTGCTATGAATTATTTTGGTTTATTTTAGCGAATCCACATCAACTAGAGCGCGAGACCGCCGAGAGTGGAGCAGTGAGTCCAGCAGATACAGAGGCAGCCGTCACCATGAGGAACGCAGGCGCTCCTCGAGCTCCGGTAGTAAACACAAGAAGTCCAGGAAACGTTCTCGCTCACGCGACAAATCAGACAGTAAAAGAGACAAAAGGTCAAGAGAAAGAGACGAATCTTACGCTCACAAAGACGACACTCGACAGAAATTGCGACACAGAGAACATTCTAGGTCGAGGAGAAATTCCTTGTCAGGAGTGAGAAGTCGATCGAGGGAACGATTCAAAAAAAGATCAGGACGCCACGACGAGTTAGCATTGAATGGAAGAGGACAAGAGTGGAGCGTGGAGAATGGTGGTGACTCCCATAAGATGCCAGAAACTCTCATAGAATCTCGTCCAAACAAAGAGATTGAGTAAGCACTAGTGTTATCATGTACCCTCCCTTCCTTCACCGCCATGCTGCCTGAGCTATCCCTAGTTCTCGCTTCCTTCACCGCCATGCTGCCTGAGATAGTAGCTAACTGTTGTATTGATGATTGCTGTGTGACTTTTAGGAATTTGGAATCTGTGAAGTCAAGGTTGGTTGAAAGCACATATACAGAGTCTGTCAAAGAGAACGATAATGACAGGAATGTTCTAGAACCTGGCACTTTGGGTTCAGTTGAACTGGATGATGAGTTAGCCGTTGATTGGAGGTTTTGTCGTACACCAAGTGACTATGGTGGTGCAAGTCCTGATCATTTGACTGTTTTACAGGACAGTTCGTCCTCTTCCACCCATTGAGTCATAACTCAACCACTGCTGTGTAGTATAGTGTAGATATGTTGTATATTCTTCTTATACAGTCAAATACAACTTTCCACTCATTTTATTGTCAGAAGAGAAGCAGTCAAAGTTTTATGCTTTATGCTTTTCCAGCAAAATCCTTTCATCATAGCATCATATCAGGTGAATTACTTAACCAATTGCTCCTGTCAGCCGCTCCTAGCCATTGGTCGATCGATAGCTCCTCTTTGAGTAGGCCGCTCACAAAGCAATATTCGAAGACGTTTGGACCAAAAACTCAACAGAAACGGGTTGAAGTAGCGTATTCAATGGGCGTCTTTTAAGAGCATTGTCTTGTATGGTAAGTCTTGGTAATGCCCTTGTAAATTGACCGATAATATTAGTGAATCATCTGATCTTTCACCATAGATGACATTTCATTAAACCTAATCCAGTTTTTTGCACTGAACCTAGAAGCATCCATAGTATAGTAATACCTCAACTGGTATTTTATTACGCAAATAGTTGTATGTAGTTGTGAAGAAGAACTATGCTCTTCTGATGTGTGAGAAATGAGGAAAATCGGATTCATGATACTCTTTCGTACTACTGCTACGTAAAGCAGTAGTTGGAATTTCAACTCCAGGTCAAGAGCAAAGCCGTATACGGCTTTGGTCAAGAGAAGACAGCTCCGACCTATTACACGATTCGACCTTGGTTACCCTGGTTTCCTCAGACGTTGGTGTTGTCTTCCCTCGCATGACCTAATTACTTGGCGAGTCACGTGACTTCCAACCGCCATTCATATTTCAGGAAGCTAGGTTGGCCAGCGTTGCAAACCTACCTTCACCTGTGCCGGTTGCCGTCAGCATCGAACTGATCTACTTAGCAGTAGTAGTAGCTGTGTATATGAATGTGAATGCCTAACTGTTAATGATTGCTATTTATCGATAAAGTTCAACTGCAGTGATGCCAGTTAGAAAAGAAGGTACGTTCTAAATTCACTAAATCACTTATTATCGCATATGACTGTTTGAAATAAGTTATTGTCTTTTTGCATTGATCTGTTTCACTACTTACAATCGTGTTCGGTTTGTTTGTAGACACAGAGCGAGCTTTAGAGCTTTTGAAGCGCTACCAACCTCAGCCTAATGATCCTCGAAGACAGGAGCTTCGCCAAGCACTCGATCGTGTGATCGGAATATTCAACAGCGAACTGTTTCGTTCACTTATTGGTAGGCCCATGTCCTCTCTTGTTTGTAACTGGCCATAGCCTAAAGGGCTCTGTAGCTTCTTTTCTACTTCTTTTTCTAATTGCAGAAATCCAAGAGTTTTACGAGGCCACTCTACTGGATCAAAACTTATCAACAACCGACAAAACGCAGGCTACTCTGAGAGTCGCCGAACGTTACGCAAACGATCAGCCATTGGAGAATGGGCGACCGAGTCACCGTGTACACGAGGTCTGTACACCAGTAGTTACAGTTACATCACACTGCTGAACTGTGAAAGCAAGTCATTTATTTGTTAGTCCTCAACAATCGCCGACTTCCTGTGTTCTATGATCGTTGGTCCTCAGTTGGTGTCAGATATTTCATTCATGGACACTTCTTTATCAGCTTATGACAGAATTTAAGTTATTTCTTGTGTCAGCATCCTGTACATCAGAAGCAATATTTAATATTTGAAATAGCATAGCTGTACATATCACATATGTACCACATACATACCACATACGTACCACATACGTACCACATGCATACCGCCTACGTACCACATGCATACCACATACGTACCACATGCATACCACACTGGTACATAATTGAGATTTTGATGGAAAGCAGCATTGATGTTCTCCAAAGAGCTGGATAGTCTTGTATGGATAGTCTTGTATGGATAACATCACATCAAGTTGAGTTGTATTGTATAGAATCGTATCGGGTCGAACTTCTTCATATTGTATTGCAACTTTTACAGTATCACCTGAAACCAGAGTATCTTCTTATGTTTTACAATATTACGTAGTATCGTGCCATATTGAATGGCCCCGCAATACCCTTGCCTCTGCCTCACCTATTTCCCTTCAGTACATATCTGCGAAGTCGGTCTATTATTTAATCGTGTTGGTCCATTATATCAGGAGTTTCCTCCCCCGCCTCCCCGCGATGATGACATCATCGTGCGGGCTGAGCGTCCCCCAATCCAGCAAATGTCGCCTTCGCCCCCTAGTGGCCAGGTTCTCAGGCCACCGCCTCCCGAGCAGGGGCGCATCCTGAGACCCCCGCCGGAGAGCAATCGCGTGAGTGCGGCTTTGGTGTGAGAACGAGCAGACCGCTGGGCGCTCTCTCCCCTCTAGCTCTCCCTGTTGCATGTCCAATACTCTCCCTCTCCTTCCCTCTCTCGCTCTCCCTCTCTCGCTCTCCCTCTAGCTCTCTCGCTCTCGCTCTCCTTACCTCTCTCCCTCTAGCTCGCCCTCTGCCTCTTGCTCTCCCTGTTGCATGTCCAATACTTCTGGAAATCTGCTAACCTATCCGGTACCACGGAACTCCCGCCATGCACCCATACTGCCGATCATGTGATCAAGTGACGAGCACTTAATCGCCAAACGTACCGATGTTTGGCTCTTCCTATCCGTTCAGACTTCCTGTCAGTGTTAGATTCTCACGCAGCACGCTGGCTCCTGTGGTGGGCGGTAAATCTGCACACATCTGTTTCCCGCTCGCCCGCACATTCCTCACTCCTCGTCGTCGCCGTGTTCATAGTCTTTCCCTCATCTTCTTTACAGGCTAGACCTCCACCAGAGCCTGTGGTTCCTGCCGCCGTGTCAAGGTCGTACGAGGCCGGCCCACCCCCCATCGCTGCCCGACAAGCTCCTCGACCCGTCGAAGGTATGTTGACTGTGAGTCGTGTTGCCTACCGTGATGATTCTTTGGTTGCCACACTCACGTGTCACTGTTAATTGATAGCCACGCCTCCGTCTGCCTCGCCGATGAGCACGCCGAAGCGAGGTCGCAGCCCATCTCCACTGCCTCCCAGCCGATCGCCGCCCAGTCGATCGCCGCCTGCTGAGGACAGAGTGCCCTGCGATTACCTAGACATTAGGCTCTTCAAGGTACGTATGCCATCACCTGCAAGCACCTTACTGGGTGCAACCCCTATCTCCGCTGCTGCAGTTACAGGTGTTCTTGTTATGTCACAGAGCTGTAACTGTAGGAGTTCACTCCTGATAGACAACTGGCTGCCCATATTTTTGCCCCAGTGAACGGCGAGACTGTTACTGATGTATCGGTACGGCGCTCACGCTGGCTTTGTGTTGCAGGGTGATGCCGGACTCGGTTTCAGCATTGCCGGGGGCAGGGAGAACCCTCACATCGTCGGCAACCCGGGCATCTTCATCACCAAGATCATTGCCGGAGGCGCAGCCGCCGTCGAGGGACACCTCAGGTGACTCACCGCTCCCTCTCTCGCAGCTCCCTCTCTGCTGCTCCCATTCCACGTTTCTCCTCTCCTTGGTTCCCTTTTCCCTTGTATCTCCCCCTCACTGCCCCTCCCTCTCCTCTACACATGGCAGCCCCCCTGACTTCCAGAACTGGTTTTATGACCTTTAAGTGTTTAGATTATGATGTCAAACAAACTTCATCTTATGTATTATCTGACAACGGCGTAGATAACTTATCCGTTTGCGCGCCAGCTAACCTGGCTGTTGTGGATCACATAACTCCAGGAATTAGAGCTTGTTTAAGACATTATTTGCGGTTATATACCAATGTTCTCTCTACTGCCAAATCATGATTAGTTATTTGTTTGATTCACTCTGTCTGTCTGTGCATCAATCAGTGCCCTGTTATCCTATTACAACCTTTCCTGCGCGGGGGGGGGGGGCGAGGAGGCGAGGGGAAGAAGGGGGGATGGGGGGCGCGAGGAGAGAAGGGGAAAGAGGACGAGAGACCCTTCGCCCGAGAGAGAAGAGAGATGCGGTTGCGAAGGCGGCTGAAAGAGGCGAGGCGGGCAGGGGGAGGACTGACCACCGCGCGAGACACGGCCGCCCGTCCATTCCCTGCAGCCTGGCATTCCCT
>ERZ1740065.2149-NODE-2149-length-12215-cov-13.623766_pt1 | contig 12215 bp, 4 predicted proteins | sample MGYA00581738_ERZ1740065 | MGnify/ENA primary metagenome ERZ1740065 (study PRJEB43018, sample SAMN04849749) | marine metagenome | isolation source: floating plastic debris | place: Pacific Ocean | collected 2008-09-01 | study: EMG produced TPA metagenomics... | reverse complement strand
CCTCTCTCTCCCCCTCCCCTCCCCTCTCTCTCTCTCTCTCTCTCTCTCTCTCTCTCTCACCCTCACCTTTTTCTTACGGTCACCTCTGGCAGTGGCAACAGTCTTGATTAGATCCAGTAGTTTCTCCATGAACACTCGCTGAGTGGTCAGCTTGTTATGTATGTTTGGATTGTTTTTTCGCAGTGATTGAAGAAAACGTTTGAGCATCACATCGAAAACTTGATTGGAATATCCTGCCAGAGCTGGACTCTCCTCCGCTTCTATACTGAGATACCTGCGATGGAACGTGATAACTTAGGGGAAGGAATATGGAGAGATCACAGTCTGACAATTACTGTCACTCTGCCAGTCCCTAGCTTGGCCCCTACTGCCCTCACAGTAAAAACCGCATGTGGGGATAGTCTGTCATTTCCTTACCAGCAGCCGTAGGAATAGTGTAGCAGCTAAATAACGGGGAGGGGGGAGTATCATATTATGCAGAACTATAGCTACGACATATTTCCACTGCAAAGCTTGGCTCTACTTTCACTGTATTACGGCTTCACTGAACACGCTGCATGAGCGATTCAGGCTGATTCATTGCCCCATGAGTCATGTTATGAAAATTGGCATCCGGACAGATTTCAATGTCCGCGGACATTGCTACGACGTCCGATTTTTGTTGATGAGGCGTCCGCGCCCGCAGAATTTATAAATTCACCGTCCACCGGACTCGCTCTCAATGGAATGGACGTTGGTGATACGTCCGCTTCGTGAAAACTCCGACCGGACGCAGCCACCACGTTAGGAGAAGACAACTCTAATCTTTACTAGTTGAATTTTCGTCCAACCGTAATTCAAGGTCCATCATCATTATGGAATTTAGCCATTCTGTCTTTTAGTGCGAACATCACACACCAGACTGAACTATCCTCCTCTGTATGCTTTATCAGACACTAAATATATCCTACACCAGAAATAAATATATCCTAAACCGGGACGAAAAATATATAGTCTTCTATCCAAGATTTTCCCCATGAAACGAAAAATACCTGAGACCTGAGAAAATATACGATCGATCACAACTTTCTTCTTATATTCTAATACATTGGGTTAGCATAGTAGAGCACAGATATTATGCAGTATCCGTAAAACTTGAAGCATTCAAGGTAATTTTTCAGCTTGATGAGCCAAATAATAGATAAACCACCGATAAATAACTTATAAGCCAATTGAACCAAACTGATTATTATAGAGTGACGATTTCAGGTCTATGTACGTTTCTGAGAACGGAGGGGGGAAGAGTATTTCACAACCATTTTCGACCATTGTACTAACGGCTGCGGACGCGTCTCAATTTTCCACGGCCGTTGATTCAACACAACAGTCACATATGATAGCGTTACAGGAACTGCAACTATAGTGATAGGACCTATGCTAAGCTGCGTAGTAGTACTCTGTATTAGTACTCTGTATTAGTACTCTGTATTAGTACTCTGTAATATCATATCTACTTACCAGTAAAGGTAGTTGGCTAAAACAAAGTTATTCGTTGCTCTGTGGATGAGGAAGTCGACTATATCCATCTAGAAATAAGGAGGAAGAGATGAGGGACAGTACCGCGACATGCCAGAGCGGTGAGGAGGCTGGTGAATAGAGATGAGGGACAGTACTGTGACACGCCGGCGAGGAGAGGGGGCGGGTGAATATTTACCTCTCCGCTCTGAGAGGTGCTGGTCAGAGCTGAGTTCATGAGCTCTGCATTGATGTCGGCAGAGTCATCGAGTTCAGGGGTCAAGAGTTCAGCGGGGTCAGGGTCAGGGTCAGGCTCCGGACCTTCAGTGAGGGCGTCGTCGAGAGTGTCCTGCATGACACCTGTAGTCATGGCCAGGTCTCCCAGGGCAGTCCTCATCTTCTCTACGTCTTCGTATCGCACAGCCTGCACCAACTGCAGCAGGTACAGCAGTAGCTCCTGGCCAAAAACAGTCACGTCACATCACGGTTTACAATATAAATTGTCACAGTGACGGTATACGATAGATAGTGTGACAATGACGGTATATGATAGTGTGACAATGACGGTATAAGATAAATAGTGACAATGACAACAGCGGACTCACATCATCACTGGCCTGCATGAGACGGCTGACGGCATACTGACGGACGAGAGGCTCCTGGAAGCTGGGGGACAGGAGCTCGAGAGAATCCTCCACGTTGATCGGCTCCCATTTCTGCAGAAGTTCCTGCGCCTCTTTACTCTCCTGATCGTTGCTCCAGTTAACGCATTTGAGAAACTTTGCCAGCGCCTTCAGGAGGAAACAACTCCAACAATCACATATCTATGATCAGTAGAGTGGCCATAGAATCTACGGTAGAGCAGCGTTTCCTGGTCCGACGGGCGCAAGTAGTGGTAACAATAGACATTGGCAGAACAATACAGGAATACTTTGTGGTAGTCTAGTTCCTTTCTTATGTCTTATCGTAAGAAGTCATGTGTGAACCGGACAAAATATTATAGTGTTTTTGCTCAAATCAGCAGTATTTTTAATAATAACCCTAGAACTTTTAGCGATTTCCTTCAAGCTTCTATATAGCATAACGGGCCATCAAAAATATAGCGTTCAACTTAAATAGAGTTTCTTCTAGTCGCTATTATAGCTATTATTGTGAGGTCAGAGGTTGGAGGTCGCTATTATAGCTATTATTGTGAGGTCAGAGGTTGGAGGTCGCTATTATAGCTATTATTGTGAGGTCGCTAAAATATCTACGTTTACAGCAATTAAAAGTTTGTTAATTATCTCTTCACGCATTCAAACATCTAATGCATATAAACAAGAGGAGGCATTGCCTCACCAAATACTGCGGGGCTACCGCGGGGCTGCCGCGGGGCTGCCGCGGGGCTGCCGCGGGGCTACTACTGTAGAATGACTGTAGAAATGAGGACAATAGCGATAGAGGATTTAATGCTGCACTCCTGTCTGACTGTATTTATATATATCTGAACATTCACTGAGCGCTATAGCTGGGAATTCCAATTTTTAGAATTGATTTGATTAGCTCTGCTGAATTTTTATGTCTGTGAGTAGAGAGGACAACTCCCACTAGTGAATATTCCATCGTCTAGACTGGACTCCAGGGTAATATCTGCTAACTATCACCATTCCAAGTAGTACAATATCTACACGTACATGCATGTGCTCTGTTTACTGTGTGACATTATGCACTACACATATTGTGACATACCGGCTTCTGGGATGAGAGAAAGTATCTGTACCGCCATATCAGGTCCTGCTCCTCAGAATTCAGTTGCTTTGTACAGGGTGACATCACTATCGCCTAGGTAACCACGTAATATACACATGTCAGCCTTCACAGCACTAACCAGGTAATAATACATAGCTCTCAGGCTGGCTTGTCTTTACAGGATAACTGCTGAATTAGCTGGTTTCTAGGTAAAAGCATAGAGGCATAGAGGCAAAGTTACTAGCTATTTTGTCCATATATCATAGTTTTCTTCTAACGTTTTTATGATTAGCCTGTGGTTCTACAGTAGACACTCACATTGAGGGCGTCCCTAGTCTCGGTGTCAGGCTTGAGATCGTGATCGGCTGCCCCACTTCTCAGCGACCGAGCCAGCGTGTGGTGCTTATTCTCCACTAGATTGTTCTAGAAAGTCAAGTCATACCGAGAGATGGCACCGGCTGACAACGGAAGTCAGGTGTCCACGGAATGCCACTCACCATGAACACGCAGGAGTCGTGGAACTTTACAGTTTTGGCTTGGGTTTGGTAAGGGTACGCTTCATCACCACCCTAGAATCAGTAGGTACACCGTCTATTCGCCTACCGTACAACTAGATCATACATTCAATTACAAGTAGTGCTGCATTTTAATCGAACTATTCTAAGATAAGCTAAGATTAATTACTCAGAAGATTAATTTTATGCCACAAGATTAATCTTGTGGTCAGTTTGAGGGTAAATAACACTGATAAACCAAGAATAATACACTGCAAAGATCTGTGAACAAGTATGTGCAGTTGAATACCACCAAAGACGTTAGTGATTTCCATGTCAGCTGCTGCAGCTGGTAGCAATGATACCGTTGTGAATTCTATAGCTGAGGAACTAGTTTGTAGCTAGCTGTAAGATTAAAATAAGATTAATTCAAGACTAAAAATATTAATCGGAAGATTAATGGAGATTAATTATTTTGAAGAAATGCAGCACCAGGGTTACAACATTGTTGTGGTTTTGTGAAAGATTTGGACAAAGTTCAATCGAGATCCAAGGAAACCTGGGAGCTTATATTAGAAAGAATAGCATTTTTGTCGCTAGTTCAACGAAATCGATCACATGTCACTCTCACCAATTCAAAGTAGACGATGTCGAACTTGGTATCTTTGAGGAAGACGTCAGGGAACTGTACCATCAGGTACATGAGTTTGGAGGCCTGCTTGTGTCGATCGTTGATCACCTCAATCTCGCGGAACGTCAGGCGATCTAACCAATCAATCTTCTCGATACGGCCATCGCGGTGCTTCTTTGATAACTACGTAAATGTGACATGAGTAACAACAACAACAACTGTAAATAAAATCAGCCCCCTCCCCGCTGTGTGTGAGTGTTCTTAGTGTACTCACTTCTCCTAGGAATCGCACGGTGCCTGATTCAGACGAAGCGATGGATTCGTTTGGTTCTTCTATGAGCGGCAGTACTTTCAGGTCGTGTAAACCCTTCTGGATTGTTCTTCAACAAAGCAATACAACTTTAACCCGTTGATGACAGTAACCCGCAGTGGTCTGTATCCATCACACACAGCGACTGCATCTTGTGCTGCGTAGCTGCGACTCCGCTTCAACTATCAACTATCGTGATTTCATAATGAAAACTTCATTGCGCCCATTATGAATCATTCATACATGGGTAGTCTAGATATAGTTTAAATGGGTGAAAAGAAGAGTAAAATGCTATTCATAGTTTTCATTTGAGAGAAGGTTGACAACTATTGTTAATACTCACCCCAACTTGGAGAACAAAGGGATGGATGTCTGCCCACAGAGAAAGCTCTCTCCGAGCTTATTCAGGCCGTAGATTGAGAATAAGAGACTAGCATTTCTTGGTAGATGACAGTACGCGATAGGAAGAGTCAGCCACTCCTGCCAACTGCAGCAAGTACAAAAATAAGTACACACAACATGGACTAACATCTGACATGTAGGCATTTTCCTTGACAGAATATAGCCAATATTAGTAGAAATTTCTTCGTACTTAATTCTGTTAGTGAATGATTTGTAAGAAGTCTGAACTGGGAGTGTCAGTTTCTGGCTTCCCGAGAGTACTTCACAGGTAACAGTGAGATCATTGCAGGCAAGGGTAAGCTCATTATCATCCCAACTTCTGTATTCGTTCTGGAGAAGTTGATGTCCTTCCAACGAGCCTCTAAATCAAAGAGCAAGTTAAAATGATGTTATTTGGTGTTACGTGGCCATACATCAAGCACATATAGTTTGTAGTGACATTCTGTCGAAATATAACTCACATTTTGATTTGAAGATTCTCCTGTAGGTCACAGCTGTATATGTAACAGTATCTCTCAGTTTTATCTTTGGTAGATGCCATACCACAATAATGAAGTGTCGGGCTGGATATTTTTACCACTCTCGAACTAATATCAGCAACACCATAGGGATATTAGGACCAGCACAATCGAATGACCACAAGAAACCCCTCCTCATCAAACAGCTGAACTCGCTAGACCGAGATCGGAAATTCACTGTTCTGTACCTTGATTATCGTTCCCTTTACGCTGCTACAATAGTTTTGATAGATCGAACTAAAAGTACGATATATGGAACGAAGTAATAGAATGAACCTTCACCTTCTGAATAGGAGAGGGAAGCTCAAAAACTCCCTGTTCCATCGAGAAGTTACTGGTCAACCTGCTGGATCTATCTCCAGTTGCTTCCTCTTTGGTGATAGTTTTAAAGACGCAAGAAATACGATGATGTCATTTAGAACAAAAATAAACTCCATGGTAGGTTTGGTTCTACATTCTGTCTTTATTTATGCCCAATCATGCATGTGGGATGTCTTTACTTCTTCTCGGTGTTTCGTTTCTCATGCATGCATGTCTCGAACTTCATCCATGTAAACGTTACTTTACTATAAACACGATGGAATATGTTAGAAAAGCCCAAGCTTTACATACTTCTGATGGTACTGTGTAATAAAGCAGCTGCAGAAGAGATGATTGTCTAGAAAATCGAATGCCTAGTGAGTTATTTACCTCTCTACACAGTAGGTTTATCTCTACCATCAGTGACAGTGAGTTTTAGCCGAGCTTAGCCTCCACCTTCACAAATTAAAAAGAAGTATTTTAAACATTCTAGTTAGATGGAGAGTTGTGTTTTCGATCTCTAGTTAGTGTGTTACATAGAACAATAGCCTTGTTATGATACTATTAGATTATTGATTTTGTGCACATGCGAATACATTATGCACATGAGTGAGTAAATTGTGTGCTCCGATACATACACGTCAAATGAAACTGCACGGTTATGAGATAATTTGCTGGAAAGATCAAACGTAGTACTTGCCAAATGCATGGGAGTGTGAGCTGCGCAACGCACAGAGGGAGTGCGAGTTGTCCACTGAAGTCTGGAGGTACAAAGGATCAAGACTAGCAGTCAAGTACCTGATCTATCGTAGTTGCTGTTGAGCTTTTACTACGGACAGTTACTACTTGTATCTGGTAGGCCTAGTATTATGGATATTTAGCCTCACTCATTGCTGCATAGTTTTATTCCACATACTTGTTTTTTGCGGTTGATTTTTTCCGACTCTCTTACCATAGGAGATAGGCGATCTACATGCTTCATCCACTGCAATAGGAGGAGATAGACGTGTGGAAACAGCTAGAGAAGTACTTTGCAGCCATAGCATTGTGAAATGCTGTTTGGTGCTGTTGTACTGACTGCCATCGTTTTCACCACAGCTGTCGGTAAGCTCACGGATCTGTCTTCTGTCTGTCTTTTCTGACCGCTATAGGATCACTATGAGTAAATCATCTAGTCTATATTTTACATCTTGCTCAATGAAAGTGGAATAGTTCTGTCATACGTTTATAGGGATGTAAGGGTGGGGCTGTCCTTTGGTACGTTGTCACATGGCTGATTCACCCGATGCTGCTACGTAATCAATGGTTACTATAGAGCAGCACAGCTTCTCTATCGACTGTAACAATAGACACGGGTATTGATCTGTTGGCTCAATCACTGTCCCATTCTCCCCTCCAATATCTCTACATTAGTGCTACTGACTATCGCTACCATTAGTCTACTAGCTCTGTAATAATTGCTCACATTGCCAGTCCAATCTACCCTCAGTCCAGTCTGCTGTCGGTCCAATCTACCCTCAGACCAGTCTGCTGCCGGTCCAGTCTGCCGCTGGTCCAGTTTGCCGCTGGTCCAGTCTGCCATTGGTCCAGTCTGCCGTCAGTCCATTCTGCCATCATTCCATTCCGTGTCTGTCCAGTTTCAGTACTAGTAGTAGTAGATGAAGTACTAGTGATACAGCAGTGAAATAATACAGTACTATTAATAATGATAATACTAACAGCACTAATACACTTACACACTAACACACTAATACACTAATACACTAATACACTAATACAGCAATGAAGTAATACTGTAATTGTATTTCTGTCAAATATTACAACTAGGCGTTAGTCCTAGAATTGATCTTTATTTTGGTGTAGTTGGGTCAGGACAATCCAGCTCTGGGGTGGTGTTGGTCTATCTTATATTCTGATATACTATTGTACAATGAGCAGATATGAGTTTGACTTTGTCCCCCCCCCTCCAATAAGCAGCCTACTGTACGCTGCCGTGTTGCAGATGGACAGGCAGACAACCTTGGCACCGAGTTTGTGGTCGTATACATGAAGAATGAAGTAGAAAATCCCCTAAACGTGCCGCTGGAGCTGTTCATCACCACTCCGAGGACGATACCGGTGCAGGTGGAGATAACTGTGCCTCGGTACACTGCCTCACCTGTCAACATCCGTCTGTCTGTCGTATCGGGTCAAGTAGAGAAGGTGACTACTCTCTGATTGTATGATGGACTTTAGAGTAAATGGGTCATAAACTGGACATTTCTGGAATTAAATTTGATCGTAAATTCATATGATTGGAGTGTATTGTAAGGAGGAATTTCTGCGGCTGAATTCCAATGGCGCAACTGGGATCTATGCCATTGCAGACCAGTGTCATTGTGTTGCAAGAGTAGAAAGAACAAGAGACCAGTAGTGATGAAAGTTGAAAGCAAATCATGGACTAGTTTGGTAGAATTGTGAAAATTATTGTAGAACCGGATTTGATAGCAACAGTCTAAAGGCTGCGAAAATAGTGACAAAAAATTATCGCTATTATTGCAATTCACTATAGAAATCATGCCTATTATACCTCAAGTAGGAGTTGTCTTCTCATTTACAGGATCCCTATCGTTAGATCGCTATCATCTATATTTCATGATGATTCTGAAGAAAGCATTAACATTTCTGTTGCCATCAAATCTGGTTGTACAGCATGAAGTTTTGTAGTATTTTGTAGTTTCCCACCCTCAGTCTGTCTCACTTTGCTCCGTAGATTGAATTGAGCCATTTGCTAAGGTTTGGCACGACAGGCATTGAAGGCAAGGTGGTCTACGTACACTCGGATGCGGAAATAGCGGTCTACGCTCTCAACAAGGAGCAGTATTCCACTGATGGGTTCTTAGCCTACCCGACCGACGTGATTGGCTACGAGTACTACACCGTATCGCATACGCCCTCCAGTTCATACACTGTCTTCGCCATTGCTGCCAAGTTTGATGACACCGACATAGACATCCGGTTCCCTGCTTTGGCGGATGGTGGTATTCCGTTGCGTGTGGAATATGGCGGACAGTTGTATACCAATGGAGATCAGCTCAGCCTCACCTTACAGTCATTCCAGGGCTTTCAATGCCTGGCCCTCGACCAGTCTGACCTCACGGGCACCTACATCACGTCTAGCATGCCGATCGCCGTCTTTTCCGGCAATGTGCGCACTTACGTCGGGTCAATGACTTCACGTGATCATCTTTCCGTTCAGCTACCCCCGGTTCAAGCTTATGGGACCACGTTCCCCATTGTGCCGACGCCAGCGCGGACTGTCGGTGACATGATCAGAGTCATCTCCTCCCAGCCCAACACTCGCATCCTAGTGGAGGGACCACCTCCGAGATACTTTGACCTGACGGACAGTGGCGACTTTGTCGAGTTTTTTGTGCCAAGCAACGCGCCGAGCACAGTGTCATCAGACCACCCACTTCTAGTTGTACAGATCACGCAGAGTCAAGTGTCAAATGAGGAGCTGGCCGATCCCACCATGTCAGTGGTGACAGCTGTCGACCAGTACTTGTCTGGCTATGTGTTCAGCACGCCTCAATACTACAGCGGAGGATCGTATGACAACTGGTTGATGGTGATGATCTCGTCTGAGGAGACTAGTGGGCTCATGTTTGATAACAGACCGTTCTCAGAGCTGAGCCCTGATTGGACGCCCATACCCGGTGAGCCAATACCACTTTCATTGCCGTGTCTCCTGCCACTCCCCGTAGAACGGCTCGCATTCTCTCCTCTACTTGTCTAAAAAGAGAGAGGGGGAAAGAACTTGCGATTGTCTGCCTGCCATCACGGAAAACAGCATTTGGCCTTTAATAATCACAACAGCTCCCCCTATAGTAGTACTGGTTCGATTCCAAGAATAAGCTATTCGATTCGATTCTCCCTCCGAGGGTTCGATATTTGACTTTAGCTCCTGAGGTAGATCTACAGTAAAATCACGAATAAAGCTACAAACTTTGAGTGGCTATCATGAATTTTCAGAATATTTTTGCTTTCTCGAGGCTGTAAACATGTACATATCACTAATATGCTGTACTCTGATAATTTCTTTACGTAATAGCTAAAGGATTATGAATGAAAAGCCACTTATAACCATTTCATAAAAATTGTTTTCGGTTCTTTGATTCTCAAAGCTACCTAAGATCGATCAAAGAATATTTTTCGATGTTCGATAGTATGGTGTATCAAACCAGCACTAAACTGTAGTTTGAGCTATTGAGTGGTTTGTGTTACACTCTATGGAGTGGCTATGTTTCAAGATAAGACAACTCCACTTTCATAACTTTCACTAGCCTTGAAGTCTTCTCTCCGTCCTCTATTGTCATCTATCCCCGCATCTCATTTCTCCATCATCTCCGTGTTCTATTTTCCTCATTTTCCCCACCGATTCTTTCCTGCAACCATATTTACATACAACTTTGATTGTGTCACTGAAAGGTACTGTTCTTGTGGGAACACAAGTTCAGATAGAGCCCGGGGCACACGCCCTCCGTCACATGTCGCCCGTAGCACAGTTCGGAGGCTACGTATACGGTACCGCAGACAAGGAGAGCTATTCATTCCAGATCGGCACTCGCATGGCTCCCATCAACCAGGTAAGGGTGACTCGTTACTGCTCTCCCTCTATCAGCAGCATCACGTGCATAGCCACTCTATTTGTAGCCTTGTGTCGCTACTGACATGACGTTTGGTGACGGAGTTGACAATGATTGCGACGGCTCTATCGACGAGGAGTTGTGTACAGGCACAAACCTGAACGCCGATACAGACGGCGACGGTCGCGTCGACGAAGACTGCGCTATAAATAGAGACATCTCTCAAGGTGGGTGGTCCTTATTGCAGAAGGCTACTGTAGAACCGGAAATGTTGGCATTTTGTTCAAACTCATCACGAAATTATACAGCAATCTATCGATAGCGATCTCATAAATGGGAAGACAACTCCTATGTATGGTATAATGGTCATAATTTGTATAGCGTAATCTAATGATAGCAATTAGGCCATCACCATCATATCCGGCTCTATAGTACTGCATTCAGACATCAGATCCAATGTGACGTGACCAATGTGACGTGACCAATGTGACGTGACGACATGGTCTTGTTCAGGCGTTCCAGACAGCGGTGGCAGGCAGTTTGTCGTCATGTTCATGGAGAACGCGGTCGATTCGCCGAGGTATCCACCGCTAGAAGTACACGTGACCCCACTCAGGTCCGCGCGAACGTCTGTGAGAATAGAGAGCCCGAGGTGGTTCGAACCAACAATAGCGCAGCAGAAAGTGGTAAAGAGCCACTTCTCTTTCCCTTACAGATTGTCACGTATCGTATATACGGGATGAATATATATAAGAATGAAATGACTATTTAAAACTTGAACCCCCCCCCCTCCCCATACAGCTATAGCAGTCGTCTGGATGAAGGAAAAGATAAGAATGACGATGAAAGCACCGGAATGAGAATAATATTTTGGAAGTGATGTTAGTTTGCTCTGATGTAGTAATCCCCAGAATAGGTTATGTTGCCACTGGACAGGGTTTTCACTATTTCCATTTCTATAGGCTATGCGCTATACAGTTCATTCTAGGAGTTTTCTCCTTCATGCACAAATTGTTCGTTCAAAAACTCCATTTACAGAGAACAACTCGCTACACAAAACATGATTTCACTCCAAAACTCTAGGAACTAAGGATCACGAAACGGGGAAAACTACCAATTCATCCTTTTGGGAAAGGCAAAAATCCGTGTAATAGTTTTTAGGTGAGGCTTTGGCTAAGGTAGATTCAATCAGCTTTGTGCGTACAATTGATACATACTCAACTATCTTACGATGTTGATATATCGATTTGATGCTGAAACTAGGATTGGAAGCTACAGAAGTAGAATGTATTGCGTCATTACTGATCTGTCGCTGAATGTGTGCACTCTTTCAGGTGGAGTTCGGCTCGGTGGAGACATTCTTTGTGCCGTATACACTTAAAGAGGCAGGCACTAGTCTGACTAGCAAAGCTCTCTTCATCACATCTGACTCTGATATCGTTGTCTACGCTGTCAACAGGGAGCTTTACTCAGCAGACGCATTCCTCGCCCTGCCTATAGATGTACTCGGCAAACAATACTACACAGGTATGTCAATGTCAGCCCATTCTCTACTTCACTCCTCTCCCTCTTCTCCCTTTCCCTACAATACTACGCCGGTACGTCAGAGTCAGCCCACTCTACTTTATTCCTCACTCTCCTCTCTCTCTCTCTCTCTCTCTCTCTCTCTCTCTCTCATCTCTCCTCTCCCCCTCCCCCTCTCTCTCTCCC
>ERZ1740065.2148-NODE-2148-length-12217-cov-3.837609_pt1 | contig 12217 bp, 16 predicted proteins | sample MGYA00581738_ERZ1740065 | MGnify/ENA primary metagenome ERZ1740065 (study PRJEB43018, sample SAMN04849749) | marine metagenome | isolation source: floating plastic debris | place: Pacific Ocean | collected 2008-09-01 | study: EMG produced TPA metagenomics... | reverse complement strand
CCCTAATAAGATTGGACGGGGATCGGGTATTTTCAAAGCGTATACCACGCGTGTGGGCAGTGGCCCCTTCCCTACCGAACTGTTCGATGAAGATGGCGCGACCATGGGTCGCGTAGGCAACGAATTTGGCGCGACCACTGGACGTCCACGACGTTGTGGCTGGTTGGATTTGGTAGCCCTGCGTTATGCCGTGCAAGTGAATGGCGTTACCGAATTGATGATGATGAAGGCTGATGTGTTGAGTGGCTTCAAAACTCTAAAAGTATGCACCGCTTATAAATACAAAGGCGACACCATATCGCACCTGCCCTACAGTTTGGAAGGCGATGCGGTAACTCCCGTCTACACCGAAATGCAAGGCTGGGCCGAAGATTTAACAAAAATGACCACGGCCGCTACCCTACCCAAAGCATTGAACGATTACATTGCCTTTTTGGAAAAGGAGCTGAACGTACCGATTAAAATCGTTTCCGTAGGACCCGACCGCTTACAGACCATTCACCGGTAGATAGTCTTCCCTTAATTTCTACACCTTTAAATTACTACAGGTTTTCTATCTTTAGTTATGATAGCAAAAACCAACATTATAGCTATTTTTAGCTCATAATGATGGTATTTACCAACATTTAAATTTGAAAATCTTATATAAATTTGTAAATTTGATGGTAAAAACCAACATTACATAACAATATTACCTATAATGATGGCAAAAACCAACATAGACTGGGTTCATATGACCGATACTGCCATAGTACAACAACTAGGCACGTATATAAAGCGTTTGCGGTTACAGCAAGATACCTCACAGGCCCAATTGGCAGATAAAGCGGGGCTAAACCGATGGACCATCAGTAAAATAGAGAATGGTGAGCCTGTTACTTTAATGAGCCTCATTCAAATTTTGAGAGCTTTACAAAGCCTTCATATTCTCAACACCTTTCAAGTTTCAGAGGAAATAAGCCCTTTAGCGTATGCCAAACTCAAAAAACAACAAAGGCAAAGGGCCAGTGGTAAATCCAATCCCAAACCCAACAAAGACGATTTGGGATGGTAGATGTGGCAGAAGTTAAAATATGGAACGAACTGGTCGGGGCCGTTCGCTGGGACGAATCCGAGCAATTAGGGTATTTTCAGTATGCCCCTCAGTTTCTCCAAAAAGGCTGGGACCTATCCCCCATTAAAATGCCTTTGGAGCAAAGCGAGCGTATCCATAGTTTTCCGGAATTGCGAAAAGGCCGGGGTGAAACCGAAGATGCGTTTAAAGGATTGCCCGGGCTATTATCTGACGCCTTACCGGACAAATACGGAAACAAGCTAATCAACATTTGGTTAGCCCAGCAAGGTAGACCGGAAAACAGCATGAACCCTGTGGAAAAGCTTTGCTTTATTGGTACAAGGGGCATGGGAGCGCTAGAATTTGAGCCTACGAGCATCAAAACCCGAGCATACACTTACGCTTTGGAGCTGGATAGCCTGGTGGCAGTGGCCCAAAAAATGTTGAATGAACGCGAAACCTTTTTGACGCAACTGAACAAGAACGACGAAAAAGCCATGATGGATATCCTAAAAATAGGAACCTCGGCTGGTGGCGCACGCCCCAAGGCGGTCATTGCCTATAATCCCAAGACCAAGGAAGTACGCTCTGGGCAAGGGAAGGTACCCCAAGGGTTTGATCACTGGTTGCTTAAACTGGATGGTGTCAGTGGAGAACAGTTCGGTGAAAGTTCAGGTTGGGGGCGTGTGGAATACGCTTATTACCTCATAGCCCAAGATTGCGGTATTGATATGAGCGAATGCCAATTGCTGGAAGAAATCGGAAGGGCCCATTTTATGACCCAGCGTTTTGACCGCAAGGGCAATACCCGTCATCACATCCAATCGCTTTGCGGTATTCAACATTACGATTTCAATGATATGTATGGGTATAGCTATGAACAGCTGTTCCAAACCATGCGCATACTACGGCTCACCTACCCCGAAGCCGAGCAAATGTTTCGAAGAATGGTATTTAATGTTTTGGCCACCAATTATGACGACCACACCAAGAATTTTTCCTTCATCTTAAAGAAGGATGGAGAATGGCGGCTGGCCCCGGCCTATGACCTTTGCTTTTCATTTGACCCCACCAACCACTGGGTGAATAAACAAACCTTAAGTGTAAACGGAAAGCGTTTGGACATCACTAAAGAAGACCTCTTAACCATCGCCAAGGACAACAACCTCAAAAAGGGCAAAACCATTTTAGAGGAAATCAACGCGGTGGTAAAAAACTGGAAAACCTATTCTCAACAGGCGGGAGTGCGCCAAGACCTCATGGAAAGAATTCACAATAATTTGAACACGTTTTAAAGCTCCTGGCCTTGAAGCCCATACCGGTTGCAGAACATAACGTTTAGTCAGTACGAAGTACCACAATAATTTCGCGTAGAGCCGTCACCACACTTTGCACCTCGCGTTGAGTAAACACATCTGGTTCGAGGTAAAACAGCATTTCAATGCCTTGGTCGAGGATGTTGGTAAAATTTGTAGGCTCGCCGTACCCCTCTTTCAATAGTTTTGAAAAAACTTTTCGTTGATTTTTGGTCATGCATATTGTTTGAACCTAAAGAACGGAAAGTGTTTTTGGGTTTTGCATGTCGTATATGGCAAGTTGTAATTTTAGACGGAAAGAGTCTTGTGCTAATTGGTGTATCTTTAAGTAAACATTACAAGACATTTAAAACAGAATCATCGATTTGAAAATTAATGTGAAAGGAAAAACAAAAAAATGGTGGACTGAAAAAATGGCTTTTTCAAGTTTGGGAATTTTCTTCATAACACTCCTTACTAACGAATTTCGACATTTAATAGGATTTGCTAAAGGATACGCACCTCACAATTTTGCATTCAATTTTGGGTTTTTTATTCCGGCTATGTTAATAGCTTTTGGTCTAGGTTTGTTTGTAATAGGCAGAGCGATTAAAAACTGGAAAAATTGGACCAACAAAAAACAGAAATGGATTTTAATCGGATTGTCCTTTCCTGCAGTTGGATTCTGGATTTTCGTAATCTTTCGACTATTTACAATGAATCCTTATTAATAAACATGCTACAACAAGGGCTACAATTTATAGCTGCAATTCGTTAACTTAAATTTATGGGTGTTTTACATTTCCAGATTTCATTATGGGAGAAGTTCCTATTGAGAACATTTTTTCAAAATTTGACTAAATCGCCTCCAAATTGAGTAATATAGATGGAAAATAAACTGAAAATCATTTCTCTAACCTCATACGCTCTTATCATGCTTATGGGTCAAATGATTGGACTTCCCTTTATTTTGTGGCTGATTTTTACAAGTTTCGACTTTGGAAATAATAATCAGATTTTCGCAATTTTAGGACTAGTTGGACTTATTCTAAACTTTACCAAATATGGAAAAGTGAGGTTAGTAAAAGTATCTAGCTTCATTCTTATGCTAATACCAATCGCAAAACGATTAACTGCACTACCGTTAGAGAAATTCAATTATTTGACTTTTCAGATTCCACTTTTGATTTTCATCTCTACGTACATCATTTACATTATCAGAGATAATAAAAATAAAAACGCACCTTACAAAAATGGCCATAAGTAATGCCCCAATGACTCAACAAAACTAGCCCCAGCAGCCACTTACTGCCCAGACTATTGTGTACCTTAATAAAAAAACTAACAAAGTAAATCCAAGTGCTTATTTTGTCAACTTAATCGTTTACTTCTTATACTTTTTGTAAACTCAATGGTTTACACAACGAATATTTTTGCAGGCTATAAAGCCCTACCTCAGGCATCACAAAATTTATCTTCGTTATAGTTTTATGCCTCGTTAGAAACTTTGATGCGGAAAGAGAGAAGATTTGAGCCAAAACTATTTCTGTCCCTACGTCATAGTCTAAACTTTCCAGATATGTGAAGAACATAATCTCCAAAATTGCGTTCTGCTATTGGCCATTGGCCCAAAACCAACGTAAATGCTTTTTATTTATAATAAACGTGGGATTCTGGTTCCGGTCTACTCTGCAGTGTCCGTGCTCGGCACCCTGATTCTGAATAGAATCCTAAAATCACAGGTGGGCGGTATTTTTGCGAAGGAGTATGATGGTCAAATTGTACTGGGTATCGGACTTTTTATCGCTTTTGTTTGGACCTACCTCACCAGCTATGACTACGTTGAAGTAGATGGTGAAAAGGAACGTGTTCACATGAACCATCATCTGTTTTACATTTCAAATCGTTTATGGAGTTACATCATGCTGGGCGGTTCGCTTCTGGCACTTGCAGGTGGGATCCTCGAAACCTTTGGGAACTAAAACTGAAAAAGATAAGGACCAAACCTCAACCAAAATGACAGAATACACCGAGCTATACCAACAGCTTGCCACAAGTGAACTTTTGACCATACTTGCCGAAGCGGAAAAGTATGACCCTGTCGCGGTGGAAACCGCCAAAACCGAAATTGAAAGCCGAAACCTTACCGAAGGGGAACTTCATCGAACGAAAGCGCAAATCACAGCAACTCAAGAGGCTCAAAACCTAAAAGTTGAAAAGAGAAAACAACGCGAGGAGAACCTCAAAAAGAGAGCGGCCACTTTATGGGAGAGCATCAACCCCATCCAAAACGGAATTCAAACGCCTGAGAAAATCATCAGACTGACCCTACTCGTCTCTGGAGGTTTGGCCCTCTACAACCTTTATGAAGAATCATGGTTTCTTCTGTACCTCTTGCAAGAAGGTCCTTCAGATTGGGATTTTAGCATTATCGAATTTTTCTTGCCGCTGTTGCTTTTACCAGTGGCTCTATTCTTGTTTTGGAAAAGACAAACCATCGGATGGGTATTGCTTACGTTATTTTTGACCTATTCCGCGTTTAATTCAATACTATTGTTCTTTATGAACTTGGGCAGACAACCCTCCGGGTTTCCCGCCATGGAAGAAATCTTCCCTACCGTTTCTCCAGCGGTTTATGCGATGACCTTACTGTTTTTTGGGAGTTTCATTTATCTCATTTGCAAACCGCAAGTGAGGAGTATCTTCAAGATTTCGCAATTAATCATGCTATTAACCATAGGTCTGACTGTGTTTGGGAGTTTGATTTTTGCCTTTTCAGTGTTGGGATAATCATCCATAAGTCCTTTTCCATAAACGAATACCTCCCTCTTGTGCAGGTCAAATACGTTATCTTTAAGAAAACATATTCACCCATGCCTTTACAAGAAGAATTAAAAAAACAAGGAGATTATTTATTCAAGTTTAGAAGTCATTTGCCGTTGGTCCTGTTGCTAGTGGGTCTATGGGTAAAAATATACCAAGAAGGATTTAGTGCTGGTGCAAATGAATCTATTGTTGCCGAAATATTGGAAGTGTTGGGAATCATTGCCGGAATTTCAGGACTCATCGTGCGAATTTGGACGGTTGGCTATACCCCCAAGGATACCTCAGGCAGAAATACAAAAGAGGGACAACTGGCCGAAGTCTTAAATATTACTGGATTGTATTCTATTATTCGCAACCCCTTGTATTTCGGAAACTATTTAATGTGGGTGGGCATCGCCATGATTTCAGGTAACATTTGGTTCGTGTTATTGTTTACCCTCGGGTTTTGGATTTACTATGAGCGTATCATTTATGCAGAAGAGTCTTTTTTGAGACAAAAGTTTGGGAATAGCTATATGAACTGGGCTTCCGAAACACCCGCCTTTTTGCCCAAACATTTGAATTACCGGAAACCGGAAATTGCATTTAGTTGGAAGAAGGTGCTCAAAAAAGAAAAAAATGGGCTTTTCGCGCTTTTCCTATTGTTCTCCGTTTTTGGTATTGTTGGGGATATCGCCGAAGGCGAATTGTCGTTTTTTGAAGAACGCCTAAGTATTTTTGGAGCCTTACTGACGGGAACCATCTATCTGGTTTTAAAATATTTGAAAAGCCACACTACGGTTTTAAATGAAATTGGGAGATAGTATTTGATAGCAAACCCAACCGGTGTAAAAGGTGTTCATCCTTTTTACGTTCTAGCACATATTATATGGAATAACAAGTGCCACAGCATTTCGCTGGATAAAAAGCGATGTAATCTGGAAGAAACCTATATGAAAATCAGCCTCGTACATGTTTTGTTGTTTTTCAGCTTTTGCAAATTAGCTGGACAGCAAGTAGTTGTGGATCCCACATTGGTTGTTGAAACTACCCAAATCAAAACTATCGATTATAGCACGTTTGGGGAGAAGGATTTAGTGTTGAAAGGACCCATTTTTGAGGTAGTTTCAAAAGCTTCATATGAGGGAGATACCTTAAAGCTTAAGTTTTATGAAAATGGATTGGCTGGCAAGGCTTTAGTAGTTAGTATTTCGGAGACCGTTACGGCAGGAATCAAGCTTTGGTCTGATTATCCTGCTTTCGATGGAAAATATTCCAAATACCTCGAATTAGAACTTTCTGAAATAACCATCAATCAAAAAACTTTTAAGAACGGAGACACTGTAATGATGAAGTTAAAATGCCGTTCGGTGGCGTTTGATGGATATGCTGGTCATCCTAAATTTGAATATGTAGGAACCATTAGACATGTTATAGCTTTGGAATGAGATATTTTTAATACCATAGCGATGACCAAATCCAAGTTAACGAATTAACCTATTGGAAGTTGTACCATGGTAAACCCTAATCTGCATTGGAAACCCTATTCAAAAAATATTTTGGTATAATTCTGTTTTTTGCTGCTATTATTTTTGTACTTCGTTGGATAAAGCAAAATGAAAAAGAACAGATAGAACAAAACAAGGGCATTTCCATTGCACAAATTGAACATATTGGAAGACGTAATAGACTATACTACCGATTTCTGTATGACAAAAAATGGTATACGGGCTCTGAAAGAGGAGGTAGAAGTATTTCCAAAAACGATTACTTTAAAGTAGAGTTTGACAAATCGAACCCATCTACTTCCAATTTAATCTTATCCGAACAGTCATTAAATCCAATGGATTTGGTCGAAGATGGAATCGAAATCCAAGGAAGAGTTGAAAAAATCATGTTTCCTTCGAAGACGCATCTGGATTTGTACGTTAACTATCAATATCTCAACGAAAATTATTCTGTAAGAACCCGAATGCACAAAGACAGTTTGCCTTGTGGAACAGTTGCGGATTGCAACAACGCAAAAATCACCTTTAAAATAAGCCCTTACTTTCCCGATTTGAACAGTTTCTATAATGATAGTTACGACAGAAGCGAGCTTCGGAAAAAATTGAATGAACGGTTCAAGAAATAATGTGTTACTAATTATGAAACCCATAACCCTTCTTTTCCTTTTTTGCCTCATCTCAAACCTCAGCGCACAGTGCGATTCCATCTCCTCTGAAATTTGGAACATTGTGAAACTTGAAAAATATAAGGAGTTGGACCATTTCATAATGCCAACGGAGCAACAAAGAAAAATCCTGCATTGGCCTGAAGATGATGAATCCAATAATTTTCTTTCCATCTTGAGAGATTCTCTTAAAAAGGAGCTCGTCATTAGTGCAAAAAACCTAAGGCGTGAATTGACAAACAAAGGTTTTGATTTGGAAGGAACCGAATTCCTTCGTTGCGAAATTACAGGCAGTCAGCTTGAAGTGTTTGTGGTCAATAATGAAATGGAATCCAGTTTTAGGTTAGAAACACGGCAAATGGATAAAACCTATATCGTGCTTCCCATTAACGAGCGAGCACCGGAGCTACCTCAAGTTAGACTAACCCAAGAAGAATTGGCCAATGCAACGAGTGTAATTGCTGGGGAAAAGTTCCACCGTTTTGAACCTTCAGATTTGCAAAAGCGTAAAGGACTGGAAATACTGAAAAAATGCATCAGTGGGAATAGTGTGGCTGACGAGCACATTCTTTTCAGGGATGCGATGAAGGACAAAAATGGTTCCAAGATATTAACCTACTTGACGGTTAGTCCAACTAACATGACTAGTTATAGGGTGATTTTGGAGAAAGAATCATGTGAAAATGTCCATGAGTAATGTACTTCTAGGTCATATCCCAAAGGAGCGATGCCAAGGTTAACGAATCGACGTACTAAAATCAAGTTAATCCCCTAACCCTCACAATATAGGGTAGTTGAATAACGTTTTTAGGATTCAAAACCACAAAACCTAAAACGACCAACATGACCCTACGACCAATCCTTGCAGTATTCGTATGCTGCTTCTTTTGCATATCATGCGAAAGTGAAGACACCACAAACCCTAACGAAGAAACTCCCGCAGATGCCAGTTTATTGGGTGTTTGGAATTACGCTGCCTATATCGACGACGAAGGCGAAGAACTCGCAACGCAATGTGAAAGCAGTCAAATACTACATTTTCAAACCGATGGCGTATTTCGATTTACCTATTACACTGAAGATGCCACGAGCTGTGCAAAAACCCAAGATGCCACGGGAAGCTGGGAAGAACTTTCAGACAGCTCGATAGCCTTGGATTATGGCATAGATTCATACGACGTGAACTATACCATTTTAGGCAGAGTACTGACCTTGACCATTGATGAAGGGTTGGGAGCATATCAAGAACGTTACGAAAAGCAGTAAATTTTCAATTATACAAAGGCCCTTTCAAGGGTCTTTTTTTGTATTGTAGATGAAACACCTTAGTGGAATTTAACTGGAAATGAACAAATCCCTACTCTACATTTTTTTCGGTTGCCTCGCCATCGCCATGGGTGTAGGAAATGACCTAGGGGAATTCATCCCATCATGGGCGAAGTTGAGTATTGGTGTAGTGGCCATTGGATATGGAATTTATCTGAGTTATTTTCAGAAGGAAAAAGCGCACAATCCACAATCTGACAGAATTTCTGGTACGGAAGGCACAAACAAAAAAGCAAGATCTTCCTATACTTACCTTACCGCTGGTGTACTGCTGCTTTCATTCAGTAAATACCTCAACCAAGAAAACGACTACCGATTGGATTTTTGGAACATAATCGTTTGGACCGCTGGACTGTCCCTCTGTATTTACGGTCTCTATCTTTTTTTCAAAGAAAGACGCGAAAAGAAGGAAAGTGGTAACATTGAATGAATCCCTTTTGGTAATTTAGACCAAGATTCGTAGCAACCTTTTACAACTATTTAGGCTTCGAAAAAATAGGGACACCATGAAATTGAACAAAGCCTTTTTTCCAAAAAAATATCGCCAACTTTTTCGACCATTTTGCTTCCTATTGGTCCTATTGGTTTTCTGCAGTCACGACCTGTACTTAAAGATGGAAACCTATCTGCTGCAACCAAACCAACAAGCAACTTTGAGTCTCTACAATGGTACTTTTGAGAAAAGTGAAAACATCATCACACGCGACCGTATGCTGGATGCTTCCTTCGTAGCACTTGGAAAACGAGCCGCAATTGAATCGAATGCATGGCAAGACCAAGACAGTACTATTAGCCAATTATCGTTTAATACCGGGGAAGCAGGAACCTATGTGGCAGGTGTTTCTACAAAAGCACGCAACATCGAACTTACCGCAGATAAATTCAACGACTATCTAAAACACGATGGCGTTCTGGATATGCTCAAAGCACGTGAGGAAAACAATATGTTGGACCAAGATGCCGTAGAGAGCTATCAAAAACACGTAAAAGCCATTTATCAAGTGGGGGACATTAAAACTGATGATTGGAAAACCATCTTAGGCTATCCGATTGAATTTGTTCCGGAAATCAACCCATATGAGAAATATAGCGGTGAAACCTTGACGGTAAAGTTGTTGTTGGATGGGAAACCTTTGCCCAACCAATTGGTGTATGCGGACTATATACCAACTTCCCATACGCATGAGCATTCGGACCACGAGCATCACCATGATGAAGATGGACATTCACACGAACATGGCGAAAAGGGTCACGCACACGACCATGATGGGAATACACATTCACATGGTGAGGAAACTCACCATCATCATGATGATTCTGAAGCAACAGAGGGGCATACACACACCAGCGGGCAGCAGTTGCGCACCAACTCACAAGGATTGGTGTTAGTGAAGTTACCGGAAGATGGTATCTATTATTTGCGAACCATTCATATGGTAAGTATTCCGGACAATGAAGCCCTGACCCATGAATCCAAATGGGCTACATTGACTTTTGAAGTTACGCATGCGCATGGCGACGACACCCATACCCATGACCATCATGACCATGAGGACGGTTTCCCTACTTGGGTTTTTGTATTGGGAAGTGTTTTAATTATCGGTTTATTATTCATCCTTTTCAGAAAAAAGAATTGATAAAGTTTAAATACAATAGGCAGACCTTATTGCTGTTTTTGCTCTTGATACCTTTTGTCGGACTGGCGCATGACGTTACTAGTGCCGACCAAGAGATTCTCCGAACAGGTGGTTTGTGGGCATACATTCGCGTTGGGGCAACTCATATGCTTACCGGTTATGACCACCTGCTTTTTTTGGCGGGGGTTATCTTTTACCTGAACAGCTTTAAAGACATCTTAAAGTTTATCACTGTTTTTACCATTGGGCATTGTATTACCCTAATCGGCGCTACCTACACTGGCATTACGGCGGATGAACACCTAGTCGATGCGGTTATCGCCCTGAGTGTTTTGTACGAGGGGTTTGAAAACTTGGGCGGTTTTGAAATATTGAATATAAAGTCCCCGAATTTACTGGTCATGGTGGGTCTTTTTGGGTTGATTCATGGCTTTGGTCTCTCTACCCGTTTGCAATCGTTCGATATGGGTGAAGGTCAATTCTTGGCAAAAATCCTGTGTTTTAATCTGGGAGTTGAAGTAGGTCAAGTTTTAGCGTTGATTCCCATTACATTTATTATCACCTTGGCCCGAAAACAAGAACAGTTTCCTGCGTTTTACAAAGCGGTAAACTGGTATTTGGTCCTTGCCGGTATCGCATTGTTTGTGTATCAACTGTATGGCTATTTTACTGGGCATTGATGTCCATTCAAGGTATCCCCTACCCTCCAAAAAGCTGAAAAACCTATTAATCACAAAATTGCCTGGTTTTACTATCATTCTTGGAGATATCATAGATAGAGAAAAATCCTTTTTTCACAAGGTCGCCACTACAATTTTCAATTATCTTTAGGTAATCTTCCTTAAAGTAATTTAAATGGCTTGGACCAACTCCTAAGCCTAAAATCGAGTATACTACTAAGAAAATCAGTACAGCATCAATGAAGCGAATAGCGGTTTTTTGTGGTTCCAGTTCAGGAACCGATACAGTTTTTGAGAAAGAAGCGCAAATACTTGGTCAAACATTGGCAAAAGAAAATATAGACTTGGTGTATGGCGGAGCCAATGTTGGACTTATGGGAGCTTTGGCCAATGCAACCTTATCCGGAGGCGGAAATGTTATCGGCGTAATTCCAACCTTTTTAAAATCCAAGGAAATTGCACATTTGGGTTTAACTGAATTACATATTGTAGCTTCCATGCATGAGCGAAAAACCAAAATGAACGACCTATGCGATGGAGCCATTGCCCTGCCTGGTGGTTTTGGAACCTTGGAGGAGCTTTTCGAAATGCTGACTTGGGGACAATTGGGACTGCATCAAAAACCGGTAGGCCTTCTCAACGTCAACGGATTTTACGATGAACTTATCCAGCTTATGGATACCATGGTGGAAAAAGGCTTTCTCAAAGAAGTCTACCGTAAACTCGTATTGATAAGTAATAATCCGAATGATTTATTAGCACAAATGAGAACCTATGAAGCCCCAAAAGTGGGTAAATGGATTACCCGGGAAACCACATAAGCCGAAACGAACAACATCATTTTCCATAAATCCTTAAAAGTAGCTTCCATCAACGTATGAAAATAGCAGTAGCCCAATTTCAACCCAAAGACGGGGATAAGTCTTATAACCTATCGATCATCAGAGAGCTCGCCGAAAGCGCTAAAGTGAAGGGAGCAGACCTCATCAGTTTTCATGAAATGTCTATAACGGCCTATACCTTTACGCAACATCTAAACCTTGAGCAAATCACTGACTTGGCAGAGGAAGTGCCCAACGGTAAAAGCACACAGGAATTAATAGCCATATCTAAAGAACTGAACATTCCGATTTTGGCAGGCTTGGTAGATAAATCGGAAGGTAAAATATACAATACCTACCTCTGTGTTCCCGGAGAGGGTTTGGTAGCCAAGTATCGAAAAATCCATACTTTTATTAACAAGCACG
>ERZ1740065.2147-NODE-2147-length-12222-cov-11.721460_pt1 | contig 12222 bp, 12 predicted proteins | sample MGYA00581738_ERZ1740065 | MGnify/ENA primary metagenome ERZ1740065 (study PRJEB43018, sample SAMN04849749) | marine metagenome | isolation source: floating plastic debris | place: Pacific Ocean | collected 2008-09-01 | study: EMG produced TPA metagenomics... | reverse complement strand
CCTCCCTCCGCTCCCCCCCCTCCCCCCCCCCCACCCCTCTCCCTGCCCCCCTACCTTCCTACTGCTCTTCCCCTCCCTACCTACTTATCCATGGTATTAGCGCATGTAGGAGTGTCTATAGAAAGCTAAAGCCTTTTACAGACACTCAGTCACCAGCTGTGGCTGCCCTGATCTACCACTGCTACTCGATGAAGGTCATTGTTCTCCCTACTGCTAGCGTATAAATACCCCAGTTATCTCGCCTCTTGAACTGCCAAACTCCACTGGGACTTTTTTATCTTGCTGCTGGTCAAAAGTACAATCGTGTCACACAACAAGCTGTCAGCTAACAAATTTGACTCACATCTGAAACAACGCAACGTGACGAAACGCGCTCTCGCCTGAACGCAGAGCTTGTTCTTGGCAATTATTAACAGTTCATCCTTGTTTCCTCGATAGCGCGTTCTCTTATACACTTTATTGCAGCAAAGCGACCCGAGTTCTTCACTCCAAATATCATTGAGGCGGTACACTGGCAGCAGAAAATGCTCTACGAACGCTGGTCTCACTTACTGAACGAACAGCGTGACGCCCTCTCACTTCTTGGACAGGTTAGAGCCCATCGCTCTCAACTATTAGTGAACTAGCAAATACCTACTGCCTAATACAACGGAATACAAATATACAAATACACGGTACCGAATCATATCTGATAAGTAGCTGTTGAAGAGACTAGATTCATTACTTGATGAATAAATAAGATGTTACCCATCACAATGATGTCATAAATGGAATACTGAGACAGACAAAGAAACCTTAGGGTAGATTGATACCTATAAGCCCCTATTAGTATGCTTGTACAGCTTCCACTCAATTACTGCTATCCAGTACAGATCCTGGAACCAGAGTCTTGTACCGTATTTCCTCAACTATAAGGCAGGTGTCTTATTGCTGGGGTTCATCCTTACAGTTGAACTTGTAGACATATGTCCATGAATTGAGAGTAAGATCTTTTCTATGTATGGTTCTGCTGTTAGTAGAATATTGGTCGCGTGTAATATTTGAATGCTAGGCTATCATTGTCATGCTTACTTAGCGTATATCAGGTGTTCTCACACACATGATTGAATGCTAGATCAGCAGACACTTACTGTGAGAACACAAAAATTAACATATGCCTTCAACTTGAGGTGAAACGCCATCAAACAAAATCTTTTCACTCTTCTAGACACGCATGTTATTTTTGAGGGAATATGGTACTGCTGGTTATGAAACTTATTGGATGTATTGAATACTATGGTGTGAGGTGTTGAGTATACTCTATTGCAGTGTATAGCGCCCTGAGTGTCCATCTAGGAATTATTGACAATATCGATATATTCATGTATTGAGTATTGATTTACTTAGTATTGATGTATTGCGTATTCATGTATCGATATATTGAAAAGATAGATAGGAAGAATAACCATGACTCAGCCCCATCTCATCACGTCCTGGTTTATGTCATTACATATGCATACCAAGATATTGCCTCTCCAGCATATTGCTCTCACTCGGCAATCTTGTGGCTGCAGCAGATGTTCTTACTCATATTTGCAGCTGTCAATGCCGAGCTCTTCTATTCATCGTCTGCTTACAGGTAGTGTCGATGTCACGTTCGTCCGCTGCCGGCCAGTGCGAGAGATTACAACTGCACTGGTTCCCAGAGGAGTTTGCCGTTCCGGATAGCTGGCACGACAAAACGGATCCGGTAGCTCAGAGCAGACGTCGACTCGTAAAGCTGGCCGATCTGCCACAGGAGCTGCTGTTTGGTCTGTGAGGGACGTCTGCTGCCTCCATAGACGTCAATACTCCACTAGCGATAACAGACTTATTGCGGCATAGACTACGGTATCTGTGTCGACCTACGCCAAGACAATCACTAAAGGGCTCAAAGTGTAGGCCGATCAAGACAGAGAAAAGGGACTTAGCCCTCGTTCAAACAATACCTCAGGCGTTCGCAATCATTCAAGTTAATCTGCCACAAGTCTGTTCACAACCGGCACCAGCCCTACCCCTACATCTGGATGTACTGTCTCTCTCTCAACTGCAGTTACCGCGGCAACAAGGCTAGTGGTTACGGTCAAGGAGAAGCTGTTACTGCTCCAGCCTGGTTTTAGTTTGAAAAAAACTCCTAGCCAAGCCCCGTATTATGAACTTTCTTTACTAATAATTGACCAAACAGAGGAATGCAACGTTTTCTTTTCTAACATTACTGGAGACCAAACACTATCTTTCAAAAAGTCACTGCAGCTTTTACCAGCTTTGTCCTACGTATTGGTTTGTAGTTAGTTAGCCGCTTTTTACTCTGTTTTAACTTCTCTGAGTTTAATATTTTGCAGGAAGTTAGTTCGATGACTAGTCTGTGCTCCGTACTTGACCCGTTATGTAACATCCAGTCGAAGTCAGAGCGGTAGAGTTCAATCATTGTCTATTGTCTTTATTTATGGTATTAATAAGTAACTCATCATCGGACTTGATTCCATAGACGTCTGTGTCCAGTCGTGTTGCATAGTTTACAACTTAAGTCACTCGATCGTACGATTTACTTTTTAGTTCAATTTCTTCGCATTCATATTACGATTTCTTTTCAGATTTTGTGCTACGCAACACTGTCTTAAATAAAAGTTCTGAAAATAACCTACAAATCGCATTTTGGCAGATGTACATGACAATGTTTGTAAATATGGAGACAGGTGGCGTGCCATACTACGGAATTAGCAGTCAAGCGGGAGAGCCCTCGGTTCCAGGTAGTTCCTGGCTCGGCTGCCTTCTAGATGGGTCGGCTGTGTTGACTGGCGCCTCAGATCGTAGATGGGTGCTCTCTCGTCTGCTCTTCATAGACATGTACTTCTGCAGAAGCTGATTTGGGTTGTGTATACTTTGACCAATGTCAAACAGGTTGATCACCGACATTTTCTATAACAGAGGAGTGTGCCCTGCTGACACATGACTGCCTGCTTCACGGCATGCATAGCATACGGAGGCCGCCATTTGGTGCGTCAGAAAAACGGGAAATCCGTATGGGACTTACATTTTTCAGAGGAGGTAAGCTCATCATGGAGGGAGGCTGAGTCAGCCTTAGGCCTGTAGTGCCTGTTGGATGGAAGTACTGATGCACCCTCGGGTTGTAGACGTTACCACCCGTGTTAGGGTTGTAGAGGGCGGGTAGGGTCACATCTAGGAATGACAGTAATCAGTTACCAGTAGCGACGTAGGCGGATGTTTGAGTCTTATCAATTGGCCGGCTTTGGCAGGGGCTTATGTACCGGGACACAACGGCCACTGCGGTCATAGAAATGTCAGTAAGAGGTAACGGAATTCATGGGATGTCGATTATACCTTTCAGCGCGTCCACGATGTCGGAATGGTTGCCGCGGAACGCTTTGTTCTGGAAGGCGAGCCGTTTCTCAATGTTCTCACTCTCCTCGCGACGTATGTGCTCACCGATTGCCATGCGATTAGCTTCTGCCTCCTCTTGAAACAGGGCCATTCTCTCATAGAACTGAATGAATGAATCGTACATCTCACAGCTCGACAAAACTGATGACATGTCTATCGAAACTCTCGAACTCACATCATCTGGCAATGTCTCGCCCCATTTCGGTAGACGCAGGTCTCTCGGTATCTTTTTAGTTGATTTTTTCTCCCTAAAACCACCAGAATGATGCATTGGTCTACTACCGATACAACATGATCACAAATAAACGATGGATGCCACCTACTCTAATGAATAATAAGTGCAACAAGCTAATGGAAAACGTGACCTACGGGAACAAGCACTGACAAAAAACATACACCACACTGCAAATCAAAATAGTTTTTTCCTGATGGAGGAGAAATCCAGTACTTCTTACTTTTTGTATACAAAGTTCTTCGGTTTGGAAGGTTCTGGCGTGTCGTCATGTATTATGAAACTTGACTGACTGTTTAGGGCGTTCTCCAGTCGATTGATTTTCTCCTGCATGTCAGCTAGCCTTGACCTGAGTGAAGGAAAAACAAAAATAGAACGGGACATGGAAATATACATAGTGCCTTGCTATCTTCCTAGCCATGACTTCATCAAGTCAGGAGTGAAAACTGAGGTCACGTGTAAGGTCACAAGGTCATGTGTAAGGTCATAAGGTTGCCACGCTGTTAAACTCATCAACATTATTTTGACTCACTCATAGTTCTGCTGCAGCATGTCAAGGTCATTCTGGTGAGAGGCCATGATGGCTTCATATTCCTCGGCTGGAATAGCGTCGTCGGGCATCGCAGGTGGAGGCGGGGTATTGGACATCACGGTCATTGGACTGATGGATTTTTCCACCGTCTGTGGGAAGAGGTTCTCCTTGGTGTGTTCGAGGATGTCGACTCCCACCTGTTCGTACACTAGAGCTCTGAACGACGGTGTACCTATAACGTGTAAGGATTACACATCATGCGTCATGGGGAGATAATCACAAGTAATTACGGATCATTCAGGATTTAAATCTATTTAGATTGCATTCCAGCTATGAGATGACTCTGGTCAAGCATGAAGACACGAATACCAGATCCACGATAGCGTGGAGTGTCACAGCCCCAGTGAGATTGTCCGCAGTAATTTATTCAGGGATTAGCAGTCTGACACAGAGTTTGGCTATAAATTCCGGAGTATCGATTCGGGATTTATCAGTATTGGAAGATCACCGTCCCGTCCATTAGGTAACTTGTATCAGACGGAGGAGTAAAACCTCGCGGGAGACGGACACAGAGGTTTGTCACGTACCCACAGCCGTGTTGAGCTGTCTAGGCCTATATGTTCGCCTGTAGTAGAAGAAGAGCGGGACGTTGCCGCACGCCTTCAGTTCCGAGCCGGCCTTCCCGCCGCCGAGAGGATAGATCGGGAAGGACACAGGGAGGGGCTCCGCCAACTGCAACTCAGCGTCTACTTTGGCGTTGGCGGTGTACATAATACTGTCAGGTAGAGACAACTCTGACTGCATTTGGAAATCAGGCAGCTGGAATACTTCTGGCATTTCCTATGGCAAGACAATATCAAAGGTAAGACAACTCTAAATACAATGGTGCTTGATAGCCGCTACTTACGATGCCTTCTATATCCTCGACTTCAACGGTTGCCATGCCGACAATCTCCTCATCTGGTCCCACGTGCACCGTCACAGTTAGGGGCTCCAGAGCTGGCGGTATTTCTTTCAGACCCACTTTCCTCGATTTCAATGGGAATCTCAGCTCGGAACACCTTAAACAGATTCTTACTGTCACGAAGCGACAGACTGAGACTGGAGGTGCAGCACTGCGTGAGATGGCTGATTGAAGAAATGAGCCAATTCTTCCAACAGAACTCCTTCCCTGCTGCTTCTAACTAAAGGTGCTTGGTGCGTATATAGGCAATGAAACACGGAAGAAAAGTTGCTGCTGCCGCTAGAAAGGCAGCGAATATAAGAACAGAGAACGAACATGAGAATCTGTAAATGATACTTCTCAGATACCTGATTGGTTGCGACATAAAAATGGCTGCAAAACAGCAGACAGTGGAGATAGATAGCATGCAGAGTGCCTGTAAATACATAAACATCTGTTAGCCAACACATACTTGATAGGCTTAGGTTCTTCAGGTTCTTCGGGTGGGGGAGGGGCTCCCTTCCTTTTAGGACCCTTGGGCTTGGGAGGTGGAGCATTCGCAACCTGCTCAGCAATCTGCAGTCAACGAGATACAGATAATGAGTATTCCATGAGTATTCCACAAGTATTATAGCAGAGGTATGACAACTCCCACCCTCTCAACTCCCTCTTTATGTGAACCAAGTTAAAGAACTTCATCTAGCAAGATGCGACTAACTCTTAAACATGGCGGATAAATTATTTCCCCCAATATATTTTTGACACCTAGAAATGATTTGTAGGATCTATTCCCTTTCCGTCCTTACAGCAGGGGTAGATGGTATTTCTTACCTCTTCATCCGTGAAATCCAGCCTTGAGGTCTTTTCAAATTGAGCGCCGTGCGTAATGGAGCATTTCAGCTCTCTGCCCTCTACTCCAGTTGGGCAGAAGCAGCGGACATAGAGGACTGTGTCATACAGCGGCGGGTGTGTGGTCAGTCCGATCTCGGCCACCTCTGGCTTTGGGGGCTCAACTGTAGTTACAGCGGGCACCTGCAGCAGTTCCATACAGCATCACTACTGAAGATAATGGCACGCCGTATAGGAGCTGCCGGAATGATACTGACCTGCATGGAAAACCCAGACTGGAGGGTCTCTGGTCCTATTGACTCTTCCGATTCGGACGCCTCGGAGTACTGCTCAGCCCCACTCTGTGGAGAGAAGAGACGTGACGTCGAACTCCGCATGTACAACAGGTACTATACCCTTTACCCAGACAGATCTCAACAACAAATCAGAAGTGTCAAGGCCAGTAGGTGGCAGAGCTGTCTATGAGGCATCAGATATAGCAAGAGAAGACAACTCCTAAAGCCTAGTTGAGCTCCTACCTGACCAGTGGACAGTGTTGCCTGTGACAATATGAAATCGTGTAATTCATTCATTCAATTCCTACGAGTTAAGATTAGCTGAGTAGAGTTTAGAGCAACTGGGGATTCCACGTAGCATTCCCTCAGAATTAAGACTGCACACCAATGTTGAAGAAACCCATGTGTGCTCATTTTTTGTGAGGTTTAGAGACAGTATCAATCCCATCCTATCAATCAGTCCCATCCTAATGGGCGTGTCTACCCTTGGTGGGTGTGTCTGCCCTTGGTGAGGAATTCTTTATTTGAACCTATTTTAATTCGCTTACTTAGACAGGTGTCATAATTCTGAGGAAATACGGTAGCACTGATCCAAGCCAACCCGATAGAGGGTAAGAAGTCTATGCTTAGGCCAAGAGACTAATGACTATGGTCTGCCAAATAATTGCTGACAAGAAAATCGTTATGCGACGGCAGTATAACTGTGACAGAAGATATGACAGAGGATGTGACAGAATATGGGACAGAAGGCACTATATATGCCATACCTCTTCATCAGCATGACCGTCATCCTCTGCCTCCTCAACTATCGGATCCATCTGAGGGGCGACAGACTCCGTGCGAAGTTCAACTTCTGGAAATGGTTCAGTGATATCTTGCTCTATCTGGTCTACATGCCTCACCAGCACATCATAGCTACAAACCATATCAGTATACAGTCTCACTGATTGTACAGCGTGGCAGGTGGTTGTATGGTGCAGGTGGTTGTATGGCGCAGGTGGTTTTGCGGTATCGGTAACCATATTTTACGTATACTGGAATCTGTTTGTGCCAGAAAACATTTTACAAATTTTACGGAGAATTCATGACAATATATATAATATATATATAATACATATAATATATATAATCAACTATGATCACTATATAACCATCAAAACTTTTTGTAGTTGTATGTTTTGTGATAGCAAAAATTTGCAAACAATTCCAGTATACAGGATACTGTAGATAAATGTTACGGGTGAGACTTTGGCCGGACGCAGTCAGCACACGCTCACCCATGTTTGGCCCGGTCCTTCAAATCGTCAATGATGTACTTCCACCTTCGGCCATGACCTTTGGACGTCGTCACCCTGCAGTACAACTTCTCCCAGTTCAGAATCTTCTTCTCATAAGCCACTTTCTTTGTCTATGACATGAAACATCATGAATTACTATTCTGAAGTACCAGTTCCACGGTCAATGCAAACATAGACACCCAAGAAATCGAAAGCAGTACACTCTATCTAATAGCGGAACTGATCATTCCTGACAGTGTGATCAAAATTATTTACGTAGGGTATCAGTGCTTGTTTAAAAGGATCACAATGCCTCTAATAGCCGGTTATTCGATCTATTATAAAGGATGCAGGAGAGAAAACCTTGAATTCGGCGCTGCAGGTAACAGATGCTGTTATCACTGTCATCGTATGCTAGTACACGATTTAACTAGGGATCAGTCTCAACCATTGCATTGATGAAACACTAAATCAAGTCTAACAACTACCATGGCATCTATTTGATTGAGTCGGCGAATCGCCACATCCAGCTGTCTTTTCTTCTTGTGAAAATCTTCATGTAATTTCTTCAACGCAGCACTCTTCTCCTCCCATGGTGTGGAGAATATCTTTACTAACCGGATGAGTTCATTGATGGGCTCGTGGACATCAGTCACACTAACAAATAAATCTTTAAGAGTTATCTTCTCACTATACTCATAACAGTTCAATTTATTTCTAGTTTCCGAACCTTCTGAACAGTTTAGAGCTAAGCAAAGACAGGCTCATGTGTACTGATGGTGGGAGAAAGTTCTGCAGCAAGATGTCTTTGACATCGAGGAAATCCTGAAGAGACTCATGGAGAAGAGCTAACGAGTTATTTACTCCTTCACACAGTGCATCAAACTTGTTTGGGTCATCAGCGGCAACCCCCTCTAGATCCTCCTCCTCACTCGTCTACAACAGTGAATACTTGATGTGCTGTTGGACAACAGTAGTGGATGGGAAGGAGTCAAAGGCACAGTAAGTGTCAAGGACAAGGACAGTTTCACATGAACTTTAACACCAGCTGAACTCCTTATCCTTGTACCATCCTCTGACATTGACACGTCTGAACTGCAACGGGTCCAAAAGCAAAAATATATGTTTGTAGAAATGGCATAGATAAGTAATTAGGGTGTTAAGATGTACTTGTAGGCTTGAATATGATTTAGTGTGTGAAGGCCTATTTATACAACCTAAAGTTAGAAAGATGTGATTGAAACTTTCTCTTCCTCTTACTCCAGAAACATATTTGCCCACAACGTTTTCAGCACTAATTTTAGTGTGAGTGAGTAGCTATGATTATCATTGGCAAATGGAAAATCAGCAAAAAATATGATCACCACATGCTGGATCTGCATTCTTAGAGCACACATGTGACTCCGAGTTGTGAACTCTGAGAATACTTGATGTCTAAAGGAACTCTGAGAATACTTGATGTCTGTAGGAACATGTCGAAATGCAACAAATTAGTTGCTGAGAATTGATCTAACATTGGTAGATGTATGGACTTGTAGAGATTCAGACTCATTGATGTCTAGCCCATAAACTATCATTTTACGTATAGTTGAGATGGACTAAAGGTATGTTAAATACATATTTGTCAAGGTAAGACATTCTCAACACACGCTGTTATGGTACCAGTCACACTACATAAGTGCAGACGTACACATGAAACTAAAGACGGCTAGAATACGCTGCAATAGCCAGATCATAACTTTAAGGTACTTAATATTATCTTACACGCTTCTGAGGCTAAAAAACAGAGAACAATGGAGGCAAATAATGGAAGGAGGAAAGAGGAATATGACATCACCAGATCATAGCCATCAATAGCTCACCTCATCGTCCACAAGATTTTCGTTCCATGATATAGATTCTATGTGTGGATCTGAAATAAGTCAAACGTAACCCTCAGCATATCACATCATGCTCATGCTATTGCACGTTGAGGAAAGGATCGTGCGAGATGAGTGTTGGCGATGGGAGAGACAAGAATGTTTACCTATGTCATCCATCATTGCGGAGCTAAAATGTTTATGAAATGGGTCAAGAAACAGCTGGCTTTTGATCACAGTCGTCGAAAACGAAATAGTTATAACAACGGGGGTAGATCTTCTATCATGATTGGTACCACACCGACATCACTGGCAAATGAAGAGCTTGATTTTTCAAGACTGTTGCTAGTCACGTGACCTAATAGTCCAAGAAAAATATATCGCACCGCACGACATTCGCGGTTTGCTAAGAAAGCGCTCCGAAGAATGTATGTGGACTGTAAATCTTTGAAACTAAAACTTGATCTCTCCAAGAAAATCGTCTTGAAAACCGCGTAAAAACTATATCGAGCTCATAAAATTTACCCTTCGGTAATCGAGGCTGCAGGAACGTCATGGCGGCAGCGAGAATCTCCCATAAAGCTCTGGCACTGACTTGCAGAGTTTTTGACAGAACAGCCTATCTGAGCAGCAGGCGTTGTGTCTCTCATTTCACTTTCAAGCCTAATGATCCTGATCCAAACCTTGGTAGTCATATATATTGTTAATTTCATTATGTTTTTGTATGTCTTGCTGCATGAAGTCTGTGACTGTTCTCCACGTCATAGCACTGAAATGAAGCCGTAATACTTCAATAATGTTGGTATTGAAGGTGTCGCTGAGAAGAGAAACTTGTGTCAGGCTATTACAGATGCACTTGATACTACTCTATCGCAAGATCAATCAGCTGGTAATTGTTTCTAACAGCCTTTCATATCTCCCAATATGTCAACATCATGGGAAAACCAACTGGGATGGCAGAGGGTTTACATCATTTCTAGTTATTGTACCCTTGGAATTGAGACACGGGCGATAATCTATAGGAAGTCATGTCATGTTTGTATAAATCCCTAGGAATACTACGACTATTGGATCGTACATGCTTCCAATAGTTCATTATTGTGCTTCATAGTACACCATGCTGAATGCAGTAGGGAGACCAGTGCAGATTAGAAAATGAGGTATAGAATTTCTACTACTAGCTGTATGTGGGTAATGTTGAGGCCATGATAAATTGATGTGGGGAGCTGCTGCATACTGTGGAATGGCAGTTTTTACATCAACCGTTCTTGTGATCAGGCATGCTGTTAAATACTTGCGATTGTATTTGAACCTCTCTATGATATATATATAATATAATATAATATGATATAATCACATCAAAAAATATATTGCTTGATACCATTTGGTAGGATGGTACAGTAGGGTTTCCAGTGGTAGGATGGTACAGTAGGTTTTCCAGTGGTAGGATGGTACAGTAGGGTTTCCAGTGGTAGGATGGTACAGTAGGGTTTCCAGTGGTAGAATCGGGTTGTGAACAGCTAGGAAAAATTCAGGTTTGCATAATCAACAGCTCAAACATTTGCCAATCTGAAGTTTTCTTTCATTACAACGGAATTATGTCTGTTACACCAGTGATCTTTGGAGAAGACGTAGCGTTTGGCGGCGTGTTCAGGTGCACGGTTGGATTGAAGGATAAATATGGTGCGGATAGAGTGTTCAACACTCCCATCTGTGAGCAGGGTATTGTTGCCTTTGGGATTGGAGTCGCGACCGTTGGCTCGACAGCGATTGCAGAGATTCAGTTTGCTGACTACATATTCCCTGCCTTCGACCAGGTTAGTGCATCTCATTCCGTCTTATCTGAGATAAGATAGATAATGTCACTCTACGATAGAAAACCTGCCTCGTACTGATCTGTGTACGTGTGGACTGGAGTAATGCTGGTTCCATAGCCATACTATTGAATAGGAAAATCTCTCAGCTTTGATAATTGACAAATTGAAAGCAATGGTTATACATGGCTGCTTATCCATTGTCCACAATCATTTAGCTGTTTTGTAAGGAACTCATCAGAGCACAGCATATTAGTGATTGGTATGTGTTTAGAACCTCTGGAAAGTAAAACTGTTCTGAACATTCAATGTCTGTAGCTTTATTCCGTAGTTTGACTGTATGTCTAACTCTCCGACGCTGAATCACCCGAGAGAGAGAGAGAGAGAGAGAGAGAATTAAATGGAATTGCTGATTCTTGGAATCAAAGTAGCATTAGACTAGTAGTTTCTTCAGGAATTCAGGTACCAAGTTTGGTGTACTTAGTGGGAGTTGTGTGCACTTGGATGTTATGTGATAAACTTTAGGTATTATGCAACTTCTCTCTCCTCTCCTTCCTGTTCCCTCCCCTGTCTAGCCTTTATCTGCACTCATTTCTCTCTCTCTCCATCCCCTATCCACTTCACCCTTTCCTCCTCTCCTTTCCCTTGATCACTCTATGTCCTCACCCTCTTTCCTCTCCCTATTTCCTCCTCCTCTCCCTCTCTCCTCTCCCTCTCCTTTCTCTCTCTCCTTTCCCTCCCGCCTATCTCCAGCTTCCTGTTCCCACTTCTCCCTTAGTTAGTTTATTTCCACTTCTGAGAAGAGAAATGTAACGCTTTGCAGAGTGAGGAAAGTTGTACTCAGTATGAAAAATGGGAAAGCAAAAACCAAGCTGTGTCTGACACGGTTGGAATAAACACTATTAAAAACTTAAACTACAGGCAGTTCATATATTTGATAGCCCTTGCCCAAAAGCAGTTGCTGCGCATCATCACTCTTGTCTTCACAGTCCCTATGCGCCGTTAGCCCCCCCCCCATAGC
>ERZ1740065.2146-NODE-2146-length-12222-cov-12.766006_pt1 | contig 12222 bp, 9 predicted proteins | sample MGYA00581738_ERZ1740065 | MGnify/ENA primary metagenome ERZ1740065 (study PRJEB43018, sample SAMN04849749) | marine metagenome | isolation source: floating plastic debris | place: Pacific Ocean | collected 2008-09-01 | study: EMG produced TPA metagenomics... | reverse complement strand
TATTAGCTGTGATGTCTGTCAGATACAGGTACGGTCCAAGCGTATTTTGTCACAGACACTAATATGGCAATCCTGAGGTATTTATCACATCGTCATACTGCCCAATATCTCTTTTTTTCTTGATGAGTTCCCATCCCTTGCTGTGAGGTTTTTTTCCTCGACCCAGGTTGGCATTTCTTACTCTCCGGATTTCACAAGCATTGGCGTTAAGCCGCTGCTACCCTGGTGTTACTCTAGCTCTAAAGCCGGAGATAGCATTCTAAGTGCAGACTAAACCCTGAGTAACACCGGTGTATGAAACCAGCACTGCCCGCCGACAGGAGAGTAAAAAGGGCCCTGTTATCACTGAAGTATGTCAACATTTTGCAATGTTCTTAGATTTTGACAAGTGGATACCCAAAGATACTGATGTCGGCTTGCAAACCTCATGTAAGCGCTGATATGACTTAGGATACCAGCAACGGCACTTGATCATGTAAAGAAATTGCCCCTTTGTCTCCACCATACACGTATTGTCCGCCTGTTAGTGAACGTCAACAACATCCTTAGCACATTTACTGGCCCCTGCTTAACTAACACCTCATGGGAGGGTTTATTACTGAACAGCCCATCAAAGATGGCTTTCTAGAAATGAATGACTCAATTAAGCACTGGCTACAATCATAAGCTGGTGTGTCAACGAAGAGGGAACAACAAAGTGAAGCAGCGAGTAGCGCGAATTGACTTTGAATTTTCTCTTAAGACGTTTATCAGCAAGAAAGAAGAATCTCCTTTGGTGTCACCTTAACCTAGCAAATAAGTAAGGTAAACAGTTTGGTTCATCCATTGCTAGTGCTATTTGCTATCTGCTAGTGCTATTTGCTATTTTGCTAATTTTATCATTGCTTTTTATAGACCATATTTCATGCTAAGCGCTTAAAAATGACAATGGAAGGTCATTGCTGGCATCGTCAGCAGGAGAAGATAAATGGGCCATTAGTTCACTTGGAGAGTGTGAGAGGTGGGGTGGGGTGTGGGAGGTGGGGAGGGGTGGTTGTAGGGGGGGCGAGAGTGTGGGAGGCGAGATTGGGGTGTGGGAGGTGGGATAGGGTGGTCGGAGGTGGGGCGAGAGTGTGAGAGGTGGAGGTGGGGGTGGGAAATGGGACGGGTTGCATTTATCGCTCTCTCAGCTCAACAGTAACTGATACTAATCGTGAACTTCAACTCTTTCCCTAGAAATTAGACGATACTATCTCTGGGAATATAGGAGGATGTTTGTATATCATAAGACACATATCTAGATATAGTATCAGATATCTGAGGGTCAGTGATAGCACGCATGCAAGTAACAGGTAAACATGTATCATAGACTTGGTCACAGTACGGTAAAGAGAGCCTATCTAGAGAGGTGAGAAGATGACATTCTGCAGTTAACAGCATACAGAAACTATTAAAAAGCTATATGGTACAAATGGGTGGTATTTGAAAGATTAAGACCTCAAAGGTTCATGTAGCAAATGCTGTAACTATAGCGACTGCTGTAACTATAGCGGCTGCTGTAACTATAGCTGGCAGCATAGAAAAAAGGTTACAGACTCATTAAAACACTCAATGGGTTGAGAGCTGACGCGCACTAAGTGCTGATGTTTACCTTTGGCGATCCTTACGTTTGCCCAATGCAAGCACCGGTACAACGATAAAAATGTCAGTCACTGCACGACATTAAGCAAAGCAACGCCCAGCGCCATGGTTCAACCTATATCTTCCGGCATACACACACCCACCTGGCTTTGTCGTTGGTACCGAGTGCTGACAGCCATTGTATGGTATTATGTGTTAGAGTAGTTTACATAGGCTTCAAGGAGGCGCATACAACAGCCATAGATTCTCTAGCGCAGTTCAGTTTATAATTCACCAAATGATCTCTCTGTGAATGGTTCAAAAGAATCAGATGGTCTTCCCTCATGTGATTGCTGACATGATTTTGAGAGTTTACAGTGTCAGTAGTATAGGTTATCTGCTTCCAAGCTTTACACTGAGGTTAAATTGAGCGTCTAACAGATGTCATTGCGGATTGTTGTGAATTTTGCGAGAGAGAGCCCGTGTAGTCCATCAGATATAGAGTTGAAATAGTCTGTCGATGAGGTCTGTAGGCAAATTTGGAGTGCAAACACCATCGAATAGCTAAACCTTTAACTCAGAAAGCAGGACTGCACACACTGTAGAAACCTCGGATCTAATGAGCACATCTGGGAGGTTGCAATGCTAGTGGAACAAATGGATTACATAATACAGAGAGGTAGAGGGAGAAAGGACAGAGAGGTAGAGGGAGGAGGGACATAGATGTAGAGGGAGGAAGGAGAGAGGGAGACAGCAAAGGATAGAGAAAGAGAGGGAGGAGGAGAGATATAGGGAGGAACAGAGAACGGGAGAGAGGAAAGGATAGAAAGGGAGAGGAAACGATATAAAATGGGGATGGAGAGGAAATAGTGGTAATATAAAACAAGGCTTAGCACTATAAAGCATCCGTTATTACGTTTGAGGTGTGAACCAGTACAGAGTAAATTCTCATAATTGAAAATGGCGGAACGTTTTGATATTGATTAGTGTTTCCGATCGCATAAACATGGTGAGTGGGTCTGCACTCCAAAGACGCCTATCATCAGGAGCTGATAGCCAGCCTTGGCTACCGGACAATGCTATGCTGCCTGGGAACAAAGCTAAACTAAGTTCACGCACAGAGTAAAAATTAAAACTGAAATATTATTTAGTGTCGGCCAACCATCAAGTACGATTGCCTGATAGTAACCATAGTATGTCTCATATGCCTGCTGATTATTGTTTGTTATCTAACTGACTGAGTCCATATATTTATACAGTAAGGGTGGATCCAGGAAGATATATGTATTTATGTATACAGTTATGGACATTTGCAAGACGAGACGTGTGGAATGTTTCGGGTTTAAGTACTGGGTAAGGTTTCTGAAGCGAGATGATCAACCTTTCATTTCTCACTGGTAGGGAGAGCGTTATTAGTGAGAGCTTATTCTATGTATGCTTATGAGCTATGCAAACTCTGCCTATCAGCGGAGGAGAGGAGACCTGATGATTGGAGGGGTCTAAGCACGAATGGGAGGTCTGGTCTGAAGATAGCATTGTTGCTTCGTAAACTTTGTTGTCATTGCAGCATAACTTGGCATGACATATTAGGTGAGGCGAGGGGTGGGTACACTGCCGTTGGTGATATGGCAAAAGCTTGGGATTCTGACTCGCTGACAATAAGCCACAGAAGGGACTGACTGAGTTGTCATGGTTACTAATGATATCATTTATTTTCCACTTCAATTACTCTAGATTATACAGCAACTGTTTAAAGGTTAAAGTTTCAGCTTTGTAACATGTGACATAAAACCAACCATCGGTTGAGTTTACAGCATGATTGCGAGCAGAGACATCAACAGTACTCCGGATGTGACCTTGGCAAAGGTTGCCGAGTTGCATTTATCCCCAGAGCAGTAGCAACCAGTTCCGTCCACACCAGCAATGTTATAGCTGACACATTCATCTCCCATTGATGCTCCAACTGGCAGGCACTGCCTCAAAACTGGAACAAACCAAGTAGCGAAGAGTACAGAATCACTCACTGTGTGCGGTACATGCACATTACACAGTTATATGCTTACACAAAACAAGAAAACTTGGGGAACACTCGAAAGTAAGAATATGATACAGAATAAGCTACAGGAGAATGGTTATGCTTTCGGAGGGAAAAAGTTATTGAGAACAATCCAGTATCGCAAAGCTATTGAATTCACATGTCAAACTGAACCTGTACTATGCGTTGTATGTTTTGTACATGGTAAAATATTGAGAAATTCCAGATTCAAACTTCTGCACACAGATTATTGAAAAATATTGTAAATGTTACTTCCTACTGATAAAGTGAATATGATGGAAACCAAAGGCAGCAGGAAGGTACTAATTGATTCATAAGGCTTGTAGTGTCAATGTACCACAAGGTGGTACCTGCTGTGTCAACTCCAAATGAGCAGCCAACTTTGGCACAGTCTGAGGGCGCACTGATATAACAATAGCAACAACTCTTACCAACTGACTGGCTTCCTTGTTTTCCGCTGACTTTCAGGCAGGTTCCGCAGTTGTTTGAGAGCAGGGAGTCACTCCCTGTGAATGGGTCTCCACAGCTGCTGGTGGTCAGAGAGTTGCAGTCGTAGCATGTGATGGCCAGCGATGTGCCGATTATAGCTGCAAAAAACAGGGAAATGTTACAGTAATGTCATATGACGGTCATAGGAACACCACGAGAACGTCTTATGAACGTCATATGAACGTCATATGAACGCCATATGAGCATTTTAGAAACTTCATAAGAGCGTCATAGTGTTAGTCATAGGAACGGTATATGAATGGCAGGTAACACTTGATACCATCTGTGTGCTGATTGTGTCCCAGGATTTGGAAGAACAGATTATAGGATGACGATTGGGATGTATATCTTACTCCTCTCTCTTCACGATGTTTTGTCTACGGTGCATTTTTTGCAATATACAACACTTAACACTGCATATGAAGCATTAGTAATGAACATGACAGGAAATATGGTTACTGGAGCTGGGGTATCTAAGCAGGCGTATATCTAGTTTTACAAGCTCTAAATTCTCATAATTAAGAAAAGCATGATACTGGATTTAGCCTGAAACCATATAATTAACGTAACAGAATATTTTTGACTCACCGAGTACAGCGACAACAACAAGCAGTTTGTTCATTTTGAGTTGGGTGTACGAGCAGACGTAAGATGATCAGCTATCGAGAGAGCGCTTACTAATGGGCGTAACCGATCTAGTGTTGGCCTAATAAAGTCATCTAATTGAAGGGTCACATGACCAGCTACACGTGATAGATAAGAAGGAGGCGTCTGTCAGGCGCAGCTGCTGTATCACACTGGATCATGACTGCCTAGGAATTTCTTAATCAAGCGTTGCCACCTACTATAAACATAGAATCTTTTTGCGACCTCACATTAATAGCTATAATAGTGACTCGAAGAAAAACGTCATTATAGTTGAACACCATATTTAGTGTTTGTCATTATCTCGTAAATTTTTACGCTCACTCCCACGCCTACCCCCGCTCACTTACGCGCCTGTTCGCGCCTATCAGCGCTCATTCCCGCTCACTCCCGCTCACTCCCGCTCACTCCCGCTCACTCCCGCACGTGCTGATGCACGGGTATCTAAGGGAGAATGACAAAAGCCCTATATTTTCGATAGCTCGTTATCTTATACACAAGCTGGGACGAAATCGTAAGAAATTTCAGGAGAATGCTATACAGGTACTACTAAGTTGAGGAAAATGCTATAGTTTGACAACGCTAAAATTCTGTGTTTACATTGATTCTATCATTATCTGTTGGCTTGTCTTTTTCATTGTCTGGTTGAAACCCATTTGCAAATGGTGGTGAAGTTGAATCAGGGTGTTTTGCACCAGGTGTTAACGAGAGCAGACAACATACAAAGTAATAGATACTGCTGAGCTGAACACGTGAGCGTAATCTCCACCCTGACGGTTGTGCATCTGGCCCGTAGAACTCTGGCTACGTTTACAATGATCTCAAACATCGCCGAAACAAAACGTTATCAAAACCAAACGGAGACAAAAGAAAAACCGAGGCAAACGGTAATGAATCGACCAGGCTCCTTCCATATCAGAGAGCGTGAGTGTAAGCCAGTGAATGCAAGGTATTTGTGACAGAGTGACAATAGGTGGATTCGCGACATAGGTTCCACCTATCGCTCGGAACTGGTCAATAAGACGGTTCACGTTCCATAGATTCGATGTCGCGAACGTAAATGGGATTGAACCCTTGGTCGATGATACTCTATTCGATCGATAAAAAGCGACACTAGTCGTGCCGAGTGCTGTTCCGGTTAATAGACTTCTCAAGGTCGTCTAGGTGTCAGCTGTCGGTTGTCTCTCGTTCGCTCACCGGTACCAGTCTTACTTCTAATCGTCTGACTGCATACATATCTTTCATTGTCCGTTCGTTTTGCCGCGTAGCAGCAACTAATAAAGTGGGTGATAAGTTATATTTCATGATATGAGTCATTACACCAGCTTTTTTCTATGATATATGTACTTCTCAGCTCGACATTCATGGATTCTACCGTCGTTGGAGCTGCTTTCGAGCTGTCTTCTAGTACTGCCCTGAATAGTGTCTCAGGGTGGTTCGATGTAAACCCTGTGTTGCTGCACACAAGTAGCCAGGAGAAACGTCCTGCTGTAAATCGTTTCTCTGACTCGCTGGCCAGATACAGTGAGTCATGTTTCAAGAAACACTATCGGATGTCTCGAGGTACGATTTTGAAAACTTTCTGTTGCGCTAATTCTTAGCAGTTACTCGTTAGCTTCAGTCATGGCATAGTATATTTAATCCACGGCAGGGCAATGTTGTATTCTGCACTTGTGCATTGTTGTTTCCATACTTGCTAGTTGTTAATGCACAGGAGTATTTAGGGCTGTTTTTTTCTCGGAGGTTTGTAACATGTCATTCAAACTGAAATCAAATGCGAAAATGACTAGTTTAAGAGCATAACGAAATAATAACACATGAAATGATAACCAAGGCTTACCTATTGCCTCCCTAATACTCCTAGCGTTGGTATGAAAATCAAATTGCTTGAATCATAGATGATACAGAATTTTAGTAGCTGACTACTTGCAGTCTCCAGCTCAACTGTACATCTGAAGCCTGCAAGCTAGTTAGTAAGCTCAACCAGAATAAGTACTCAGCAAGCGTGATAGCAAAGAGAAAGCAAAGAAAGCTGAACAAATGTAGATAGTCTGCAGGACTTCAAGACACCACGCAGCCCAGCAGGCACACTAGTGCTATTATTTCTATTACTTACTGCAGCCCATCTACTATCAACATTCTAAGTACATGTCTGTTGTTTTTAGACTCATTTCATCAACTCATTGCCAAACTGTTGGCATGCCCGAGTGCCCAAGATAACTTACGTGCACCATTTCAAGGCCGTGCACGAGCACAGACATTGCCTCCAGAGCATAGAGTACTGGTAGCTCTATGGTATTTGTCTACTCAGACTTACTATAGAACTATAGCTGAGACGTAAGTGTAATATATGATTGTTCGTAGATGTAAAATATGTTTCTCATTCTTCACTTCTATTCACGTTGCATTACCACAACCTGTGTTATGTTGTCATTTACAGGTTTGGCATCACACAATCTATGGCGTTTGACTGTGTTACTCAAGTATGCTTGAAGATACTGGAGCTTGAGCGAGACTACGTCATATTGCCTTCCAATGACCAATTAGTATCAGAGGAAGCTAACTTCTTCTCCACATGTGGTGAGCTACTTATTGGTTATTTACCTACATTTCCAATTCATAAATTAGTACTACACCTCCTAATGTGGCTCATATTGACACACTGTTTTGGGTTCAACTCCCATGTACATCCGATGTATGATGTTCAAGGCCTGTGCTGCAGTGCTATGAGCCACTACAATCTACCTCTGGCAGTATTAATTATGACATGAGAACTAGAAGGTTGTTCTACACTGAATAACAGTGACTTAGGCATTTACATAACACCAGGCTGTTATCCTCAAGATGCACAGTTTAAATTACAGGTTTTCCTGGAGTCATTGGCTGTATCGATGGCACTGAGGTGCAGCTGCTCAAGCCAACTAAAGATGCAGAGGTTTACTTCAACCGCAAGAAAAACTAGGCCATGAATGTTCTCCTGGTTGTCAACAGCAGGCAGGAAGTTATTTTCTACAGTGTTGGTTCGCCTGGGTCTTACCATGACGCCCGTGTCTACCGTTGGTGTCAACTGCTCATCATGCTTGCCTCTCTTCCACGACAGTACCATCTTCTTGGTGTGCTACCACTTACATACACATTCAACACTAATTGCATCCCTCAGTCCATGGTATTCCATGTCATCAACAGGAGACAGTGACACACTGAACACGTCACTACTAAAGCCGTACCCTGACAGATCGGACAACAGCGCGCGTGTGAAGACATACAACAAGAAGCTGTCAAGTACTCGAGTTGTTGTAGAAAATGCTAACGTCAGGCTCAAGAATAAGTGGAGAAGGCTGAAGAAGGTTAATGTACTGACCAGTGAGAAAGCTCGCCTGATAGTCAGGGCCTGCATAGTGCTACATAACTATGTATTGAAACATGACACTGTGGTGCAGCCTACATGTGATAGTGTAGAGTATCGCATACAGAATTACGATGATGCCACAAGCAAGAGAGACGCGATAAGTCGATTTTTATCTCCATGAATTGTATTTAACAACATATTTACTTTATTTTCAAATAACAACAATACACAGATCAGTATTTAGTTCTTTGTATTCTCTACCAACTGCTTCAGAAGATTTAGTTTTTCCTTCTCCACCTCTACCATCTGCTGCAGGAACGCTTGCTTTGCTTCTACTTCTGCCCTCAGTAGATCCACTTTCTCCTCCTCCAACTTACGGGTTGTCTGTCCTTTAGCTCTATGGCGCTTGGTTACGGGTGGAGGATTAGATCTGTAGTCGTTACAAGTGGCAGTAACCCACAGGTGGACCATCGAAAATTGAGGCAAAGTAGGATAATACTTACTGGCCACTCTCGTCGATACTGATGTCGATCTCTGCTGAGTTGCTCTTTGCAAATTCTTCTTCAAATACGTCAAAGTATTTGAAATTCCAAGGATCGCGTCCTACAACATGCCAACATAAGTAGTCAGGATCTGTCTACTCGGGCAGGATGAGGCACATTTTTAATGGGTGTGGTCATGACAGCTCTTTTGCTGCTAATGGCATGCACATGACATACCGCTTCGGCTGTTGTGATCTTTGACTTCTTTGTACTTCTTAAGTAGACGGTTGAATTTCCTGCGGACTGCGCGAGCATCTGTTCTCAACCCTTTTTCCTGAGGTGTCTCCATTACTGGTCCCATGATCTGAAATGACGTGTAGATAACTACAAGTTTCAACTGCAATGATAGATGATTACCAACAATATTCAGAGGGGTAGAAAAGATGCATGATGGAATGAGCCAAGTGAGAGGGGAGTGAAGGGAGAGGCAAGAGTTGCAAAGTGAAATTAATCTACCTCATCCTTTTGGCGCCTGCTGCGAGCTATTCTGTATGACTTGCTGATGGGGACGTAGAGACGAATGATGAGCCGGATGATGTCGTCGGTGAACACTGCTGCACCTGCAAGCAATTTATTTCTTCAATTAAGTAAATAGTATTGAAAACAAGGAAAGAGTGCATCAATACAAGTGTACGTTCACTATCATCCTGGTTCTCAGCATTGTTTTCAATAGTATTGCCATCATCACCGTCATCACTACCATCATCTACTTCACTGTCAGTCTGCAGAAAGATAATTGAACAAAAATATGATAAATATAATTGCACATAAATAACAAGACCGCAAGTGTATACATGTTTGAGGTCATGAGACACAACTTACATCGGGGAAGGGTACGGTCAAGGCTGAGCGACTGCGCTTTGAGCCAACCTTCGATGAGGAAGTGGATGGACCAGGCTCACTATCAGTCTGCAGAAAGAGAAGTGAACAAAAATATGAAATATAATTGTATGTCAATAACAACGGCACAACTATGTGTGCATATATGTTTGAGGTCATGAGACACAACTTACATCGGGGAAGGGTACCACCCATGCTGAGCGACTACGATTTGAGTCAGCCTTCAATGACGTGGATGGCTGAGGTTCAATATGATGTAAATCTCTAACGTCAGGGAGTACAGGTGCTTGGTTTTCATATGTATTTTCATGTGAGATGTACCGGACTATAGCAAGCAATGCCAGCTTTGTTTGGGATGATCTAAAGAAATGAAGTAGTCATACAAAAACCTGTACCAGCGTTTTACACTGCAAAATTTTGAGCATAGGTAAATTATTCTGCCCCACACCTTAGAGTTGGACTTAGGCCCACATGGTACTGAACCACTAGGTTTCTTGATGACCTTTACTTCGCTGCAAAAATGATGAAGAAAAGTTCAACATAGGCAGTATGCATAAAAAAATTGTTTACACAGGATGAGCAGGGTTTGTGTAAAGGGCATGCAGACTGGGAAGATAGAGAGATGGTGAACAAATGAATCCACGTTTCCAATGCAGCTGTGGCATGCAGCAAAGTGAGAAATAGGAAGAACAAGCTTCCAAACCTTGTGCTGTCGTCTACATGTGAGGCTATGAAACATAAGTGCAGCTGTGTGGTGGAGAGCAGGACAGCTTTCAAAAGCTAGTGTGATAAATACTAAAGTGCACAAACAAGTAAAGCTATTTTTACGATGAGAGAGCAGAAACCTTGAGCTTCAACTGCTGAATGTTCTTCTGCATTGTCCATTGTGTCTTTGTTTTGTCCTGACAATAGAAATGATCGATAAAAATTGTACGAGGTGGCAACAACGAACGAAGATTAAGAATAAAAAGAAGTTTCTTCGTGTTTCTCAAAAGGTATGCAAACTTACACTATAGTCCTTTTGTAAGCAATGGAATTAAGCCATGAAAACAGACAACTGCAATGTCTTTTAGCACCGTAAACTGAAATGCTAGTAGCCTACTTATAACAACATCAGCATCGTGCGAAACAAGTTGGTATACAAGTACAACAATCCCTACTTCTTTTCAATGGTCATTAGCACATATGTACTTCAGAAGCAAGTTGGTCAACACAACATAGCTAGCATTTTGAAGTGAATACAAAGCTATTTTTCCACATTTTAATGCAATTCTCGCTAAACAACAAGTCCCACATAGCACACTTACGTGAATCCATGATGATACTTGCTGGCAACTACTAGTCAGAACTGCAAGTGCGAGTATAGTGCGAGTATTAGGTTAGTGAAAGCTCAAAGATCAGTTAGCTATCATGATATCGTTCCAAATAGGTAGACCCATGTTTCTCGCGGTACTCCAAATTCGGTTCCAAAGCGATATTTTCTTACCGTAAGCGCGCGATTATGGCACTATCAACTATCGATTGGTTCCGAACAATGAGTGGAACCCATGTCGCGAATCCATCTAATATGAACTGCTAGGAACGTGCGCATCCTGATATGCAGCTACTGAACACACATAATTACACTGAATCTATGTAAACTGCCATTCTAGTGTAGTAGATTTCACTCAATGCCCTGCTGTCATTGTTCTGCTGTAAAGTGATAGAAATTGACTAGAACATGCTAGAAGTGCTTCTTCCGGCCTCCACAAGTGAGAGCACAGCTCTTCTCAATGCATTATCATTGGTCACATATATTCACAGATATCAATTATTACGTATTCATATCGAATTACTTACTCTAATGTGGCTGCATAGCTTTCACATCGGCCTACAAGTGTCAAACTCCTATGATCATCAACATTGAGTGTATTCACTCAACAAATGCACTTACATAGTCTGGATCGAGCTAGAATGCAAATAATACAAAGTAATTTAAATATATATTATGTGCATATGGAATATTTCCAAAGAACAGTACAACAACAATTACGACTTATAATCTACGCTTTGGCAATGGATCTGGGCACGTGATAGCAAACTTTGTAAACTGAGATCACTAATATTGCCGATTCTATGGTTGTATATAAAGGACACCTATTACGTATAGAGTCTCCAGTATGTTGTGATAAGACTGGAGCAGCCCTTTGGGGAAAGTGGACTGCCACAGGCCTGTAAAAAAGCACATAGAGATGGACTGGACCAGTCCTTCACACAGTAGACTGGACCAGTCCTACACACAGTAGACTGGACCAGTGCTGCAAAGCTGTGGGATGGGCTGTCAAAGCAGGTTACTACTAGTGCTAGGAGAACTTGAAAACGGGGATAATGGGATCGTTCCATAAGGGATAGTGATCGATCGGACTGTACTATATATAGTTTAATGGAATACATCACAATCTCGATATTAGTTGGCAGAATGATATACAACAATATGTGTATTCGAAGAGCAATTGCTAAATGTACTGTACCCGTATACATAGCTGCAGAATATGCTGGAATCTGAGCTACAAAATATATGTTGTTAGTGTAAATATTACTATTAACTTTTCATCTCGTATCTGAAATACTCTTCCAGTACCTGTCAAACAGTCTTTATATGTTTACGTACATAATAGCACGTATGAGCTAGTAGGGTATACTGAACTAAGTATGTCTCATAT
>ERZ1740065.2145-NODE-2145-length-12228-cov-11.141871_pt1 | contig 12228 bp, 10 predicted proteins | sample MGYA00581738_ERZ1740065 | MGnify/ENA primary metagenome ERZ1740065 (study PRJEB43018, sample SAMN04849749) | marine metagenome | isolation source: floating plastic debris | place: Pacific Ocean | collected 2008-09-01 | study: EMG produced TPA metagenomics... | reverse complement strand
CCTCTTTCTCTCTCCTCTCTCTCTCTCTCTCTCTCTCTCTCTCTCTCTCTCTCTCGCTATCTCCCACCCTCGCTATCTCCCACCCTCGCTATCTCCCTCCCTCGCTATCTCTCTCCCTCGCTATCTCGCTCTCAACCTCTCCCTCCCTCCTCTCTCCCTTATTATGTATCACTGGAACAGCTCACCTCAATGCAATATGCGCTGGTCATGTTTCACAGGACTCCATAACTGCCAAGTCCCCGTCTGCTGCCGATGCCGCCACGCCGTCATCCGCAGATGAGGATGGAGACAGTGAGGAAGGTGGCGATGAGAAGGGCGACGAGGAGGAAGAAGGTGATGAGGAGGAAGGTGACGAGGAGGAGGAAGGTGACGAGGAGGAGGAAAGTGACGAGGAGGAGGAAGGTGACGAGGAGGAGGTGAAGCTGGATGTTGGCACGGTGAGATTGTCTGCATGTGTCATTGATAATTGCTGACTGATGAGCTGGCTGTCGCTGCTTATCGTAATGCATCTCTTCTTGGTATCAGAGATCTCTGCGATAAAGAAATGGTCTAGTCGTTTTGATTGATGATACTGAAGTGCTGCTCACTGTTATGGCCGTTTGATGGAGCCTGTGATGTGTGCAGTGTACTCGAACAGGGTGGAGATAGAGCGAGTAGATAGAGATCATACTGGCAGGGAGATAGAGCGATGGGGATGGAGGGGAAGGACTGGATACAGTTGGAGATAGGGGAGGGCAGACGTTGGGAGAGAGGGGAAGCAATGGAGCGGTAGAGGTGCGGATAACAAGACTATCTGTGTGGAAGCCAGCTTTTAAGACACCTGCTCTCGCCAACTCATCTGCAACGTGTGTCATCATGTTAATTCACTTTCTGTGTTTCTGTTGGTGCAGACGAGCCACGCTCGGATGGCCCAGGAGGAGATGGAATCAAACACAGCTGTCAGTGCCGCGGGTGAAGTGTTGAGTGTCAGGGACGAGCTGGTCGGTAATGCAGACATGCTGAAGGAGCCGTCAGCAGGTACGGGGGCTGCTGACTATGGGTTTAGATTCAGTAACTCTCTGTTAATATTTATTCTTGTCTACAGATGATGCCCTGCAGTCTGAAAGCGATGGAGTAGCAGCCACTAACTCCTCGCCTCCTCTCACAAAGACACGTAATACTGCTGTGTAACTAACTCGGGCCACGCATAGTCCCCCCCTTCTCTGCATACAGGATATGATCTGAGGCTAGTCTGCTGACACATTTCTTTCTACAATTGACTCTTTTCATGGTGCAATCAAGTGACGAGAAATCAAACCGATATAATATGATTCTTGTTTTCTATCGTTTTCACTCAAGATTTGTTTGTTTGGTTTTTAGTTTTATCTTGTGATGTTTAGTATCCGTCCTTATAATAGTGATTCACCGGCTGATCTCGCTGACCTTGACCCTACCCTGTCCTTGACCTGTCATGCTGTCGGTATGTGTATGTTAGATTTGGCTGCGTGTTTCTGGTGTGATACACTGCTCTCCCTCTCTCAGCATTCCAGCTCAATGTTTTCTGGTCGGTTGGTTTACGGCTGGATTTTCTCTACCCGCTGCTGCGTCTGTATGTATGTATAGTGTGGTTGAGTGCTTCTTATTTTGAATAAAACTTTCACACAGTTGAGATGTATTGAGCTGCCGTCAGTTGTGATGGATTGCATAGCAGGCTATTCTCTTGGCCAACTTTGTCATATTAAAGTGTATCATGATGTAGCTGTTACGTGACTTGTCATCAGCTTGTATGGTGGAGGTACGGTGGAGGTACGGTGGAGGCATGGTGGAGGCACGGTGGAGGCATGGTGGAGGCACGGTGGAGGCGAGTTGGATCAGAAGACAGCTGCTGACCTTGACCTTCCTCAACACACTCAACTGCATAGTGAATGTGCTACTGGTTACACCCTCTCTCTGGGCCGTCTATGACACACCTGTCTTCGCTTGTCTCCAGGCATTGATAGGTCTGTTACTACAGCACCACAAATCAGCACTGCTGACTCGTGGCCCAGTGCATGTCTGTGAGTCATCATTGTCTCCTTCCCAGGTTCACCTACCTCTCCTGGAGTATACCTCATCTAGTCGTCTCCCCTGCTGCTGCTCATCAACTTTTGACATTCTCTTAGCAGTGACAGACTGCTGTTACCTGAAATACAACATAGCAGCACAATGTTCCTCCCTTCCGAGGCTATGGTCCTCTCCCTTCCGAGACTATGGTCCTCTCCCTTCCGAGACTATGGTCCTCTCCCTTCCGAGACTATGATCTTCTCTCTTCCGAGACTATGTTCCTATCTCCCTTCTGAGACTGTGGTCCTATCTCCCATGAAACTGAGCTCCTAACATTATGTTGGGGTGGTAGCTGACTGCCAGTAGGATTTTACAGTCACAGTTTGAGCGAGGCGTTGCCAGCTGCGATTGGACTGGGAGAGTGACTAATTGACTCCATTGCTAGCGAATCACTGATGATTGGTGCCTCACCATTACTCTGCCTGGTGACCGCTGTGTGTTATCATTCGGCACTAATCAAGCATGTCAACTGTCCCTCTATTGTCATCCTCAACATCAAACCCGGGCCAACCTTCATACTGCTGTCAACAGTGAGGCAGACAGGTCTCTCCTCTGACAGTGCTGCCGCTGTCACACCACCATCGGCGTCTCAGATTCTCCACTAATCTCAGGTCAGTCAGAGCTTCCCTGTCCTCTCTTTGCAGTCCTAATGACAGTAGTGAGATTAACTCATAATCTATAGTTAATCCGAGCTCAAGTCTGGCCACCGTTTGCAGATACTACTGAGAGAGAGGAGGTGTGAGGATAACTGAAGTCTAACTATGGCTGCCGGGTGTCTTCATCTATTCGTCTGCCTACTTCTGCTAGCTGTAAGTAAATATAAACCTATTAAATATTAAAATATTTGAGACAATTTTATCGGTGAAAATACGTCATTATGCTGTTCTATGGTTTGTTGTTAACACTACACCCCCATGACTGCATATCTATGTCTATGTCTATGTCTATGTCTATGCATGATGTAGTTTGAGTACATTTCCTTAGAACTGACCTGTAATAGCGCAGCTCCGTTCTCATAGCGCTGGCGTCCATTAATAACATTCTTGTCATTTAAGACTCACGAGCATCCGTCATTTGTGACATGCCGCTTGGTTCCATTCCAACATTTTGATGAACAAAGCGGTCAGCTGGGCCGCCACAGCGTAACGAGGATTCGGTGGGGAAATCGGTATTTTCATGTTGATACACAGAAACCTTTAAACAATGCGAAATCATGTTGCAAAACAAACAAGTTTTTTGCCAATTTTGATTGGCTCAGTGACTGGCTGGTGCTGTGCACTCCGTACTTGCTGAGTTCTTGGTCATACTAGATTGGTTCCTGTAGATTCAGAGTTGCAGACGAGTTCGGATTTTTAATAATGTATTTCTGACACCTAATCGCGAGCCCGAGTCGAGACGGCTGATTGATAGACTTTCCATCCGTCTCTCCGATTGCCGAGTTTCATCTATTTCCTATCGCCCCAGTGTTATAATAGCCGTCATTTACTTTGATTTAGTGATGCATTTGTCTTTCTCTTTTTAGGTCACTTCTACCACTGATGGCATAGACTCTGAGACTGTGGTACTGCCTCCCTATTCTCTAGAAACTGTCTACGATAACAATGTCTACATCAGCAACAATAAGGTTGTGTACCATAATCTCTCTTTATTGCACATGGTGCTGATACAGGTACCTTCTTGAAAATCTTTGCACGTTCACATGGATGGTGGTTTGTCATCTACATGTAAACTACACTGACCGATACTCACTATCAGCTGACCGATGACTAAAAATAGATTACTGGACTGGAATCCAGACGAGGAGCTGGAGAGAGCAGAAGATGAGGGATGGAAGGAGAGGAAAGAGGAGGAGAGGTGGAGGGAGAGGAGGAAGGATGGATGGAAGGGGGAGATAAATGGGGCAGAGAAGGAAGGATAGATGGGTAGATCAGGGATGGAGGGAGAGGAGGAAAGATGTAGGGAGGGAGGAGGGATGAAGGGGGTGATAAAGGGGGCAGAGGAAGGGGAATAGAGATGAGACAATCATGGGAAGTTAGAGAAGTGAAGAGAGGAAATATGATGCTTCGTTCCATTGTTCGGTCAATGACGTCTTGCGCTGGCTGATTTCATTCCCTGCTTTATGGACTGTTCAATAACTCCACACCGATGACGCAGAACCAACACTCTGTCTCTCTTCCTCTCATCTTCCCGACAGTCACGGCTGCCTTGTCATACCAACTGCACTTCTGCACGGGCGAGTCATCACACCTGACAAACACTGTGCTCAGCCTGTCACACAGCAAGTGTGACCAAGTGATCAATGCATACGGCTGATTAGAAAGCACCTGCTGTATGCTGCCATGAAGGACCTCTCTCATACATCAGCGCACAGATTATCCTCTCATTATTCACAAAGCTGTTAATGCTGCTCCTCTCTGTTATCGCATTGATGAAATGGCTGCCAGCTGTTCCTCCATCTGAATTCGTTCTAGTTAATCGGTATTTGATTTACCAATCTCACACCAGCTCTCATGTTCCTCATCTTCACTGATATATTCATTCCTATATTAGCAACTCCTCACTCTATTTTAGGTCAGGTTTCTTCTCTATAGAGTCCAGGTCATTTATCGCTTCTAACGTCCCATTCTGCACCAAACTGACTCCAGCTTGAACGGGCACTTTGGTCTTTGCTTCCCTGTTGTAACATTTCGTGAAACATTGACAAACTCAATGGTGTGACTTACACAACTTCTGAGTGGCTCTGTGACAAGTTCTTTCCCACATTTCTGGATGTCGTCCAGGCCCGCCCCTACGTGTAGTATGCTCATGGTAGGGGCGTAGCACACCTGCCCCTACCTCACTCTTGGCTGCAGGCTTTGATCTCTGTATCTCTCTGACACAGCTGTAAGAGGTAGTCTCTCTCCCCATTCCATAGAGGATCAGGGTATTTATTTGTCTGCTGATTAGTTTATGATTTATTAGCTGGGGCCAATGCCCCCCCATAGAACACTATTCCCGCTTGTTATGGTTTCTCCATTCCATATCAGATGATGCAACATGGATATATGGAATTCTACGGGATTCCACACTGAGTTTTTGGGCTACTCAATTCTCCTCCAGACTCAATCTGGAATTCACTGCTGGTCCACTAGTCTGTCTGTCTGAATGATGAAAGAGAGAAGTTGATGGAGTTGATAAATAACTTATAATGCAACTGTTGTACTATTCCTGCCTGTATTTGCTTTGATGATCCGTAGAAAACAGAGGCCCATCAGCAGGAATATTACGCTAGAAGAGAATACATTATACCTGGTTCCTAACCTCGAACGTATATTTGTAGAACACGGTTGTCAAGCCAAGTCGGACCGCGTCCTCACCTCCCCTGCCTGATGATACAATGTATAACGATGAGTCTGAGGCTAGGGATGTTGCTATGCTTGAGGGAGACATCATGATTGACTCTCCTTCCCCAGTATGTACTAAATCTTTGCTTGCATCCAGTATCACACTTTCACCGCTGGTAGTGATATACATACCCATTATAGGGAGATATACTACCTGGGGAGTTACCCTCTCGACGTAAGAGGAAGGTGGCCGGCAAGTTGTGGCCTCGGAATATCATACCATGGGAGATCAACACAAGCCTTCCGGCGTACAGCGGTAACTATCTCTGTTAATTCTAATTGGCTTACAGGCTGCCACAGCTGATACAGTTTGTAGCCATTGTGGCCACTACTGCTGATGGTAGTTGTCTTCTGTCTGTGATTAAAGGTGACGCGCTGGACAAGCTGAAGCAGGCCATGGCCTGGTGGGAGAAGCACACGTGTATCAAGTTTGTTCCTGCCTCTCAGCGACCAAATGTCGGCCATAACAGAGTACTCTCCATTAGCAACGAGAAGACGTACGTACAGCAATACTAGACGACTTACTCTGGGAACTCTGTTTTCTAGACTGTTGTTATTCTTATGATTGTTAGATGCGCTTCATATATTGGATATCGGTCAACTCTATCCGGCACTAAGCAGAGTCTCAGGCTATATGAGAGCCACTGCTTCTCAGGGGTGAGAGCCTTATATCCATCGGCCAATCATAGCCCGTACATTATGGTTCTACATTGTCTCTAACAGTTTAGGTAAATGCATTTGATAACACATTTACACGCAAGTACGGAAATATTTACAGGTGGGTACACCTGCTCATGAGCTGGGTCACTCGCTGGGCCTGATACACGAACACACTCGTCGCGATCGAGATAAATATGTGAAGATAAATCCAAATGTGATCAATTCCTTCTCCATGCACAACTTCGAGAAGGCCCATGAGTCGACAGTGCCGTCTGGCGTGAACTATGACCTTAGTAGTATCATGCACTACAGACCAACAGTACGTAACGTCTGCCTCTGACTCCTTCCTCTCTGTCTCTGTGTTCGCTGACCCTGCTCTCTCTGTCTCTGACCTTGCCCTCTTTGTCTTTGTTCTCTTTGACTTCACCTTCTCTGTCTCTGTTCTCTCTGACTCCGCCCTCCCTTACTCTGCCTTCCCTTAATCCGCCATTGCTCCACTCTCTTTCACTATGTGTTTTCTAAGTTTGCCGTCGTTGACACCATCCTCGTTATTTCCACGCTCCTTGACCAACCTCTTGACCAGCCACTGATGTTCTGTAGCCTTAGCTCCATGTTATAGTCATTCTCGATGAGCAGCAGACAGCCCGTCATACTCAGTCACAATCTGAAGAAGCAGAGTCTGATGGGACAGAGAGAAGCTCTGAGTTTCTACGACATCAAAGCTGTCAACCTCAACTACAACTGCAGAGGGAGCTGCAACAACAGGTGACCCTTCCCACTCACTGGCTCCTCCCTCTCGTTTCTCTCAGTGGTCACATGACCACAATTGACCGTTAGGTCACCTGGATGTAAATCATCCTATGCATGAGTTTCACACTGTTTGTTTGATTCATCAATGGGGAATTATTAATGTGGCTCGTGAGGCGTTGCAAACTAAAGATTCACGCAGCACTACTGATCTTATCTCTATTGCAGATGCGAGAATGAGGGTTATCCTCACTTGTCTAATGGACGTTGCATCTGTATGTGTCCTGAGGGTTTGACTGGATCGCGCTGTGAGAAAGTCGACGCCAGTAAGCCAATCATTGACTCCATTCTATTGAGAGTTGTAATTGTCATCAGCAGATATCTCAAACTTCTATAACCAGGTGGCTCCCTGTTGTTTCCAGCGTGTGGAGGAACGATAACGCTTGCTTCTGGTCAGACCACCCAGCTCACTTCTCCAAGATACCCACAAAATCCTGACAGCTGGCATAAGACCTGCAGGTGGTTGTTACAAGCGCCAGCTGGCCACCTCATTGGTAAAATCAGGAGAAGAAAACTCTTGTATTTTATTGGTTTTCTGTCTCTTGTTGAAGCTTGAATTGATTGTAGAGGTGAAGTTTGATGCGATGGACGTGGTGACGACTAAATCGTCAATATACAGAGGATCTCGGTGTCTCCATCATATAGAAGTCCGAAACAACCTCCTTGGGCAGAGAGGAGACATGTGAGACAGGCTACGGTTGCATTGGAATGAATTTATCTTCATACGTGTCCCTTATATTCATCACTATACTGTCTGTATTGGTAGATACTGCGGTAATGGACAGATTGGTCCTGTGAACACAGAGCTGGGAGAGCAGAAGAACAAGATGTTGATTACTCTGGATATGAGTGATTCTAGCGTCAGACGTGGTGCTGGATTTACTGCCACTGTCACCTCGTATGTAGGTCAGTTATCCTGCTGTATATAGGTCATATAATTCTTGATGTATAGGTCAACTTTTGTGGTACAAATGGGTCAGCTATAGGTTTCCCATCAGAGAAGGGAGAAACTTCATGTTAAAAACTTTTGACGGCATGTTAATACTAAGATTGCTGATGTGACTATGCTTAAGCTCCTCGTGCCTGAGGGAGGCAGGGAGGCAGGTGGTAGCGAGGTAGAGAGGTAAGGAGTCTACACTACATCAGTAAACTTGCTATTGTGAATCTGAAGCAGCTGAGTCATTACTCAGATAGTCATCATACAAATGGCAGACTTATGATGGTTACAATTTCCTAATTCTCTCTCTGGTATTATAGATGCCTGTCTGTCCGATCCCTGTCATCACGGTTCGACTTGCGTGTCACGTCGCTCCCATTCCTACACGTGTAACTGCGCCCCTGGGTTCACCGGTCGACTTTGTGACGTTGTGACTGACGGCAGTGTGACATGTGATTTTGCCGATGACATGTGTGGCATGGAGAACAGCCAGCAAGATCAGCTCGACTTCCACCGAGAATTCAGAGCCTATAAGTACAGAGAGGTGACTACTACTGCCCCCTCTGTTTCAATGATCTGCCCATACAACTACCTGTGACTACCTGTTCCTTCTCTGCCCACAGCTGATGGAGAGGGACTCCAATGGAAATAAGTTCTTCCTTGTGGCTCCTGTGCAGTACAGTACCAACCCCTCCTCTGTCGCCAAATTGGAAACTCCAACTTTCAACTCCGCTGGTAGGGCTAGTCCTATGGCAGCGCGCCTCTAGTCCAGTATCACCCAGCTAACATATGTCTCTCTGTTTCATAGCAAGACAGAAGCGGTGTCTGTCATTCTACTCCAAGATTGACGGCTCGTGGCAGACTGGAGTCCTCCACGTACGACTCATCGATCCAGTCACTCGCTCAGCTATCCGTACTCTCACTACTCTCAGTAAAAGCAGTGGGAGTGGCTGGCGTGAAACCCGGATACAGATAGACGAGAGATCAAACTACCGGGTCAGTATACTGTCTCGTCACGTCACGTGACTTTGTCAGTTTACACTTCGTCAAATGTCTCTGCTTATTGGACTTGTTGTAGAACAGAATTTTTTGCAAATTGAGAACTTTTGCAATCGAGTTGTCGGCTGCTAATTCGAAAATGATTTGAAACACATTTATTTATTTACTTTCAATCTGATTGTATTATTATTGTGTTAGTATTGTATTAGCATTGTATTATTATTGTAATAGTATTGTATTATTATTGTATTAGTATTGTATTATTATTGTATTAGTATTGTATTATTATTGTATTAGTATCGTATTATTATTGTATTAGATAGAAGTTGAAGCATGGCTGCAAAAAAATGTAAGGTCGCAAGTACTCTGCAACTTGTGCAATCGCGAAAATTGTCCACATAAAACAAATCTCTTATACAGCATTGCCGACTAAGTGGCTGTAGTGGAGGTTTGAGAGCGGCTGTTAGCCTGTGTTTCCATGTAGCTGGAGATTAATCTGGATTACAAGGCTCCTCTCCTTTAGGTGGAGTTTATGTTCAGGACCAGTGCCAGCACTACCTACAACTCATTGGTAGGGATTGACGATATCAAAGTCTTACCCCAGAGCTGTGTGTCTAGCCCGTGCTCCTCACAGCCCTGCTCCGCTGCGGGCTCTACGTGTGTGGAGACAAGTGGCACCACATACCGCTGTATCTGTCCCACTGGTAAGACTGGAGACAGGTGCGACAGATACGGTGAGTCAGTCGCAACATTTTGCAGGTTTTACTGTTTTTACCATTGAGATGTCTTGGAACTGGCCATGTTACCATGACTACATTACCATGACTACGTTACCATCACTATGTAGCCATGGCCACCACCATGGTCATCACCATGACTACGTCACTATGACTACGTTGCCATGACTACGTCACTATGACTATGTCACCATGACTACCTAACCATGGCCATCACCATGGTCATCACAATGACTACATTACCATAATTACGTCACCATGACTACATTACCACATTGCAGATACCAATGGGTTTATGTGTGATTTCAACTCACCTGATGCTTGCGGCTGGAGACAGGATAAGACAGACAGTTTTGATTGGCTGAGAACTCATGTAGGTCAATAATTACTTACATGTACTATAATAGACATAATTTGTTTGTTATTGGTTTGCTGCTGTGTCCTGTAATAACGATGACAATGATTGCCTTAGAGAGCTTTTGATAATGCGTTCTATGTATGTAGTGATAGGAAATAGACTACCGTAGAACCTCTGATATTAGCCAGTTCTGATTATATGTCCCAGTGATTGTGATTGCTAGTTTGGTAGATTGATTTAGTCCAGGTTTTCAAGCACAGATAATCGCTGTCACATGGCGGGGATTATGGAAAGTGAATGAGTAATGCTAAAAGATGACGTTGTGTTGTATAAAACGTTGTAGCATGCTGAAAAAGTGAAGTCACTAAATCTAGTCAACAGTTTTGCTATAGGCTCTGCCATCACGCTTTCACTTCTCATAGTAGACTGCTGTTGGATCAGCTGTCAGATGGCTGATAGTCAATGCTGTTTTAGGGAGCGTCCGATGCGTTGAAGCGGACGGGTCCCACTGCCTCTGTCGGAGGTAATGGTTACTACCTGGTAGCCGATACATCGAGTAGCACGGCTCCAACTGGCTCTGCGGCGAGGATTATCTCCCCACAGCTCATGTACACCGGTAGGCATCGGTAGATTGAGTAGACATGCCACACTGATTGCTGATTGTCTAACTCCTTACATTGACTGCAGGTCAGCTATGTATCTCCTTCTACTACCACATGTTCGGAGATAGAGTGGGGTCTCTAAGGATGAAGACAATGAATGGCGGGCGGTTTAATACGGAAATTCCGTTTCACAAGTCAGGATCTCAGTCCAGAGATTGGATACGTCAGGAGGTGAATCTCTGGCTAACAAGACAGGCTACACAGATTGTATTTGAGGCCACTGTGGGTACGCGTCATCTCTCCGACATTGCCGTCGATGATGTCAAGGTGAATTGAAGGTTTATTCTGCAGTATGATCATTGAATCAAAGCTGATTTTGTGAAGATCGATGTTTGTATCCTCAGATTACGAGGGGAAGGTGTGCATTAGGATATACAGCCAGAACTGCCACTTCAACTAGGGCACCTGCAACCACCAGAACGCCTGTGGTGCCAAGAGCACCTGCCACGGCGAGGATACCTGTAACTGTCAGAAAGCTTGCCCCTGCCTCATCAAGATCATCGGTATCATCTTCCAGGCAAACATCTAGTGAGTTTAGAGTTTAGAGATCATTGCAATGTCTGTCGCATCACAACTGTAGTAGGTTTGTATTCATCTCCCTCTCATCACACAGGCCCTAGTCGCAGTATAGCTGACCCGTCCACAGATCTCCTACTCTCCTGTGACTTTGAGAGCGATACGTGCCCGTCTCAACTTGTCTCTAAGTCTAGTAGGAGCCCGTTAGTGAGGTCTATGGTAAGCTGAATGGTGTAGTAAGTCTATAAACATAGTCAGATTCGGTGAGTAGCAGCATGATGCTTTTTTTGTCATAGTACGGGACGCCCACCCGCCAGACCGGCCCTGAGGGAGCGTATGAGGGCAGGTACTATGTCTACATGGAGGCGAGCTACCCGGCTGTGGCGGGAGACTTTATCCAGTTGACTAGCGGCCATCTCCATCACTCAGGTACACCTAGTTCTTACAAGCACTGACAGACACCTGTACCTCTGCTACTCATGCTGATGTATCACAGGTCTCATTTGCGTCTCCTATGCCTACCATATGAGAGGCAGCCATGTCGGACAGCTACAAGCGGGCCTGGTTTCTAACGGAGCCACACGGCCAGTGTGGAGTCGGTGGGGAGAGCAATCCACTGAATGGCAGTACTACCAACTGCAGACGTCCATACGCTACAACGACAAGGTCAGTTGGAGGTCACGGATATATCAACCCCGCATTCAGGCTTCGGAGGTGACGTTGCTATGATTAGATGACGATATTAGTGGCATGTAAATAATTAGTGCTGCATAGACATACTAATAATCTCCATTGCTCTCGATGTCTATGGTTTTAGGTGTTTCTCAAAGCAGTGCGAGGCAATGGAGTGGAATCAGACATCTCACTGGACAGCATTAAAGTTACCAAAGGTCCATGTTCTAGCGAGAAGATAACTCCTTCTACCCCAACAGCCGTCACTCAGAGGAGCAGCAACTTTAGTAAGGCCCCTACTAGCTCTGACTGATAGGGAGATCGGAAGGAGCGTCGTGTAGGGAAAGAGTGTAGATCTCAGTGGTCGCCGTATCATTAAAAAAAAAAAAGGGGGGGGGGGGGGGGGGGGGGGGGG
>ERZ1740065.2144-NODE-2144-length-12231-cov-13.179369_pt1 | contig 12231 bp, 10 predicted proteins | sample MGYA00581738_ERZ1740065 | MGnify/ENA primary metagenome ERZ1740065 (study PRJEB43018, sample SAMN04849749) | marine metagenome | isolation source: floating plastic debris | place: Pacific Ocean | collected 2008-09-01 | study: EMG produced TPA metagenomics... | reverse complement strand
CATGCGCCGCCCGTCGTCCGAGCGTTGCGGTGTGGCGATCAGGGTATGCTCGGGCAACTGCATGAAGCCAGGAACTCACGTCGGTAGAAAAGGGCGGACCCGAGAGCCCTCTTTAGCAGAGTTGCCCGTTTTTCTACAACGTTCGTGAGCGCGCGGTTTACTGTTGCGGCATGAAGCGGGGCAGGTGCGGCAGCGCCTCGCGGGTGATGTCGAGCATGCGCGCATCCGCCTGCGCGTCGGTCTCACCGTCCTGGATCAGGGTGGTCAGGCGCACCATGCCGCCATCGGTCCGGCCGGTCATGATCCCGTCGATCATCAGCTGCACCTTGGCCTGCATGTCCCAGGCGATGCGTTTCCCCTTCTGTTCGAACCAGTAGTAGACCAGCATGCGGGTCTCGCCTTTCTGGATCACCGCGCGGTTGATCTCGAACGGGTCCGTCAGCCCCAGCTGGCCGGAGATGTCCGAGCGTTCCAGCCAGGCGATTTCCCAGCCCGCGCCGGGCAGGCAGATCTCGGGCGAATGCACGCCACCATTGGTCTGATCCTGGTACCAGGCCATGAAGAGACCCACCGCCACCTTGTGATCCGGGTGGCCGAGATTGATCGAGAGGTAGTCATCCGCCTGCAGGACGGCTTCGACCTCGGGAGCCAGCGGCACCGCGGCCCCGATGCGCTGCCACTCTCCCAGCCGTTGCGGGAAGAGCTGCAGCGTGTCGCGGGAGACATTCTGCGTATCGCGCTCCGGCACCGCCTGCCAGGCCAGGGCCACGGCCAGCATCACGCCGGCGGCGCTGATCATCGCGGTGGAAGGCTGCACGAGGCGCAGGCGCTTGGCCTGGTCCCACAGACCGTCGGTGTCGAGATCCAGCGCATCGGCAAGGCTCATCTTCTGCGGGTTCATCCACAGCATGATACGCGCCATCAGGAACAGCAGCAGGATGCAGGCGATGAAGATCACCCAGCCTTCGAAGAAATGGGTGAAGCCTTCGAGCCATTCCAGCCCGAGCTTGTCCACCAGCACGCCGGCGATGGCGATGCGCACGGAATTCATCAGGATGGTGATCGGCGCGGCAGAGAGCAGCAGTACCGCCTTGTGCCACATCGGCCCCTTGTAGAGGACCGCGAAGATATAGGAGAAGCTGAGGATCGGGAACAGGTAGCGCAGGCCCGAGCAGGCATCGGCCACGTGCAGCTTGTAGACGCCCAGGTCGATGATGTTGCCTTCCAGGTAGACCGCAACCCCCAGTAATTTCAGGAAATAAACCCCCAGTTCGGAGGAGATCAGCTGCAGGAAGTTGGACATCTTGTGATAGAACACATCCGGCAGCGGCAGCATGTAGACAAGGTGCAGCACCGGCGGCCAGAAATGCTTGCCGGTCTTCCAGCCGAAGCTGATCAGCAGGATGCCCCCCACCCAGATGATGGAGGCATAGGCGACGATGTCGGAGATGCCCGAGAGTTTGCCCAGAGAGCCGAAGAGCACCGCCAGCAGCAGCACGCAGACGCCCACCCAGCGGTCGCGCACCGGGCCGGGGTTGACCGGCACCGTCTTGAGCTGGCGCAGAAACAGCAGGCCCGAGAGGATCGGGATCAGCGGCCCGTGGCTGTATTCCGGCAGTTGCCAGGCGCGCAGCAGCGCCTCGAGCCCGTCCATGAAGAAGAACGTGGCCCCGGCGGTGGCCAGCGCAAGCCACAGCATGCCCCAGGTGAAAAACGCACCAAATGCGGACTGCGGCGCCTTGATGTTCTCGGAAACTGACATTGTATGAACCCTTTAAACAACGAACCTGGCATCAATGAGTTTAGATACTATACAACTGCGTGTCGCTAAACTACGTAATTATGGTTTTTAAGAGGCCCGGGCGTTGAATTTTCCGTTATTTCAGCCGCGTCCGGCGCCCCGGTTCTGCCGGTTTCATTCGTCAATTGGTGGTGCAGCGGCATGAATCAGCGTCCCAGAGTTCTCGTGATCGCGGAAGCGGCCAATCCCGAATGGGTCAGCGTGCCGCTGGTCGGCTGGTCGCTGGCCACGGCGCTGCGCGCGCAGGCGGATGTGCATATCGTCACGCAGATCCGCAACCGCGAGGCGTTTCTGCGCGCCGGGCTGGTGGAAGGTACGGATTTCACCGCGATCGATTCCGAACCCGTCGCCCGCCCGATGCACCGGCTGGCCCAGGTGCTGCGCATGGGCGCGGGCAAGGGCTGGACCATGACCACGGCGATCAATGCGATCGCCTATCCCTATTTCGAGCGCCTGGTCTGGCAACGGTTCGGCGCGGATCTGCGGGCGGGGCGATATGACATCGTGCATCGGGTCACGCCCCTGAGCCCCACAATAGGCTCTACATTGGCCAAAAAGTGCAAAAATGCCGGTGTCCCCTTCATGCTTGGGCCCCTGAACGGCGGCGTGCCCTGGCCGGCGGGCTTTGACGGGGAACGGCGCCGGGAGCGCGAGTGGCTGTCTTATGTGCGCAATGCCTACCGCCTGCAGCCGGGACGGGCCGCGATGTTCGCCGCCACCCGCGCCATTCTGGTCGGCTCGCGGCATACGGAGACCGAAATCCCCGCAGAGCACAGCGCCAGGACCATCTACCTGCCGGAAAACGCCATCGATCCGGCGCGGTTCAGCCAGGTTGCGGCGCAATCGCTCGACGGTCCGCTGCGCGGCTGTTTCGTCGGGCGGCTGGTGCCTTACAAGGGCCCCGATATGCTGCTCGAAGCGGCGGCCGATCTGCTCGGGGCAGGGCGGCTGGTGCTGGATATCGTCGGTGATGGCCCGCTGCGCGCGGAGCTGGAGGCACTGGCCATCCGGCTGGGGGTGCAGGAAAAGGTCACGTTTCACGGTAACTTGCCCCATGCGCAGGTGCAGGACGTTCTGGCGCAGGCCAACCTTCTGACCTTCCCCTCGATCCGGGAATTCGGCGGGGGCGTGGTGCTGGAGGCGATGTCGCTGGGCGTGGTGCCGGTGGTCGTGGATTACGCCGGTCCCGGCGAGCTGGTCACGCCGGAGACGGGATACCGGGTGCCGGTGGGCAACAGGGCGGCAGTGATCGCCGGGTTTTCGAAGACGCTGGCAGAGATTGCCGCCGATCCCGCGGATCTGCCCGTGCTGGGGCAGGCGGCGCGCGACCGGGTGCAGGACTTCTTCACCTGGGAGGCCAAGGCGGCACAGGTGGCGCGGGTTTATGACTGGGTTCTGGCGGGAGAGGGCCCGGCCCCGGTTCTGATCCCCGGCTAAGGTCGTTCAGAACACAAAAAAGCCTGCCACGCGGGCAGGCTTTTCCAATTTTCTCAGGTCTGAAAGCCGATCAGGCTTTCTTTTGACGGCGGCGCAGTGCGCCCATGCCTGCCAGACCACCCAGCAGCAGGAGACCTGCGGCAGGAAGCGGCACCGGCTGAACGCCAACAGCGTCGAGGTCGAAACCGTCGGTGCTGGGGCCATCAGGTGTTGTGTCTGTCAGTTTCAGCTGGTTGAACATGCCGGCGAAGAGCAATGTGCCACCGCCCTGTGCATCTTCGTTTGTCAGCGTGCCGACATCGCCCACTTTCACGCCATCGAGGTAAGCTTCGATGAAGATGGACTCGGGATAGGCTGCGATGTCACCAAAGGTGATTTCGTATGCGGAGACGTTGCCGCCGCCGGAGCCGAATGTTTCACCGAAGGACAGAGTGACGTCGCCACCCAGACCGAGGGAGTAGAACACGCCATCAGGCGAGCCCAGAGCATCCATCGGATCGTCACGCAGCGTGTCATCTGCCGGATCCGGCAGGATGGTGCCACGGTTTGCTTCGACGACATCTGTTGCATAAACAATTGCGGCAGAGGCGGAGCTTGCAAGACCTGCAAGAAGCGCACTGCACATGATAGTCTTAATAAGATTCATTTTAACACACCCTTTTGTTAACGGACTTTAGTCATCTCAATAGAACTTTAACTTAGCGGAAAATCGCGATCAATGACATCTTTAAAAATCATGAACAGGAATGCGGCCTTTTTTTGGCAATTGTTGACGTTTGCTGCACAATAAATAGGTAATTCGCGTCTTAGTTGCGCTTATGGGGTCAATCGGGCGACCGATTGCCGGGGAAGCGCAGGAATCGGCATTGATTCGCTTAATTGGAGCCTGCGGTGAGTTTCTGCTTTCCTTTTTAAAATCTTCTACTTTTACGGGCATTGACTCGCCTTCAGCGTGCGTCCTGTTTACCTCTCTGTAAACGCCGGCTGATACTTCCCTGCCCTCCGGCGCGGTCGTTCTTTGCCCTCTTCCGGAATGCCATCAGACAGGAGATACCCCATGCCCAAAGACCGGTTTTCAGATTATGAACCCGCGCCCATCCCGGCCACGACGTCCCTGAGCGAAATCACCCCCGACGATGCCGCCGATCTGTCCGAGATCACCAGCGCGCTGAACGTGGGCACCCCCGGTCAGGTCCGCGTGACGATGCAGGACGGCACCATCGGCGATGTCTTTGTCTCCGCCGGCGTGGTGTTCCCGCTGCGCGCCGCCCGGGTCTGGGCCACGGGCACCACCGCGTCGAATATTCGCGCCCTGTTTTAACGATCCCGCGCTTTCGGCTTGTCTTGATCTGTCGATGCCGTAGACCTCTGGAACAACGGCGGGCTGGCACAGGTAAAAGACGGGCAGAATATGCGTGAAGACAGTTTGACATGGGGTCTGGTGATCGCGACCAAGGATCGGCTGGAACCCCTGAAGACCTGTGTCGATCTGGCGCTGAAACAAAGCCGCCCGCCGATCGAGGTGGTGGTGGCGGATTCCAGTGCGGCCTGGGAAGACCACGCGCGCCAGATCGGCGAGATCGTTGCCGCCCATCCGCAGGTGCGCCTGGTCTATGAACAGGGGGTCGCGCCCTCGCTGACGATGCAGCGCAACCAGGCGGTTGCGCTGGCCCGGGCCGATATCGTCTTCATGATCGATGACGACAGCTTCATGTATCCCGATTGCGCCGCGGAAGTCATGACGGTCTATGACGCCGATCCGGAGAAGATGGTGGCGGGGGTACAGACCTTCCCCTCCCCGCATCCCGAAGGCGTGGGCGTGGCCGATGCCAAGAAGGAGATGGTCGATGTCGGCCCGATGCTGGACCGGGGCGGGCTGAAGGGCTGGCTTTTGCGTCATGTGCTCGGGGCCGGGGGCGACCAGGCGTTTCACCCCTATGACGGCGCCTATCCCGATCTGCCGCTGCCGCAGGCGGTGCGCGGGCTGAACGTGGTGCAGGTGCGGTTCTTCGGCGGGTTCCGCATGACCTACCGGCGGGAATACGTGCTGCAATCGCCCTTCGAGCCGCTGCTGCGCTACTATTGCCCGGACGAGGATCTGGATGCGAGCTACCGGATTTCCCGGCTGGGCGCGCTGGTCACCGCGCAAAAGGCCCGGGCGCATCATTTCATGAGCGCGACGGGGCGGCTCAACCGCGCGCAGGTGATGACGCTGCGCCTGCTCAATCACGCGCTCTTCTTCCGCAAGAACATCCCCGATCTGCGGGAAGCGCGCCGGGTCTACCGCAAGCGCATGGCGCGGCGGTTTCTGTCCGAAAGCCTGAAGGACCTGGTCACGCTGGAGCTGAGACTGCCCCGCCTGCGCGGGGTGCTGCGCGCCGCCCGGCTGGCGCCGCGCATCTTCACCCTGCCCGAGGCCGAACTGGCCAGCTATTACCCCGCGCTGCAGGAAAAGATCGTCAAGGGCTGAGGGCCGTCAGAACCCGATCCGCATCAGCTTGCCCGCCACGCGCCGGTAGAGAGCGGGCGGCAGGATGTCCTTGACCATCGCCCGGCGCGCCATGCGCCTGTCGGCCTCGTCCGAACTGCCGGGGCGCGGCTTGAAGATCGTGGTATGCGATTTGCGCGTCTCGTCCCAGGTGGCGGTATAGTAATAGAGCGCGATGGACTGGCGCGCCTCGCCCTCGGGGTGGTTGACCGGTTCGGGATTGCCGTGAAAGGTGTTCGACCCGGTGGAGAAACAGACCATCCGGTTGTAGGTCGGCACGAAGCTCTTGAGCTTCTGCGTCATGTCGTTGTCCCAGATCTCGAACGAGCCGCCCCAGTCTTCCTGCCAGTTTTTATTCAGGTAGATCAGCACGTTGAGCCTGCGCTCCACGTTCATCTGCTTGTGCAGGTTGAAATCCGCATGGATGTCGAGATGGCCGCCGTTCAGCGTCTTGTGGATGCCCGCGCCGATGTAATAGGGATCCGGGATCAGCCCCTGGATGCCGGTCATCTTCTCCAGGAACATGATGAAGGGGCGCGAGTTGAAGGCGTAGAACAGGTTCTTGGTATAGGTGGGCAGCCGCTCGGGGCTGTAGGAGGATTTCAGGTTCTCCTGCGCGCGTTCGAAACTGGCGGCGGCATCGGGCAGCTGGGTCAGATCCGCGCGCACATTTTCCAGCACCTCTTCGGGCAGGAAGTTGTCGATGCAGATGTGGTTGTAGGGCTCGCCCTTCTGGTATTCTTCCGAATAGCGCGCCGCGACCTCGCGGGCGGTGTCTGTCTCAATCAGCAGGGTTTCGGGATCAATCTCGTAAATCGGTTTGGACACTGGGATACCTTCCGCAAATAAAATTACGATTCAGCACTACCCCCCAATAATACTGCAATCACCTCATTAATCGCCCCGGGTATACTGCGTCACGCAGCCCCGGTTCAATCATATTCTGGCAGGCCTGCCGCAGTTTTGCGCAAGACTGTGTCAGCGCTGCTGATCGAGGATTTTCTGCAGGAAATCCGCCATCTGCCGACCCACTTCCTCGGGCAGGAACCGCGCCTCGATATCGGCGCGGGCGGCGCTGCGCAGGCTCTGGGCCAGCGCCGGGTCCTGCAGCAGCCGCAGGCAGGCGGCGGCCATCGCCTCGGGGTCGTCCGGGGGCACGAGCAGGGCGGTGCGTTCATGCTCCAGGACCTCGGCCGGACCGCCCACATTCGTGGAGATGATCGCCGAGCCGCAGGCCATCGCCTCCAGCATCGAGTAATTGAGGTTCTCATAGCGCGAGGCGATCAGGGTGATGTCATGGGTCCGGCGCAGCCCCGCGATATCGCCACTGGGCAGCTGCCCGGTGTAGGTCACGCGCTCGGCCACCTGCGGCGGCAGTGCGGCCAGCGCGGCATCGATCGACAGTTTCGGCTGGCCCGGGCGGGCCACACCGCGGTCCGGGCCGACAAAGGTCAGCGTCGCCGTGTCATGCTGCGGCGCCAGCCGTTCGAAGGCTTCCAGCACCGTATCGCCCCCCTTGATCCGCTCGAACCGGCCCACGAACAGCAGGCTGTCCGGGCGGCGCTCCGCAGCCGGGGTCTCGGGCGCCAGCGGGATCGGGTTGGCCACGACCGTCCGGGGTACAGCACCCAGCCCCACGGCCTTTTCCGTCGCCTCCAGCACGTTCTGCGAGGGGGCGGTGATGCCGACGCTGCGTTTGAGCGCCGCGGCCTCGCGGGCTTCGCGGCGCAGGTCCGCGGGGCTGCCGCTCACCGGCTGGAAATCCTTGTGCATGAACCAGGGGCAGTGCAGGGTCACGACCACCGGCACATCGACGCGGTCCTGCACCACCGACGACCAGCCCTGGGTTTCCTCCATCACCACGATCTCGGCGCCGAATTCGGTCACCGTGCGCGCAACGGCTTCGGCGATCTGCCCGGCGATCACCTGCTGGGCCATATCCTTGTCAAAGAGCCTGGCGCGCAGCTTTTCCATCAGCGTCCAGGGGCGGCTTTCCACCTTGATCACGCGCGGGTCGTCATGGGGGGCATCGATGTCCATGGCGACGATGCTGATCTCGTGGCCACCGGCCTTGAGCCCCGCCACCAGGTTGGTGACGGCAGTGGTGATCCCGTTCGCCGTATGGGTGCCGGGCCAGGCGGGTGTCAGCAGGGTGATTTTCATGGCGTCCTTATAGGGGCGCGCGCAGGGCGCATCCAGACCGAAAGACGGGGGCGGGGAAAAGGCTGTGCAAATCCGCGCGCCCTTTGTATATGGGCGCTGAGCCGCCGCCCGGGCGGTGCGTTTTCCTTGATGGTGTTTTTAGCAGGTGGAGCCGAGCGTTATGGTGCGATCAGACCCCGAAACAGCCGGCCCGGCCCGGACATATGTGCTGATCTCGCCCTGCCGGAACGAGGCCGAGTACATGCGCCGCACCCTCGACAGTGTGGTGGCCCAGACGGTGACGCCCGCGAAATGGGTGATCGTGGATGACGGCTCCACCGATGCGACGCCTGAAATCCTTGCGGACTATGCCGCAAAACACCCCTGGATCGAGATCGTGGCCAAGCCGGACCGCGGCCACCGGGCGGTGGGCCCCGGCGTGATCGAGGCGTTTTACGCCGGTGTAGAGACGATACACCTCGAGGATTATGCTTATTCCTGCAAGCTCGACCTCGATCTGGAACTGCCCGCGGGCTATTTCGAAGGGCTGATGGCGCGGATGGAGGCGGACCCGCGCATCGGCACCTGTTCCGGCAAGCCCTATATCCGGCGCGGTGATGCGCTGATCTCGGAGCGGCGGGGCGACGAGATGTCCGTGGGCATGACGAAATTCTACCGCCGCGCCTGTTTCGAGGCGATCGGCGGCTACGTGCGCGAAGTCATGTGGGACGCCATCGACTGTCACAAGGCGCGGCAGCTGGGCTGGCGCGCGGTCAGCTGGGATGACCCCGAGTTGCGCTTTGAGCATCTGCGCCCCATGGGGTCGAGCCAGACCTCGATCTATACCGGGCGGCGGCGGCATGGGTTCGGGCAGTATTTCATGGGCTCCGATCCGCTGTTCTATGCCGCCACCTGCGTCTTTCGCATGCTGGAGCCGCCTTATGTGCTGGGCGGGCTGGCGATGATGCAGGGCTACCTGGGTGCCTGGCTGCGCGGGGCGCGGCAGCTTGATGATCCGGCGCTGCGCGCCTTCATCCGGGCCTATCAGCGGCGCGCGCTGCGGGTCGGCAAGGCCCGTGCCATCGCCGAGATCGACGCGGCACAGGCCGATGTCTTTGCCCGGCAGGCGGCCGCCTCCTAGCCGGAGAGGCAGGCCCCGAGGGCCTTGGCGCTGCGGGCGGCCCCGAAATCGGCGATAATCCTGTCCCGGCCTGCGGTGGCCAGCGTGGCGGCCTCTTCCGGTGCGGTCATGATCCGCACCAGCGCCGTGGCGAGGGCCTCTGCATCCTGCGGTGGCACCAGCAGCCCGTCCTGCCCATCGGTGATCAGCTCGCGCACGCCGCCAGCATCGGTGCCGATGGTGGGCAGGGCACAGGCCATCGCCTCCATATAGGCCACGCCCAGCGGTTCATGGTGGCTGGCCAGCACGAAACCGTGGCTGATCTGCAGGTTGCGCAGCACCTCCTGCTGCGTGACCGCGCCCAGCAGCGTGACCCGGTCCTGCAGGCCGCCCGCGTCGATCCGCGCCTCGAGCGTCTTGCGATAGCCGCTGCCGCCCTGCTCATCCTCGCCCGCGATGAAAAGCTGCCAGGGCAGGTCGGGGTGGCTGCGGGCGACGCGCGCGAAGGCGTCGAGCAGCGTCTCGAAACCCTTGATGCGGTTCAGCCGGGCACAGGAAAACCACCGGAACGGGGGCGGGGCAGGGGGGGCTGCGGCCGGGGCAAAGCGGTCGGTGTCCACGCCCATCGGCACGACATGCATCTTGTCCGCGGCCTCGGGCAGGCGTTCGGCCATCTGCGCACGCAGCACTTCGGTGATCACGAAGACAAATTCCGCGCGGCGCCACTTGTAGGGCTGGTGGGGGCCATAATCTTCGACCGGCCCGTGCAGCACGAGGCTGTAGCGCAGGCCGCAGAGCCGGTTGCAGAAGGCGGCGATCAGCGCGGCATTGGCGCAGGAATGCACATGCAGATGGTCGATCCCCGCGCGCCGGGCGTGCAGCGACAGCCGCGCGGCCATCAGCAGCATGGCCCAGAGCCGCAGGTTTCCCAGCAGCGCCCGCGTATCGCGGTCCCGCAGCAGGCGCGGCAGGTGGCGCAGCAGATGCAGCCCCGCGCGCAAAAGCCCCGGAACCGGCACCGGAAAGAGGTAGTCGGCATGGGCCTGCGCCACCCATTCATGGGCCACGGGCTGGGGCGGTTTGCGGGTGCTGACAATGGAAGTCTCATGGCCGAAAAGCGCCTGAATGGCCTGCATTTCGCGCCAGAAAAACGAATGGGTCTGGCCGGGAAATTCGGGGATGAAAAACCCGATCTTCATGGGGCGTCCTGTGCTGCGGGCCGCAGCGCGCCCGCTGGGGCGTTTCCTGCAAAAAGTGTCTCTAACCAGGCGGTTTCATGGGCGAGATTGAACTCCGCTTCAATGGTCTTGCGCCCGGCCCGGCCCATCTGCGCGCGCGTCTCCGCATCGCCCAGAACCGCCTCGAGCGCCCCGGCAAAGGCCTGTGCGTCGCCCGGCGGCACCATGTGGCCGCTCATCCCCTCCTCGACCAGCTCGGAAATCCCGGCGATCCGCGTGGCGATCACCGGCAGCTGGCTGGCCATCGCCTCCATCAGCACCACCGGCACGCCTTCGGCAAAGGAGGGCAGCACGAAGACATCGGCCTGCGCCAGCTCCCGCGCCACCTCATCCTGCGACAGGTAGCCTGCAAAGCGGATCTGCCCGGCCACGCCCAGCCGGGCGGCTTCGGCTTCGATCCGGGCGCGTTCGGCCCCGTCGCCCACGAGGGTCAGATGCGCGTCCGGATGGGTTTTCAGCACCTGCGCAAAGGCTTCCAGCAGCACCAGCACGCCCTTGACGGCCGCCAGGCGGCCCACGAAAAGCAGCCGCTTGCCCGGGGTTTTGTCCGGGGCCGGGGCGTAGTTTTCAGGGTGTACCGCGCAATGCACGATCCGCAGTTTGTGCCAATGGGCGGGATCGGCAAAGATCATCCCCTGCGAGCGGCAGAAATGGCTGATGCAGGCCACGAAGGCCGCCCGCGCGATCTTTTCGTCGATACGCCAGTGACGCGGTTCGAAAAAGATCGCGGGGCCATGCATCGTGTAGCTGAACGGAATGCCCGAGAGCGCGCTGGTCAGCATCGCGACGGAGCAGCTGGAATTGCCGAAATGGTTGTGCAGGTGGTCGATCTTCTGCGCCCGCAGGTGCTGCGCCAGCACGCTGGCCTCCAGGAAGTAGAACAGCTGGTAGGCCAGGTTGCGCAGCCCCGGCGGCCGGGTCCGCCAGGCGAGCCTGATGGCGTCAAGATAGCGCCCGGGGGTTTTCAGCGCGCTGAGCTGCGCGGCCAGCAGGCGCATCGGGTTCTTTGCCGCGGCGAGCACGTAAAAGGTACTGGCGGCGGCGGCCTGTTCGGCGGGGCCGCGGTGATGGCTGGGGTCGGTCCGGCGGATGGAGCAGGTCTCGACCGCGCAGCCGCGGGCGCGCAGCCCCTCGATTTCGCGCAGGATGAACGTATGGGAGATGGCCGGATATTCGCCCGTCAGATAGGCGAGGCGCGGGCGTGCGGTCATGCAAAGTCATCCTTGAAATGGTCAAGGCAAGCTTATGCAGAATGAGACCGATATCGTAAAGCAGGGCCCGGCGATATTCACCGGGCCCTGCGGGCGGATGAGAGGGGTCAGGTGACGGTCAGCCGGACCTGGGTCGCGGTATAGGCCAGCGTGCCCGCCCCGCCGGTGATCGTCACGGTGTCGAAGCTGCCCGCAACCGCATCGGCGCGGATCAGGTCGTAGGTGCCGGGGGCCACACCCGTCACATCCACGTTCAGGGTGCCGCCGCAGGTCACGGTGCTGGCCAGGTTCGTGGCGGTTTCCCCCCACATGCCGGAGCGGAATTCGCGGATCTGCGGCAAGGCGCCGCCGGCGGCCGTCATGGTGAGCGTGCCCGACAGGGTGAGACTGGCCGCGCCGCCGTCGGTGCCGTCGAACCCGCAGCGGCAGGCCCCGCCGGTCAGGGTCAATGTCTCGCCCGCCGCCAGGGTGAAGGCCCCGGCCCCGGTGGCCAGCACCAGTTCGGCAAACCCCGCCGCGCTGGCGCTGATCCCCGCCGTGACAGTGCCCATGTTGAAAAACCGCCCGTCGGTGACGGAGATCTGCAGCCCGGAAGCCGCCGCATGGCCGCCGATCCGGAACTGGCCGGCGCGGGTGATCTCGACCGTTGCCCCGCTGCCCGTGGCCGAGACCGTATCGGCCCCGATACAGCCGCCGCTGACGTGCAGCCTGTTGCCGGTGCCGAAGTTCAGCGCCGCCAGCCGCAGCGTGTGGACCGGCGAGCGTACGTCATGCGAGGCCAGCTCCACCCTGTC
>ERZ1740065.2143-NODE-2143-length-12232-cov-4.842572_pt1 | contig 12232 bp, 7 predicted proteins | sample MGYA00581738_ERZ1740065 | MGnify/ENA primary metagenome ERZ1740065 (study PRJEB43018, sample SAMN04849749) | marine metagenome | isolation source: floating plastic debris | place: Pacific Ocean | collected 2008-09-01 | study: EMG produced TPA metagenomics... | reverse complement strand
CCCAAAACCGCTTCCCCCCCTGGCTCAACCTCGCCGTTGGCTACGGCGCCCAAAACCTCTACGGAGGCTTTCGCAACGAATGGGAAACCGACGGCGTCCGCTACCGCCTCGACCCACTGGCCTACCCCCGCTACCGACAGTTTTACCTCTCCCTCGACCTGGACCTCAGCCGCATTCCCGTTCGCAACGCCTTCCTACGCAGCCTCCTCCGAGCCCTCAACGTCATCAAAATTCCCGCTCCCACCCTCGAAATCAATACCACCGGACAGCTGCGCTTTCACCCCCTATTTTTCTAGGCCTGCTCCATATCCAGCGACAATCATAAATACGATTATTACTACTATCAAAAAGGAAAATATTTATAAAAAAACTTATCTTTGGTAGGACAACAGCATCGCTGACCGATTTCAATATGAGAAAACTAGCACTCCCTCTGCTTTTGCTGGCTTTTCACGCTATTGCCCCCCGGGCCCAAATTCCCTGTGGCTACGATCCGTGGTACCAGCGGGCCCAATCCCAACACCCCGGCTTTGGCGCTCGCCACTTGGCTTTCCTCCAGGCACAGGCCCACGCTGCTTTTGCCGAGTACCGCAACGAGGAGGAATACCTCATTCCCGTGGTCGTCCACATCCTCTGGCGGGAAGCGGCCCACAACTTGTCCGAGGAGCGTATCCGCAGCCAAATCGAAGTACTCAATCGGGACTTTGGGCAGCAGAATGCCGACCTCGCCCAACTCCGCCCCGAATTTACTGACGTCGGTACCGATGCCCGTATCCGCTTCCATCTCACCGAAATCGTTCGCGTCCCCACCGACTCGACCTTTAGCCTGGAAGTCGATTGGCAGGGCCTAGAACTGCGCTTGCCCGAGCAGCTCTTACTATCCGCGCGTGTGGGGAGCGACCCCTTGGATCCCACCTACTACCTCACCGTTTGCGTAGCGCCCATCGAAGATGACCTCCTCTTTGGCTACGCCTACCCCCCTCCCGATTTGCTCAATTGGCCGGATAACTCCGCCGCGGAGTACTACGCCTTCGATGGGATCGTCATCAACTACAAGGCCTTTGGGGCCCAACCCCCACCCTTTCTCCAGGCCGATGGCAGCCGTACCGAATTGCGGGGCCGTACCCTGGTACACGAAGTGGGACATTACCTGGGGCTGCCTCACCCCTGGGGCAACTTCGCCCTCAATCAAGATGGCTGCACTTACGACGATGGGATCGAAGATACCCCCACCTCCGCTACGCCCTCCTTCTTCGATTGTGACCTCAGCCGCAACAGTTGTTTTGCCCACTTGGAGGACCTGCCCGATATGGTGGAAAATTTCATGGACTATTCCAACGATGCCTGCCGGGTGAGCTTTACTCACCAACAGGTAGCCATCATGCGCGCCGTACTGGCCCAACAACGTCGCAAACTTCGCGTACTGGAGACGGACGAACGCTACCCCACCGAAATTATCGTTTACCCCAATCCCACCAGCGGAGAAGGCCGCGTTTACCTGCGTCGGGAAATCAAATCGGACTATCAATTCCGGCTGCGCAATCTGGCGGGAGAGCGCCTGCCCATCCCCGTCGGGCGCAACAATGCCGAACCTGGCCTCAGCTTTTCCTTCGACCTGAGCGGGCTGCCCAATGGCGTCTACCTTTTGGAATTGGAAACCCAACAGTGGCGCTTCGTCAAACGGGTAGCGTTGCTGAAGTGATAGTGGGATACGCCCTAGGCCCCCGGCGAGCGCCGGCGCTTCAGTTTGCGCACCAGTCGTGCCCCGTACCAGAGCCACAAACCAGTCAGACTCAGGACGAGGAGTCCCCAGCCAAGAAAATTCATCGATACCAATTTGAACGCATCGCTGACGATCGAGAGGTCGTGCAAGGCCTCAATCCAGTCGGAATGTCGTTTGGCAATGGAGAGAATCGCCCCGTTTTGTCCGTCGATCTGTACCTCCCAGAAGCCCTGTTCAAAGAGTACTTTGACCATGCCCTTGGTCGGGCGGACGTCGAGGCGTTTAATGGTGTTGTCCGCTTGCTCGGGCTGGGCCGCGACGAGAGCCCGTTGGGCCAGTTCGGCCAGCTGGTCGAGCGATTGCCACTCGCTGAGGTCTTTGCTCTCACCGCGTTGGGTGGGCGGTTGTAAAATGGCAACGTCTTTTTTGAGGGCGAGTAGCACTCCGGTCAGGGCACTCAGGACCAGCAGTAGGGCTAGGGAAGAGCCCAACCAGCGGTGCCACACTCGAAAGCGCCGGAGGCTAACGACGTAGGAATCTAATTTGGATTTGAACTCAACCTTGCTCATGGGCCGGTAGAATTTTCCCCACGGCATCGCCAAAGCCAATGCGAATGCCATCGCGTTCGCCGTAACCCCGGAGGATTACCGTATCGCCATCCGCGATGAACTTGCGTTCGGAGCCGTCGGGTAGCCGGATGGGGCGCGAACCGCGCCAGCTAATCTCCAGCATCGATCCGTAAGCATCCGGGGTGGGGCCACTGATCGTTCCCGAGGCGTAGAGATCGCCCACGGTGATGTTGCAACCATTGACCGTTTGGTGCGCCAACTGCTGGCACATGTTCCAGTACATGTATTTGAAATTGGATCGACAGACGGTAAAGGCTTCCCCTCCTTCGGGGGCAATGGCGACCTCAAGGTGGAGATCGTAATTCTTCGCTCCGTTGGACTGGAGGTAGGGCAGTACCGCAGGATCCTGCTCAGGACCCACCACGCGGAAGGGCTCCAAAGCGTCGAGGCTGACGATCCAGGGAGACAGGGTAGAGCCAAAATTTTTACCGAGGAAGGGCCCCAACGGCACGTATTCCCAAGCCTGGATATCACGAGCCGACCAGTCGTTGAAGAGGGCCAGGCCAAAGATGTAATCCTCCGCCTCGTCGACCCGTACCCGATCGCCCATTTGCGTACTGCGCCCCACAATAAAGGCCATCTCCAATTCAAAATCCATCAGACGCGAAGGACCGTAGGCGGGAGATCCCCCCGGCTCGGCGGGCTTTTGCTGTCCGTAGGGTCGCCGAATCGGAGTACCCGATACCACGATGGAAGAGGCCCGTCCGTGATAGCCAACGGGCAGGTGGCGCCAGTTGGGCATCAGGGCATTTTCGGGCCCGCGGAACATGGTTCCAACGTTGGTCGCGTGTTCGATACTCGAATAGAAATCGGTATAGTCGGTCACTTTGACGGGGAGCAGCAAATCCACCTCGGTCTTGGGATGTAAAAATTGATCGCGCCACTCCCGACTGTTCCAACGCGTCACCTCGGCATCCAGCAGTTCGGACAGGCGGTCGCGGACGGCGCGGGTGGTGGATTTGCCCCGATTGATAAAATCGTTGAGGCAGCGATTTTCCAGACATTCCCGGTTCAAATCTAATCCCGTCAGCAGTCCCAATTCCCACAAACGGTACAAGTCGATCACAAAATCTCCAATGGCCGACGCAACGCGCGGCGGCTTACCGGGCAACTGGACGATACCGAAGGGGAGGTTCTGAATGGGGAATTCACTATCGGCCGAAACCGTTACCCAGGACTTCAAACTGGGATCATTTGCTCTTATCATTTCACCTTGTATTTTACGTACTTGGAATGCCTACAAATGTAACCATTTTTCGGAAAAACAAAGGGGCCCTGAATCCGCTTCAGCGCCCCTCCGTCCCTTTCTTCTCAGGCAGTCTTAATGCTGTACAATCACCCGTACGCTTTGCGTATCCCCCCCCCGAATGAGCCGTAGCCAGTAGATGCCATTCGGATCGTTCGCTACGGAAAAGACCACCTGCGGCACGCCTTCGACTTCCCAGTCCCGTAGCAATTGCCCACTGGCATTGAACCACTGCAAACGCGTGGCCATCATCCCGTCAGCCGCTCCCCAGTCCAGGTATACATCTTGAGTAGCCGGATTGGGATGCAGGCGAAGAAACGCCGCCGCCGGCTCTTGGGTACTGGTCACTAAGGTACTGAACCCTCGGATGAGGGAAACGTCATTGCCACAGTTGTTGTAGGCAAAAACCCGCCAGTAATAGGTTTCTCCCGGCGCCAGATCCTCTTCCATGGGGTAGGTATTGGTGGTGGTCGAGGTAGACTCTACCAAGTCACTGAACGCCGTATCGCGAGCGATTTGGATGGCGTAGAAATTAATCTCCGGCAAGGGAGCCCAGCGAAAAACCGGTCGGGGGCCAACGGTGGCTGCCTCCAAGGGTTCGTCGAGTAGGGCGGGCTTGGGAACATCGCGAACCGCCACCCGTACGGTAATCGTGGTACTGTGTACCCCGTCGGCAGCGGTGAAGTCAAGATCGTAAAAGCCCGGAGGCGTCATTCCGGTGGGCGTAATGCTCACCTCTACCTGACTGCCCGGCGCTACTGCGCTGGGATCTACATCGTAGACGAGGTCAAACTCCCCGGCGGGCGTACTGGTATAGCTCAACTGGACGGGGTCCAGAAATCCGGTCCCCAGATTGATCCGGCTGACGTCCGTCCGCGTCCTGCAAATCGACAGATTGCTGGGAATGGCATTAAAGGTAAGCGGACCGGCCGTTCGAAAACTTCCTCCGTCCACCTGCGTCTCCCCACATTCGTTCTGGGCAAACACCTCCCAATGATAGGTCCTACTCGCACTGCGCAAGCCCGAATACTCCGTCGCCGTCAGGACCTCCTCGATGGCCACGGCCCCAGTTAGAGAATCCAGGTGGATGACCAGACGGTAGGTATCGGCAAAGGCGCTGCTTTCCCAACGGAACGTAATTTGCGGATCCACATCTACTGCCCCCGCGCTGGGATCGAGGCTGGCAAAAGCGGCCGGCTGATCGATGACGCGAAAGGTAACGGCCGTATGGTCCGTGGCGTCCCCATCCGTTCCCACGACCTGCGCGGGATAGTCGCCCAGGTCGCTCAACCCTGTGACTTGGATGGTGGCAAAACCACCCGGCAGAACGGGATTGGGTTGGATGTCTACCGTCGTACCCGAGGGCAAGCCCGTCACACTGAGGTTGACGGGGTCATCGTAACCGGTTCCCGTTTGCACCCGCAGCGCTGCCGTTTGATCGGGGCAGGCTTCCAGTAGGGAGAACTCGGGATAGACCTCGGCCAGGGCGGGCAGGGTCGCACAAAAGTTGAGCCCCCAGGATTCCAGACGTCCCCCATCCTGATCGAAGTGATCGGTGAGGCGCAGCTTCCAGGTCCCCTGGGCATTTTTACCCGAGAAAAGGCTCAGGCTCTCCAGGGGTTGGAAGGTACCACCGATCCCCGTTCCGTTGAGGTTACAACTCTGATCAAAACTGCTGTAGGGTTCGCTCGCGTTATCTTCAAAGCTGGCGATGATATCATCTGCCTCGCAATCTCCACCTCCCGGTCGATCAAAGAGGCGGACGGTGGTTCCATCCGGTCCTTCCAGCTCCACTTCGAGATCGCCGACCCAAGAGTGTCGAATGGTCAAGTTCTCCACCTGTACATCCGCAATGGTCATGCTCTCGGCTACTTCCAGGGTAGAGACCAGCGTCGTGGTTCCACTACTGGGAATATTGATGGGGCTGTTGTTTTGGCTGCTTCCGACGTCACAGACGACAATACTGGTCGTAAAGCTGCGAACCGCCGACCAGGCTCCCGTCCCACAGGTATTGTTGGACCGAATCCGCCAGTAGTACACCGTCAGGGACTCCAGGGCTTCGCTCCGGAAGGTGGTCGCATTGATGGGACCACTACTCAGTACGAGATTGTCGAAGGTGGGGGAAAGGGACAGTTCCAATTCGTAGTTGACCGCGTCCACACTATTCGCCCAACTGAAGGCTACGCGATTGGGCGCATCCATGGCATTGTCGGCCGGTTCGAGGGGGCTGGGAGCGCTGGGCTGAGCCGAAAAGAGCCCAAGCGATAATTCGATGGTCTTGGTGTTGTCGCCATCGTCGCCCTCCACCACCAGACTTTGCCATCCTACGGGAAAGCTTGCGAGGCTATCCAGGGTCAGTACCGTACTGGCTCCCGGGCCTACGGGATTGACGGAAAAGGCAGCACTGACCCCGGAAGGCAGCGCCTCAATCGAGAGCTGGACGGGACCTTCAAAACCGGTTCCGATTTGCAGCTCGTAGGTCAGTACGCCGGGCAGGCAGACCTCTTGAATGGTTTGTTCGGTAAAGATTTCGGAGTACAGATCCCGCCCCGCCCAGGACAAGGCCCCCAAGTTTTCGGGATCGAGCCAATCCTTCAGACGGGTTTGGGGCGTACCGCCTCCTTCCCAAGCACTGAAGAGACGGCCGAAGGAATCGTATTCGTCGTAGCCACAGGCAGCGTAGCCCCCGTGCAATTGACCGATGACTTGCTGGTTTTTATTGACCAGGGGCGCTCCCGAAGAGCCACCCTCCGTCGTTCCAATGTCCCAATCGGGTACGATCAAGTGATTGCCGTTGGGGACGTAGTCGTTATCGCGTTCCCAGGTTCCGAAGTAGGTGGGATCAAATTCAAAGCTGATGCGTTTTTCGTCGTTATTGGGATGGTGAATACAGGCGATGGTATCGGTAGTGGGGGTGTTGGTGATGTCCCAGCCCGCCATAAAAGGCGCCGCCGCAATGGGAACGGGGTCGTCCAGCTCCAGCAAGGTCACATCGGCGGGGGGATAAGCCGCCCGGAAAAAAGCCCCACTGTTGTAAGTTTCCAGCGCACCATCCCCACCACCTCCACTCGACCCACCTCCCGGCTGGCGACAGCTGCTGTTTTCAAAGCCCCAGTAGGCCACCAGCGTCGCCGCGTTATTGAGGCCAAAGCCACAGTGATCCGCCGTGATAAAGTAAGGCGTCTGGTCGTTGCGGGTGTTGCTCACTAGGTAGCCCGTACAATAGCTGTCCCCCAGTAACCCAATATTGGCCACCGATCGGATGACGTCGCGGTAGCCTTCCACAATGCCCCAACCATCCGAGCTTCCACAAGCCACGTCGAGGTTACACTCCCCCGAAGCGATCTGAGCAAAGCCCAAAAAATCGTGGCTGATGGCGGAAAGCTGTAGCTTCAAACCTTGCTTGGCGGTATAGGGCACCTGCACCTCAATCACCAATTCGTCCCCCTCCAAAATCGGCGTCCACAACTGGCCGTGGCTCTCGTAGTCAGCCGGGCTAAAGGGGCCCATCACTTGGCGTTTGTCGGGTGTATACAAGAGCATCTTCCCTTCCTTGGGCATGTGAAATTCCGTAAATCCCAGATTGAGGGACTTGGCTCCGGCCGAATAGATGGCCAAACGCCACACCGCTATCCCGCCGGGAATTTCTTCCCACAAGCCGTGGGTCGACGGGTTGATGGACGTTGCAAACTTGTGGGCAAATTTGGGTGCGACGCCGGGTTCGCGGCGTGCCAACTCGTCGGCCAGCAGGGCTTCGTTGGCCCGAAAAGGCATCACTTCGATGGGAACGGCCAGCAGGTCTTGGGTGCCCCGGGCCACACGCCGGTCTTGGGCAGCGCTGCTCATGGCGAGCAGCATGCAATAGAGTAACAGGTAATTGGCTCTCATAGTACGTTTAATTTTGAGCAAAAACCTTCCGGCACAAACGATGGTTTGCACAAAGGAAAGCTATTGCCATAGTTTCCCGTCACAAAATGATGCCAAAACGCAAGGAGGTGCCCCAATCCTTTTAAATCGTCCGGAGCTTTACGGTAGGAACTGGATAATTTGGCGGCTAGAAGACTTCTTCCACCACCCGACGGATGGTTTCCGAATCGCCCATGGTGTAATAGTGGAGACAGGGGACTCCCCGCGCTTTGAGCTCGCGCGACTGAGTGGTACACCATTCAATACCCACCTCGCGAATGGCTTCTCTTGAGCCAGCTTTCTCCAGCGCGCCGACGAGCTCGTCGGGAAGGTCGAGGTAAAACAAGCGGGGTAGGGATTTGAGTTGGTAGGCCTTGGTGATGGGTTTGAGGCCCGGAACGATGGGTACGTTGATGCCCATTTTGCGACACTCTTCCACAAACTCGAAGTACTTTTGGTTGTCGAAGAACATCTGGGTGACGATGTAATCGGCCCCCGCGTCGACCTTGGCCTTGGCAAAGGCCAGATCACTGGACATGTTGGGCGCCTCAAAATGCTTTTCGGGATAGCCCGCCACACCGATGCAAAAGTCCATTTTTTCCCCATTTTCGATATTCGTGTCGAGGTATTTTCCCTGGTTCATCTCTTTGATTTGCTTGACCAGGTCGAGGGCGTATTTGTGGCCGTCGGGCTCGGGGATAAATTTGCCATCAAACTTGCGCGCGTCGCCACGGAGTGCCAAGACGTTATTGATGTTGAGGAAATTGAGGTCAATCAGGGCATTTTCGGTGTCTTCCTTTGTAAAGCCACCGCAAATCAGGTGGGGGACGGCATCTACGCCGTAGCGGTGCATGATGGAAGCACAAATCCCAACGGTCCCGGGGCGTTTGCGGATGGCCGTCTTTTCGTAATAGCCACTCGGACGGATGTTGTAAATGAATTCTTCACGATGGTAGGTGACATCGACGAAGGGCGGTTTGAATTCCATCAGGGGATCGAGCGTGTCGAAGATGGCTTGCATGCCTCCTCCTTTTAGTGGAGGCAGTACCTCGTAAGAAATGAGCGTCTTGCCTTGTGCTTTTTCGAAATATTCCGTCACTTTCATGGCTCTAGTGGTATTACTTGTTGGGAAATAACCATCAAAAAGAGCCCCAAAAGTACGAAAATCAGGATACAAATGAGTTGGAGGGAGGAAATGTGACCAAAAAATGGCGCATCCTAAAGCGTAAAATGAGCTAGCGGTCTTTTTTGTCCTCGTTCTTGAAATCACCCCGTTTCCAAGCGTCAAAAAACTGTTTCCACGCGATGGGATTGAAAATATTCATGGGCGGCGTTTGCCCGATGTAGTAATTGTTGCGGGCCTGCTGACGCAGGTACATGTCGGCGTGCTCGTTGGGATCCAGCAGGACGATTTCGCGTCCGCGCCGCAGGCTCTCCTCGGCCAGGTTTTCCATGGCGCGTTCCTGCATTTCTTTGGAGACGTCCATCGCCAAAAATTCCAGACGGAAGTGCTCGCGGCTGGGCCAGGGGAAGACCACCGTTTCCGGGAGATTGATCGTATCCTGGGTCATGAGTTGGACGAGGGAGTAACGCGTATCACGCAGGCTGTCGGGAAGGGTAACTTCTACCGGGCGGTAGCCGATGGCGGAGAAGACGATGGTATCCGAGCGGTGAATGACGAGGGAGAAAAAGCCATTGAAATCCGAATAGGTTCCCCGACCTTCCCCCTTGACGAGGATATTGGTGTAGGGCACGGGGTAGAGCTGGGCGGTAGAGCCATCCAATACCATCCCCGAAAACTGGATAACGGGATCTTCGGGCTGGTCCTGTTGGGCCAGCAGGCTGTGGCTGGTGGTCATGAGCGCTAGAAAAAGTGCCAGGTAGCAATAACTCCTTTTCATATTTGGATAAATTTTCGTCCACGGCCCTACAACTTCGAGTGGTCGCAGTGACTCGGTTAGGTTGCAAAGATAACGCTTTTAAAAGAGACTAGGTTTATCCGAATGGTTGTTCAAGCGACCTAAATTAGCTCACGGGCGTCAGTTCGAGCGCAATGGCCAGGACCTCCTCCATTTGATCCACGTAGTGGAATTGGAGGCCACTCCGGTACTCCTCCTTGATCTCATCGACGTGTTTTTGATTTTCTTTACACAGGATCAACTCGCGAATACCCGCCCGTTTGGCCGCCAGAATTTTTTCCTTGCTGCCCCCCACCGGTAGGACCTTGCCCCGCAGGGTAATCTCGCCCGTCATCGCTAGAAAAGGCTTGACGGCTTTCCCTCCGAAGGCGGAAGCCAAAGCGGTGAGCATCGTGATGCCCGCCGAAGGACCATCCTTAGGAATGGCCCCCTCGGGCACGTGGATGTGAATATCGCGTTCGCCGAAGGCCGTGGTATCCAAACCCAGTCTCTCGCTGTGGGCCTTGAGGTAGCTCAGAGCCGTCGTCGCGGACTCCTTCATGACATCTCCCAGGTTACCCGTCAGGGTAAGCTTCCCCTTTCCCGCACTCAGGCTGCTCTCGATGAAAAGGATGTCTCCCCCCACGCTGGTCCAGGCCAAACCGACCGCCACCCCCGTTCCGTGCTGCTCCCGGTAACGGTCTCGATTGAAGCGGGAAGGACCCAACATATCTTTCAGATCACTTTTTTTGATCTTGACGGAATAAGGTTCTTCCATCGCCACCTTTTTGGCCACCGACCGCATCACGGAAGCGATCTGCCGATTGAGATTGCGCACCCCACTTTCGCGGGTGTACTGCTGAATAATCTGCTGGGTGACCTCCTTCGACAACTGAACTTCCTTCGCCTTGAGTCCGTGCTCTTTGCGCTGATTGGGGACGAGGTGACGTTTGGCAATCTCCACTTTCTCCTCCGTAGAATAGCCGCTGATTTGGATGATCTCCATCCGATCGAGCAGGGCGGGCTGGATGGTACTCAAGCTGTTGGCCGTGGCGATAAAGAGCACTTTAGACAGGTCGTACTCCAATTCGAGGTAATTGTCGTGAAAGGTCTCGTTTTGTTCGGGGTCCAAAACTTCCAGCAGGGCCGAACTGGGATCGCCCCGAAAATCCTTACCGACCTTGTCGATTTCGTCGAGGATAAATACGGGATTGGAAGAAGCCGCTTTTTTGAGCGACTGGATGATCCGACCGGGCATGGCCCCGATGTAGGTTTTGCGGTGACCACGGATTTCGGACTCATCGTGGAGCCCTCCGAGCGACATCCGGATGAACTTGCGTTGCAAGGCATTGGCGATCGACCGACCGAGGGAGGTCTTGCCGACTCCCGGAGGCCCGACCAAACACAGGATGGGCGCTTTCATATCACCCTTGAGTTTGAGCACGGCCAGGTGCTCCAAAATCCGCTCCTTGACGTCCTCCAAACCGAAGTGGTCCTGATCCAGCACTTGCTGGACCGATTGAAGATCAAAATTGTCTTCGGTGTACTCGCGCCAGGGCAGGTCGAGCAGCAACTCCAGGTAATTGATCAGGACGGAATACTCCGCCATTTGCGGATTGGTACGCCGAAGCTTGTTGATGTCTTTTTCAAAGGATTTTTTTACTTCTTCGGGCCAGCTTTTCTGTTTGGCTCGAACGACCAGGGCTTCGATCTCCTCGGTTTGGGGATTTTGGCCCAGCTCCTCCTGAATGGTCTTGAGTTGCTGGCCCAAGAAATAGTCGCGTTGTTGTTTTTCCAGGTCACCACGGACTTTGGATTCGATTTTATTTTTCAACTCTAACAGTTGCAGTTCCGCATCGAGATTTTCCAGTACCGTGGTTGCCTTTACGGTCAGCTGATCCAATTCGAGGATGTGCTGTTTTACCTCGATTTTGAGGCCCATATTGGACGCAATGAAATTGAGCAGAAAGGAGTCATCGGTGATGTTGCCCAGCATCATTACGGCTTCGGAGGGGATATTCGGCGAGAGTTCGACGACCTCCTTGGCCTTGTCGCGGAGCGTGGCGATCAGGGCTTTGAACTCCAACTGATCCTCGGGTGGTACCTCCTCCTGGGTATTGACCCGTCCCTCCAGATAGGGTTCCTCGGCAGTCATCTCCTCAAGCTGGAAACGGTGACGGCCCTGAAGAATCGCGGTAACGGTCCCATCGGGCATCCGCAGCAGCTTGACCAACTTGGCCACGGTTCCGATTCCAAAGAGGTCTTCCCGGTTCGGGTCCTCGGTTTTGGTAGATCGTTGGGACAATACGGCAATCATCCGGTGCGAATCGTGGGCTTTGTTGACCGCTTTGATCGATTTGGCCCGACCGATGGTAATTGGAATGACCACCCCAGGGAAGAGGACGGTATTTTTTAGGGCCAGGACGGGCAGGGTAAGGGAGTCTTCAATTTCCAATTCTTCTCCATCCTGATCGTCGATCGAGAAGAGGGGTAGGAATTCGGAATCTTCACTCATATCTTGGGGAAAGAAGAAATCTTCGAACATAAACTTGCATTTGGTGGTCCCGGGCCACGGTGGCGCGGGGTGGGATGATTCTCCATGCCAGCTTGGCAGAAAATCGTAGTATTGCTTCACTCAGGGGGAGATGTTCGAATATTGTGACACTAGAATTTTGGACAAAAAATGGCAGAAAACGCGACCGCTCGAAGAACGATACAGGTCAAAACGGCAGTCGTGAACACAACGAACCGGATGGTGAGGGAGGCAACAAATATTAGGGTGTGTCTGAAAATTATCCTTCGGCGCATCTTTGGCATCTTTAGAACTTGG
>ERZ1740065.2142-NODE-2142-length-12234-cov-12.524756_pt1 | contig 12234 bp, 11 predicted proteins | sample MGYA00581738_ERZ1740065 | MGnify/ENA primary metagenome ERZ1740065 (study PRJEB43018, sample SAMN04849749) | marine metagenome | isolation source: floating plastic debris | place: Pacific Ocean | collected 2008-09-01 | study: EMG produced TPA metagenomics... | reverse complement strand
CTTCTCCCCTCCTCCTCTCCTCCCCCACTGACAAGCTCTCTAAGAACTAACCTTTACTAGTAGTGGTAGCTCAATCCAGAAATCCGAGTTGGGAAGTCGGTCTAAGCCTCTGCGACCTCTCGCCGACCCCCGCACGATGCCGGTCAGTAAGTATGTTAGGAATATGAATCCAGTCCTGGCAGCGGGTATAGACACGGCGTTATCGTAGGTATTGTGTGTGTACGTGAGTGTGTGGTCATACTCACACTATAAGTATTAGTGTGCCGGCGCTTAGCCTCTGTGCGTTGTGTATTAATGGTAGGCTGGACTCCGGTACGTTCCGCAAGCAAACATATTTTGAGTGAAATGCTAGTCTCTAGAAAACAGTAATGAGAGTTCAGAGTACACAGATACTGTTTCAGTGATTGAGTTTGTGGAACCAGCTACAGCTGATGTGTGTATGTATGGGTACATGTAGGTATGTATGGGTACATATACGTATGTATGGGTACATGTAGGTATGCATAGGTGTGTTAGAGGACTCATGTGCAAGCATGAGTATAAAAAGAGCTCATACATATACTGCAGGGGTGAAGTATGAGTCTGTAAGTGAGCCGATGTACATTGAGACATATGTAGAAGTAAGTAGACTCATGGAGGCGTGTATGTGCGTGTACTTACAGGTGTGTAGGTGAGGCAGTCATTTTCGCATGTCAGCTGACCAGGTGACAGCGTTTCATTACACATGAGTCGCACTGTCACCTTCTCATTAAACCTTCAATCAGACGGACTGGTAGAGGAGGCTGTGAGAGTAAATCCATTGTAGAGACAGATTGTCAGTAACTTACGGCTTGGCTACGCTGTACTCTATACCGATTCCCTGGCCGTCTGTAAAAAACCGACCCTCATGGCCCAGAGAGAAACACATGCGCTCGCGGCTCTTCCACACGAGCTACAAACAATCATCTATAGATAACATTGATATCGGAGACTAAGACAATCTGCTCACAGCTGGTTGATGGCCACCAGTTTGCGGTTGGTAATGCACAAGGATTGGATTCAGTGATGCGTGGAGAGCAGCCACTGAGTGCCGTCTGGGGCTCAACTTTACACCCACTTCAGTAAACTTCACAACACTGAATATATTAAGACTAGAGCACACATGCAGTTCTCAATCGCTGCTACTAGATTGCTGTACTTACGAAACTGTCCTGACATGAGTTATCCATCAGAGGCACGTCTTGGGGCAGCTGAATGTCAAAGTGTTTACATGGTCGCCATAGATATGACCGTCCTTGCAGGGAGACAGAGTATCTGTATCATATATAATAGTTGTTATTGTGATGGCTCTACCCACCAATATCATAGCATGAGTCACCTCTAGCCTATTGTACAATATATTTACCCACAGAGGATCATAAGAGGAAGTGTAAGTTAGTAAGTGTAGAGTAAGCGTATGTTAGGGTGGCAGCCTACTTACTGCTCGTCTCCAATGAGTTTGAGATCATCATGAAGGTAAATCCATTTGATGCCGTCGTTTGTACGTACACTAGCCTCACAGCCCGGCTCCTCCTCGTCTACCACCTGGTTCTGGTAAGCATACACGCTTGGCAGACACAAGCACAGCAGTACTGTCGCACTACTCATAGTGTAGCATATGTAACCGTTCCGTTTGTGAGCCATTGGTGAGTTAGGTTAAATATCCAGTCCATCCATGCAATGGAGTGACAGTGACCTCTTGTTATAGATGGTCAGACAGCCAGTTGTGTGCAGAGCTGCAGAAGATGTAGAATCAAAGCTATAGACAGGGTATAATGGTGCCTCCTAGTATAGGTGTGCCTTGTTGAATTCCTATATCAACAAGTGTCTCCACTCGAGGTAGTGAAGTTATGGCGATAGAACGAGCAACAGCTTATACACTTCAGGATAACTTACCGTTATCAGCGGATCTTCACTCTCATGTATTTACCGATAATGACTAGTCACGAGCACTAGGGGTCTGCTACTCCGTCCTCAAATCAAGACCTGGGAATAATTCCGACTATGGTTAGTGGAGAGAGGGAGAGGAATGTTGGAGTAGGAGGTTCATTCAGTTCAGTTGCGATAGCGCCTCTGTCGATTCATCACCCGATTGGTTCAAGTCGTATATTTACTCCACTCAGCCAATCGGATTGCACATCAGTTGATTGCTGGGTATTTTGATTCGCAGCCCTGTGGTTAGCATCTTTGCCGACTAGTGGTTACTTTACGTAACACCCTATTTTGATTTAATTGCTCTGTTATGCTCGGATTGATTGCTATTCAGTAGTTGGTTGTTGCTGACTGAATAGTGGTTGCCTTCTGCTTTGTTGCAGTTGAATAGAGTCGAACAATAGTGTGTGACGTTGCGATTTGGGGACTATCTACTGCGTCTACCAGTCCCAGATACAAGACAACAATCTCAAGAAGCTATAACTTGTTGCTGCCTCTAATGTAGCAGCAGTGTTTGTGTTGGCTTTAGTGCAGCTGTGTCAACCAACAAGAATAGAATTGCCAGGTTACTGTAACCTGTCACTGGGTAGCAGCAGCAGCCTGGTCACAGCAGTCTCTCTCACCAGCTATCGTTCTCCAAATGACAAGCTTTGACCTACATCTCTAGGATCCTGTCTTGTTACTTTCTACCTTCACATAGCGCTATCCGGGGAGACTAATTACCACGTGTGTAACACATTATCACCTCATAATTACATGTGGTGTATTTTTTATAACAGGGGAGTTGTCCTGCCATCATACTAGTTGCAGACACAAGTGACAGATATCTGTAAAACTTGGTTTATTTCAATGAGTCTATATACAGTAAATGACACAGTCAGAAAAGACCATAAGAATATCAAATCTAAAAGAATAACTTTTTCTTTGTTGTGCTTGATGAGAGACTTGAAGGCCCATTCAAACACAAAATATCACATGGCAGTGCTGACTAGTGGCGGCCATCTTGGTAGAGGCTCAGCTGGCTGTGTAGGAGTGTGGGTACAGGAGCCAGCTGCGTCACAACCTGCAGATCGCTGTCACAATGGCAGTAAAACGATCTCTTCAGACTTCAACAAGTTTAAAACGCCCGTCCAACATAAAACTCGAGTCTGCTTTGATAACTTGGTTCGAGAGGACATCAGGCTCTAGTAGAATCGCTTAGCCTTTTAGCTTCAAACCAGAATCCCATTCATCTGTCACCAGATAAAACACAGAGTGCTCATTTCTTCTTGGCTGCGACAGCTTTGCCGCCTGAAAATAAAAGTCGACTTTTCTGTTTTTTGTTAGCCTCCGACAGCTCTTGCCACTTCGCCAAGTTACTTCTGCAACAGACTTCCCATGTTACCATCTGATAATGAATTTCAAGGCTAGGCAAAGGTCAACTAGAACTCTTACAAAGCTCCATCAACCATAGGCTGTGACGCTGGGATGATCTGTGACAGTAGCTCATAGCAGGGGAGACAAATACCGACAATGAACCCGACCTACATAAGAAGCCAACGTTAGTTAGAGCTGACTGCGTCTGTCAGATGTGACATTCGTGTCTTACCTGTGACTCTGGTAGCTGGTCTGCCTTATCCCTGTCCATCATCGCGATGGGAGTGATGCCTTGCTGCTTCTCCTCGTCGCCCTGGACAGGTTGGAATCAGTCAATGAATGGTATAATGCGTGCTGACAGTTGAACAGGTGGCCAATGCGCAGTGGTAGTAGCAAAGCGTCAAGCGTTAATCAGAGCAGGAAGATTGGTTATCCAATAGGATGCAGTTAGCATGCAGTAAACGTGAGATGAGTGAAGGATAGACAAACACCTGAAGCCAGAACTCCTCCATGATCACATGGACCAGCTGTGTGCACACAGACCAGGGTTTGTACATAGAACACAGGTCAGCGGCGGTCATACTATGGTACATGACTGCATGCCTGCAAACAAACCATCACCACTCTGAGCCATTGAACAGACAGTGTCACATCACGTGTCACCTGAAGTGCTACGTCACATTTCATACCGAGTCAGACAGTTCTTCTGCTCATAGTAACATGGCTACTAAGGCAGATCTCCCCACCCAGTCGCTTTACGGGTAGAGAGAGAATCATACTAATACTCATCCTAGCATACTTCTACATACGTGTCATAAACCCAATTTGGAGTTATTCCCTCCTAATATGCTGGATATCAGAGTAGTGAGGGCTTGGTGATTGGACAGGAAGTAGCTGGTTAGTAAGCATGTGCACATGCGGCAGCATTAGGCAGAACAGGCACCACAGTTAGATTCCTTCACAAGCAATCAAAGCTTTGGGTAAGATGCAGTCTTGCGGATGCTGAGGTTTTCCCTGAGCTGGAATACCTGAGAGTAAAATTCCTCAAAGATGACCTGCACGGTCTTATACTGGCATTGCCAGGGTTTGGTACTGGCGCAGAGGTCAGCAGCCGTCATCATCACGGCACGGACGTAATTCCTACGATACATCGGCACACATCGGTTATACCAATATACCAGCCATGTCAACGTCTACACCACCCCCACCCGTTCTCTCCCATTCCTACCTGTGCTCCGCGTTGACCCAGTTGAACTTGCCGTTGTCGTTCCAATCCTTCAGTTTAGCCTTGTTTCCAAAGAACAGTGCCAGGTCGGTGGCTAGTATGCAGTCTTTGACGTAACGTAACACCTGAAGAGTGATAACTTTGTCACCGAAGTCGGAGAGACCGTGGGCCCACCCCTACAGTTAGTTCAGAACTGAGGCTGATACCGTCTTATACTCCTCCGAGTTAAACTCCTTGAATATGTTGTGGTTGTCCTGCTGCAGTATGGACACGGTCTGATTGAAGTGATGGTGCTCCATCACAGACGTCGTGTAAATGGCCGCCAGCGGAGACGCGCTCTTCACCATGAAGGCATTCGTCTTACCACGATGGTCAAGGTCATGGCAGAGGCAGGCGACAAAGAGCGCAATGCTCTGAAATCACACCGAATTAAATTGCTTTGATTGGTTGAAATATAAATTGGGTCAACATGGCGTTTGCTACACTTACCTCTAGTTCACCAAAGCTATGGTCCTTGGCCTTCAGCAGGCAGTACATGGCGTGTGCGACCGAGAACGCGTGATCCCAGTTGTGGTACGGCACTTTCCTGTAGTTCTTCTTCACGGTGAGTGTGAAGCGCAAAAGATGGCCAATGTCAAATCTCTCAAGTCCAAAGAGGTCTTTGAACATGAAGACAACATACAGAGATTTTTTCTCATCTTCGATAGACCACGGCGAGAAGTCAAATCTTGGAATGTCCTTGACCTAGAAGTGTGCAGTCAATCAGAGCTTGTTTTTGAGAAGTGTACAGCCGATCAGAGCATGTATTAGAAGGCTCACTGACGTTGGTGGGTAGAGGCAGGTTTTTCAGACGTTTGTACTCCTCATCGCTGCATTGGTTGTGATACGACAGAACTTCCAATGCCACTTTGTACTTTTGCTCTGACTTCCGTATTTTGTCGTAGAGCTGAAGTTATTAACTGGAATAAGTATCGTAACCTGCGGAAATATCTATCTGCAGAAAAGCGCTGACCTTGGCGTGGTGCAAGGCGAGGCCACAGTAAACGGCAAACGTCTCAAATGATTCCTCATCAGTCTTGGAGAACGTGCCATGTAATTTATTGACCATCTGTACGACGCCGAATATGCTGCCTCGTATGCGTATCGGCATACACAGCAGGCTCTTTGTCTTGTACCCCGTCTTCATATCCACCTCCCTGTCATTACATAGCACAGTCAGACAGTGTCTTATTGAGTTTGGAGTCGTCTTCTCACTAACCGATTAAATCTGTCGTCCTGGTAAGCGTCCTCTATGTTCAAAGTCTGGCCGGTGGTTGCAACGTAACCAGCTACTCCACGATCCATGGGGAACCTGTGAGAGAGGAGTTTCTCACTTACAATGCCACCATCGCTGGATCAATGAGAGACAGCTGCACTACTCCACCTGATCTCTTTAGAGCAGGGGCCTGCATCGTGTATTGACGAGCCTGTATCGAATATCCTGGCATAGAGCTCGTTGGTTGTTGAGTCTACGAGGAACAGCGATGCCCTATCAGCCCTCACCAGCCGCTTGGCAAAGTCCTGTAGATAAAAAAGCATCAATTCAGCCACCAGGGGGCGTTGTGGGTTCTGCGTATTGGCGGTAACTGTTACTCTCACCATTATCTTCATGATCACAGTGTCCATGCTGACTATGTCTTGGAAAATATTCCTGGCAAAATAAGAACAGTCAATAGCATTTCACCAATGACTTCAGTCAAGAAATGATACAGACTAGACTTAGATACAAGCCTTACAGTAAACATCATGTTAATCGATCGCTTCAAAGAAATTTCTCTCAATACAGCAGTAATAACGACAGTATGATATTTAATGGGAGTAGTTGATGCAAGGAATAAATCATCTACAGTTCTATGTGGAGACTGAGTGTTCCTATTGCAGCAGACGGATTCGATGAACTCACTTTGTCACCGTCAAAAGAAAATCATTTAACTTCCTCTGCCTTGAGACGTCACTGTGTAGCTGAAGAGAGAAAATCAATATATGTGACCAGAACAAGCCGTCGCCGTCTGCCATCGGTAGTTATCTTCTCTTACTAGTAATTTATACAGTGATAGCCGATAGAAGCAGACATGAGCTCTATGAATATGAGAACACCAACTCTTCAGCGCAGTGGTCAATGGTAAGCATGCGGTCATGCAGTTAACGCTTCAAACACAGCAGAGACATACAAGCCGTTACTTCTACTAGCTTCATTGGAACTCAATCCTAATTACAGGGGAGAAAACTTCAACTGGGAGAGATAATATAGGAAACCGAGAAAGTAAAAAACATTGCGGTTGAGAAATGTCGCAAAATCTCGACAAATTGGTTAATAAAAGTTTGATAGATAGAGGATAAGTACCTCGGTGCAGTATGAAGCAATACTCCCCCATAGTATAATGCAGCTAGAGCTCTACCAAAAGAAAGAGATGAGGCTGTTAGGGGGTTCAACCACAGCTAATCTGCACACAAACAAGGGTCAGCGATATGATAGAGAGAGGATAACTCCTTCGATGGCACAGCACATCAATGTTACGTATCTCCTTGTCTCTAATTTACCTGCATAGTCCTAAACAGCAGCAGTGCCCAAACATTAATTGTGGCCACAACCTTTGAAAACAGAAACCATCATACCATGTTAGCAGAGTCAACCGATCGTCGCGTGTCTGAACCGGTATGTCGGTATGCGCGCACCTTATGATCAGGTTAGGGCTATCGCAGTATTACCTGCAAATGATTACTATATGGCTCAGTTCTTACCTGCTCGTCGCTGTCAGTGAATGCTGCTTTACTGTCCAGTCTGTAGAACTCGGCTATGCCTGTGTAAGAACAATGTAGCATTGGTAAGGCTGCGTGTGGCACTTATATTTCCGTCTGTATGATCCGCCTCTCACCCATAACATTATCATCAGCTCCCAATATTGGCTGGGCGATAATTGAGCTAACGTAATCCTTAATGTAGGGAATCCCCAGGGAAAACTTCTTGTCCTGCACAGAGTGGCATACAAATCAGTGAGTTTGATTATTGGAGGTATTGATGGCTGATACCACGGGCTGCAGTAGAGATGAGTGGTCTTACAGAGAACGGTGCCTGAAGTCTGGTACATTTACGACACCAGGCGACGTACGATGCCACTGTGTACCCCGGCGCCACTGGCTGTGAGAGAGATTCGTTCGTAAGCCTAGAAACCAAATGTACAATTTCAAACTTACCAATTCCTTTCAACATGCGATAAATGAACAACTCACTCTTTGGAAGTGGAGGAGACGAATGTGATCATTTGGCTGTCCTCCGAGAGTAGATAGAGGTTAAAACCATCGGCTGTAATGGCTGAAATAAATAGAGTAGACCGTAGAATGGATATGAGGATAGGAGGCACCAGACAGGAGGTGCCGGACAGGAGGCGCCGGATAGGAGCTTGTTTTAGACCCTCACCGCCAGCGACAGAAGATGCCAGCTCATCAAGCAGTCTGATGTGGTTGCTCTTTTCATGCACATTTCGTAACAACTTCTGTATGTACTGGCGTCTGTCTCTTGCCTGAGGACAAGTGAAATCAACAGTGTGTTAAATTCCGATTAGATTTTCCCTCAGATTTCCGCGATTGCCACCGTCTGCCACCACGTCGACAGAATCGCTATTTACAGCCGCTGCCACGCTCATTCTAGTTAATTTTTGAACATTTGTGTTAATATGCGGGAGCGGCGCTTTTGCCTAGAGGATTAAGCTAATGAAGGCATTGACGTCATGTGGCTCGGATGTTAATGAGTTTAGACAGGCGCAGGCAGCAGCAGCGGACTGATGTTGGAGTGAGTCGAATACACGATCTGATCAGGGCTTCAGCTTGATTCCAGCTAGCAGCTAATGCAACACCCACTGTTAATGTACAACATCAATGGCTCTACATGTGCTTGTCCATCCCTAGTTTGATGGCTGATGCGGCTGTGCATTGCGAGCTGAACAGCAGGTTGTCCACATCTACCTGTGCGGACATTTACCTATGCAGACGTCGATGGACAGCTGCGAGTTTGAAAAGTTCTCATATAAGCATCGAGATCTCAAATTAACCTGCGTCACTACCAAGGCGAACAAACGTATGAAAACTGATCATCTCAAGACTCAAATAGCACAAATAAAAACTCTTAGACATAGTAAACAATGACAGGTAGAGGCTAGTAGCACCTACCCTGCTGTGGTCTAGAATAGAGCGGCTTGGAGAGCCTTCTCGATCTAAAACAATGACATCACATCCTCTGTAGGCGGTAGCTTAGTAGCTACAAGGTACAACCTACTACAATATGACTTACAGTATGTGTCACCGTTGCGAACGCGACTGTGATTCTTGCGTTTGTTCATGAGCCAGGTTTCCACTGTCTCCTCGCTGACATAGTTCTGTACGAACTGCTCCAGCAGCTGTGGCTGGTCTTGTAGAAAGTGGATCACAGATTCGCCTGTTATGTCTGGAAAGACAGAAACAAGTCATCAGATAACTCGGCATCTCATTGCAGCCATCAGAGCCATCAGAGCCATTGTACTGGTGAACTTGCAACTGTTGTTAGATCATTCTGGCGATGGTTTTAGATGGTCAGGGTACCGATGATTTCCTCGTAGCGAGAGAGACTATATAAGTGAGCTACCCAAGTAACGGAAATAGAGATTGCAAACAGCTAATGAAGACTGACAGGCTGCGTGATGTTTGGCATACTTCTCTGAGCGTGTACCTGTGTGGACAGGCGCTCCGAGCGGACAGCAAGATCAGCAACATCAGCAACATCGCTACCATTTAGAATGGGTGCTTACGCACTTACACATGAAATGAAATTATAAGACTCTTTCTCTGATCCCTGTGCAATTAGTTTCGGTTTGACAACATACACAGAGGTATGAATGGCCATACAATAGGTTCTGACATCACTCCTCTATCTAACCAGTTAGGTGATAGGTATTCAGGTAACATACGCACAGACCCAGTCAAGCAGATCTTGGTGGCTAGCATTACACCTTATGACAGCTCGAGACGCTTTAACTATACGCCATCAAAGTTTACATTTTGAATTTACCAGCTTAATGCATTATTGGCTTTACAACACGACAATAATGCCGTGTGTAATATGAAATCGGCACTTGAGACAGCTTGACGACGTGGTGCAGAACAGGGCAGTCATACCGCTACCGCGTCTTTTCTAAGTCCAGCTAACAGAAGAGTAGAAACTAGTGAAACTGCCACATAATGACTGTTTCATGTAACGATGTTAGATAGATACACTGAAAGCAATAAAGCCGAGTTCCATAACAGTTACTGGCAGCTGACAGCACTTAATAGCGAACTGAGAGCAGGACACGATCCGAGCTGCGGGTGTAATGTTAGAGGGAGGCAGGGGGTGTACCATGACACGACATTTTGATGAGCCCGTGACGTACCAGAGCAGTTCTCAGAAATGAAGGTTCTCTATCTTACTGTCCGCAATGGTTACACACTTCTAATACTATGGAACCGTGACACTGCGACTCCGTGACATGACAGGCTCACTGACAGCAAGTATGTATGCAGTAGAACAAGTGAGAGTACTTCAGCTTGCTGTACTACTTCATGCATTATCCTACTTGATTGAGACGCTGGTGAGACTATGAGGAGCACCACTGCAGTAGCAATCAGCAACTTACCAATCGGTTCATTCATTGCGACTTGCTATCATCCTGTCACATATCCACTGTTGTCAGAGACTGTTGCGAGTCTGTAAATGCTATGTTGATGCTAGCTGTCATCAGCTAGACCTAAGCTTTCGCTGCCAGTAGCTGTGATAATCTGCTATGATAGACTGATGTTCTCTCCGCCTCTAGTCTAACGCCAATGCTTCCTTCGAGAACAGTTTCTTGTCGGACAAGTAAGAGCGAGTAGCGATGAAGTGTAAGCTAATACGCTCGGTTATTGATTTTAAAAGGCACAAAGCATGGCCTTTCATGCAATCAGCAATAACTATACACACAATATAACTAGGCTTAATATACACAGCGTGCGTGTGTGCGCATGTGTGCGGGTGCGTGCGGAGAGAAAGAGAGAGGTCACATTGTACAGTGTGCATATGTAGATCCTTTCAGCATTCGATATTTGTTTATTCCACACAATGAGAGGCAGCCGACAGCTTGTGTTCTCTTTTTGATCAGTTTTTTGCACACGTCACCGAGTGGCTCTACGCTTGAACCTCATACCATCACTCTCTGCTATCACTCGACATAATTTGGCTCTACCCATAAAATTGTTCAGTATATACAAGTAGCTATGACATACGTGTCACTTGTCACATGCATGTCACAGACCGGGCTGTTAGTAGAACTGTCGGTGTAGCCAGGGGCAGCAGATAGCTCACTGATAGTGTCAACTGCCAACTGACTCTCCACACCCCAGCTGGTACACTCAAAATCGGGAGTTGCTTCCCATGTCACTAATATCTAGTGACGCGAGCAGACAACTCCACACTATCATTGTTCATCAGTAAGGATAACCCCGGTTTAGGAGCGGATTGAGGGTACATCAGCTCACCGTAAACACCGTTGATGATGTCACCGATTATGCAGGCCTGCGTCTTGGTTCCGTTGCCCCAGACTCGGCTGGCTGACATGTGACGTCTGCGGCCATTCGTCGGCTGGTAGGCGTTCAATCCATTACTCAGCAATGAGGCCGTAGTTGTACGTCTGCCACTGTGCATGGATTTACTTGTATCGCTCGTCTGAAATTTACAACACATTCTGTCAATTGAAACTGAAATATGAAGTACATTGGTATTATAACGTCAGCCTCCGTAATTTCAGTGTCCAGATCAATGGCTGGGTTAGTAGGCAGTGACAGCAAACTTACCCTATCATGCAGGAATTTCTCAAATTTGATGACTTGACTCTTGACAAACATGAATGCTGAGTCTAAAAGAGAGAAGAAAGTCATCAAACTGGCCGTCTGGCCAGACTCTGAGCCCCTCCGCCAGACATGAGTGCTTATGCCGAGTCGCGATCCGTCTGAGTTGTTTGTCAACTTTTACAGAAACTCATCAGGCCAATAAACCTTATCAGTGGTTCAGTAAATACGAGCAGCGATAAACCAATTTCTCTTATTTCCACACTCGACGGTCGATACAGGAGGCAGCAGGCCATAGGCCATGTGTGTTCATAGATCCGTAGTCAGACAGTCTCCGATGAGTAACTCACCTTCAGATACCAGGTGGTAACCGTTCATCTGTTCGAGTTGAGGGTGATGAGGCTGAGGAGACCACCCATGTGGTGGCAGCGGCTGACTCGTGATAACTGTCCGCTTTTCCACCTCATGGTGATCAATATAACCGCCTCATCTCAACCATACGGCTCAGAGATATGGCTGCAGGCGACAACTGTGCAGATGATAATACGATAAGACCATCTGACAGACAGGCAACAATTTGATTTTCCGTTTCTTTTCGATTGCATTACACAACACAATTGAATTATTCTTGGTGCTGTTCGAAGTAAGAGACGGCTCCATGGCTATCTGACATTCATATGGTAAACATATGATGCAGTTTATTTTTGTCTCCTCTCCACGGGGCTGCCACGGATCGTGACATTTTTCCGTCTGACGCCCAGTTCTCTCAACAAGATAGAGGAGAATGTGTGACGAACATTCCATTGTAGAGAGAGAGAGAGAGGGAGGGAGGG